>Ga0180009_10008648_pt1 | contig 10053 bp, 7 predicted proteins | sample OS_PC_MetaG_FD_123537 | JGI IMG/M metagenome (GOLD analysis project Ga0180009, IMG submission 123537) | Groundwater microbial communities from the Aspo Hard Rock Laboratory (HRL) deep subsurface site, Sweden - OS_PC_MetaG | ecosystem: Environmental > Aquatic > Deep subsurface > Groundwater... | reverse complement strand
GGATTGGTCTTTTGGATACTTTTCTTTGGACAAGCAAAGACAAAATCGCCTGGAGCGATTTTGAACAGCTTTAGCTGGCCCGCAGGGCGAAACCCATGGATGGGTTTCGTAGCAGTATCGCGGTTGTCGGTCCGCGAACCGACTACACATAAGCGTCGCGATAGCGACACAAAGCCTTATTTAGGTTTCAAGCATACCCCACACCCTGTTTGATCCCCAAATTGGGAATTGCTGCAGAATCTCCACAAAGCTTACTGTTTCGGGAAGTTATTTTGTACATATTCCTTAGGCATCGGTCAGGTCGATTAATCCGGTTAACCAATTGATTTCGATGCGCCATACCCATTGATCCAATTCCATCGTCAGCCGTCCGCCGGTTGAAGAGCCGTCGCCGAAGAAGCGGACACTGGCTCGACCGTCCTGGCTGTACTCGCTTTCCGCCGTCACAAGCCTGACTTGGATATTTTGCGGAATCTGGTAAACCTTATCGCGAGTACTTATATAATAGGTGTTGTCGCCGAAATCGATCGTCACGGTCGTCTCTTCGCCGAGCATCAGGGCTTGCCCTCTCGCATAACGCAGGGCCGAAATCATATCTCGTGCCGCCGTTTTAATCGTCGTTGCATCGTTGCCGGATGAAATCGATATACCGACCGCGCCGAAGGCCAGCACCATGATAAACAGCACTACAGCCAATTCGATCATCGTGAACCCGCGATTTGCTGGGTACGATCCCATCTTAGTAAAGGACGCCGGAAACCTCGAATAAATGCTCACCAGGTAACGTTATTGCCAACTGACAATATCTTGATCCTCGCCTTCTCCCCCTTCTTTTTGATCGGCACCGAGCGTATACAAATCGAATTTGCCATGCTCGCCAGGCGATTTATAAAAATAAGGTTGTTGCCAAGGATCCAAAGGAATCCGGTTTTTCCGTAAATACGGGCCGTTCCAACGGTCCACGTCATTAGGTTTTTCGATCAGCGCCTGCAAGCCGTGTTCGGTGGTCGGATAACGCCCGACATCGAGCTTGTACATATCGAGCGAGGCTGAAAGATCGGCGATTTGAACGATGGCGGTCTTGGTTTTCGACGCCCCCATATGCTTCATGACCTGCGGACCGACAACACCGGCCAACATCGCAATAATGCCCAATACCACGAGTAATTCGAGCAAGGTAAAACCGCTGTTTTTAATTCTCAGTCGTTTCATGTTTTTTCCTAAAAAGCCAAATCGTTTACACTCAAAATTGCCAACAAGATTGAAATAATGATACCGGCAATCATGAGCCCTAAGGTTATGATCAACACCGGCTCCAATAACGCCAACATACGCTGAATCGATACTTTGAGCTGTTTGTCGTAAATCGTCGCGACACGCAACAGCATCTCTTCCAAACGACCGGTTTCCTCTCCCATCCGGATCATTTGCATCGCCATTTTAGGTAATACCCCCTTGTCGAGTAAAGCGTCGGACATATGACGACCTTGTTTGAGCTGCTCTTCGGCATCTCTGACCGCGTCTACCAGCGTTAAGTTCGACACGGTCTCGCGGACGATCGTCAATGCACTGATGATCGATACGCCGTTTCCTAACAGCGTGCCGAGTGTACGTGTAATGTTGGCGGTTTCCATCGCGAGTAAAATGTTGCCCACCAACGGCATTTTGAGAAACCGGGCATCCCATTCTTTGCGAGACGCCGGCTCCGCCAGTTGATGATTCATATAAATGTAGGCCGATACTATTATCGCCAACAATAACCACCAGTAGTTTTGTAGCCAATTGGCCAGGCCCACGACAACCTGAGTCGGCACCGGCAATGCCTGGCCGGCGCTTTCGAACATCTCGGTAAATTGAGGCACGACAAAAGTTAGCATCACAAACAACGACGCAAAAGACATGACCATTAAAATGATCGGGTATATCAGCGCGGTGCTAACCGTATCCCTAAGCTCCCGCGAACGCTCGAGATAGTCCGCCAAGCGCACCAAAACGCCGCCCAGATTGCCGCCCGCTTCTCCGGCTCGGATCATATTCAGATAAAATTTGGAGAATACGCCGGCTTGACTCTGCAAGGCATCGGCAAGAGACGTCCCGCCTTTGACTTTTTCCAATACGCGCGCGAGCAATTTGCTCAATTTTTCATTTTCCTCGGTCAAATCAATTAACACCGAAAGCGATTTGTCGAGAGGTAGGCCCGAATCCAGCAAGGTCGCCAACTCGCCGGTCAACATCAATACCTCTTTTTGCGACAGCCTAAGCTGTTTAGCACCCAGTCTTAATCCGAGAAATGTTCTGCCCTTCGATAAAGAAACGTGAAGCGGGATAAAACCTTCCGTTTGCAATTCGGCGATCAAAGCCCCTTCGTCAGCGACTTCACGCAAACCTTCTTCAACTTCGCCGTTATTGTTTACGGCTTTATACGCATAGAGTGCCATCAGGATTCCGTCGTCACGCGTAAAATTTCTTCCAGAGTGGTCAAGCCCTGCAAGGCTTTGACCAACCCGTCTTCATACATGGTAAGCATTCCCTCGCCAATTGCCAACCGGTGAATTTCCCCAGCTTCCGCATGCGCCATGATCAATCGACGAATGGGATCGGTCATCACCAAAAATTCGATGATCGACATCCGCCCTTTATATCCTAGGCCGTTGCAGGCCTGACAGCCGGTTGCTTTATAGAGGACCAAATCGCCGTCCGATTGAAAATGTCTCAACTTCAATTCTTCGGCCAATGCGGAATCGACCGAATAAGCGGTTTTACAATGAGGACAAAGTTTTCTGACCAAGCGCTGCGCTAAAATTCCGTTGACCGTCGAACTTAGCAGGTATTCTTCCAAGCCCATATCCAATAAACGCGTCACACCGCCCGCCGCATCGTTGGCATGCAGAGTAGACAATACCAAATGTCCGGTCAACGCCGATTGCACGGCTATTCGTGCGGTTTCGATATCGCGCATTTCGCCGATCATGATGACATCGGGGTCTTGTCTGACGATGGACCGGAGCGCCGCGGCAAAATTTAATCCTATCTGCGGCTTGGCTTGAATTTGATTGATGCCTTCCAATTGATATTCGATCGGATCCTCGACGGTGATGATTTTACGCTCGGCCGTGTTCAGTTGTTTAAGCGCCGTATATAAGGTAGTCGATTTACCGCTGCCGGTCGGCCCGGTAATCAGAATAATGCCGTGCGGTTGACTCAATACTTCGACAAATTTTTCGTATTGCCTACCCGCAAACCCGAGGGCTTTAAAATCCAATACTGTCGCCTCTTTATCCAATAGGCGCATTACGACACTCTCGCCGTATAAAGTTGGAATCGTCGAGACCCGCAAATCCAATTCCTTACCCAGCATTTGCAGCTTAATTCGGCCGTCTTGCGGCAAGCGGCGCTCGGCGATATTGAGTTTGGCCATGATTTTTATGCGCGAAAGCACGGCCGCGGTCGATGTTACCGGCGGCGCATCGATATTTTGCAGCACGCCGTCGACGCGCAAGCGGACTTTCAAGCGCTGCTCGAAGGGCTCGATATGGATATCCGAAGCTCGGCTCTCAATCGCGCGCTGCATGATCAGATTAACCATTTTGATGACCGGCGCTTCACTCGCCATATCTTTAAGGTGTTCCAGATCCTCTTCGCCAATCTCGTCTGTCTCGAGATTGGCAAATAGCTTATCCATTTGGGATTTACCTTCGCCGTATTGCAGTTCGAGCGCGGCATCGATTTCCGACATCAGTCCGACTTTCGCAATAATCGGCTTAGCGGTAGCCAGTTGCAACGCATCCAACACAAAGCGATTTTCCGGATCCATTACCGCAACATGAATTGCATCATCGGTATCGCGCAAACCGATTACATGAAATTGTTTCAGAAATCGCAGGGACACATGACTGAGCAGAGGCGTTTCAAGCGGGTAATCCTCGACCCCGACTTTTTCTACGTCATGCGTTACAACAAAAGCTTCCGCGATATCGCTTTCCGAACAAATACCGAGTTTAATCAATAAATGCGGCAAGGTTTCGGCCACGGTCGACTGCATGACTCGATCGACCTTTTTTAACTCGGCATCGGTCAATTTATCTTGGTGCTGTAAATAACTAAGAAAGGGGTGGTATTCAGGCGCGTACTTGGCAATTGAGTAATCCATTGAACAGTCCTGGCTATATAGATTCGGGCAGATTATAAACCATGGGTGCAATTAAAGCTGAGGTTAATAAAACTTGAGAACAATGCTTCGATAAGCCCCCAGACCAATAATAACCTATTTCAATACTATGAAATAACCAAGCCCTTACGAGTCAAAATATTTTATCCGTCTCGAGATAAGCTTCTCTTATCCGGCCTTATGTCAGAATATTTAACACTTATCTCAAAGCAAATCATTTAGTCTTTCAAGACTCCCAAAAATACCCAGACATTCATATGTAACTGTTTTTCCGTACATTAATTTATTAACGGTTAAGCAAAAAAACAAGTCAACTAACATCCGCCTTTATTCTTTTGCAAGCAAAATCAGATCCAGTTTTTAAGTTGGACCAAATTTATTGCATCATTCGTCAAAATTTTTTACATCATCCTTTTCCCCCAGCCCTTCGGCAAGCCTAGGCGCCCCAAAGAACAAAACAGCCTGTAATGACGCCCCATACTTTCCTTGTCTTTCAGTTGTTTACAAAATTTTCCCTGCAAACGCTGCTACTTCTCATTAACAATGAATATTTTCTTTTCTTGGCGTTTGGCGGATTTAATCGTTTTAAGCTTTTGTTAAGACATAAAACTGTCAATAATTTTTACATCATGAAATGCAGCCACCAAAATAAACGCGCCCTTCGTCACAAAATACATTTTATTTAATTGACAATTCAATGCCTTGAAGGAACAAAATCGACTGATGGCACGCTCTATGCAAGTGCTTTATGCGAAAACAAAAAAACACCTTGCCAATTACAAGCATCTACTATACGGCAAGCTGAAGCGCATTTAACGTATGAATTACTTTCTACCTTAAGCGCTTTTTAACGAAACTAACGAATAATTTATGAGGCATTTGGGATAATGCCTGGATTATGAGGGCTCGACAGATCTATTTAACTGCCCGGGCCAGATAACTTGAAACAATAGGGATTTTTTAGCTCTATTAAGTTAAAAGCCTTACCCGTTGCGAGGCGGGGGCGGAAAGCCAAGAATCTGATACCTTCCATTTTGCATCAGATAGTCTGGCCGCACTTAATTTCAAACATATTAGAGGTAATTATGTTGAAAATTAAAGCACCGTTAAAAAAATTAAGCGCTGCCGTTGCACTGGGTCTTTTTGCCGGTACCGCTTCTGCGTCAGTTTCTATCTATGACACCTTCCACTATGATTGGTCGGGCGGCGAAGCGCTTTATGCTCCTTTTTTCGAGGACAGCGAGCCTGATTGGGCAGCCGGCCGCTTTACGGTAGATCCTTTTAATTGTCCTAATGGCTGCTTATTGGACAGCGTTCGCCTATCTTTAGCAGCCGACGTAACCTACCAACTAGGCGATTCAATCTCTCTTAAGGATCCATCCGGAAACGACGGCATATCGCTAGCTGTTTATAGCAATAACTTTTTAGGAGGGAGTACTCACATTCCCGGAGAGAAGCTGTTCGACTTATCGATACCCAACAGCTTTGAGCAGTGGGACATTAACGGAGGCAATGACGTTTGGTTCGACGCACCGTCGCAAGATCCCAATGAAGCGGCGCTTTTACAACCAAACACAGCCTATTGGCTCTTTCTCACCAATGAAAGCCTGCCGTTTACCCTATTATGGTCCTATGACGGAGTCGACAAACAAGGTGAGTATTTTGCCGCTTATTGGAAACCACTCGGAGCACAAGGATCGCCGTATCTTTTTGAAGTAATGGGCACTAGTTGCACTACATGTTCGGCACCAGTTAGCAATGTACCTGTTCCAGGGGCTATTTGGCTGATGGGCACAGCAATGATCGGACTGGTGACTTCCTGGCGCAGAAAGTTTGCTTAATGAAATCGAAGACATTCAAGCGTAATACAGATTATCAGCCTGCATCAGCCGGTAATTAATCTGAGAAAAAATAAATTAATAAAATTGAGCACTTAGCTCTTTTAATCACCGCGTTTGCCATGGATGCGGCGATTACCATAACAATCATGGCAACCATACTTTAATTTTAAAGTAAAGGAGTTTCTTATGAAAACCAAAATCACCACCACAGCAGCAGCCGTATTGCTCGGCATTTCAACCCTGGCCAGCGCCAACCCTCCAGGCGCTCCAGCCATATACAACAATGGACCTGCAGCGCCGCTGTTGAACATGACCAATATGAGAGACACTGAAAGAGCGGCTTTCGCTCTTTACGAAGGTCTCATGCAAGCCACCGAAGCGCTTGTTTATGTAAAGGGGTGTACGCCTTTTTCGGCACCAGTCAGCGCCTATGTTGACGGACACACTTACAATCAACTCGAAGTCAATTCATTTAACGGCGTAAGACTTGACGCGACACTGCAAGCACCGGTTGCCGGCTTTGGTCAAAACATTGACGTACTCCAAGCAGCTCCAGGCGTTTTGAACAACGTTGGCGTAGATAGCCTGCGCGGTAGATACACTTACAACCATCTTAATAACTTGATGGTCAACGAAAGAACCTCTTTAAGAGTTGCAGGCCAAAACGGAAGACCCGACCTGTTTTACAGCGCAGCCATCAAAGATTTTTATCATGGCAATACTTACGGCCCAGGCCAATTCTATGAAATCTATGATTACGGCTTGCAAGTCCTGTCAAAATCCGGCTATCCGGTCAACAAATGGTGGCAAAAATCCAAAGCGGTTCGCGACAACGGCCAACAAGGCTGTACCGTATTCCAAAAAGACCGCTTAGTAGGTGTCGGCGCATGCCGCATCACGTTGTCAACTGTAGGTTACAGCCAACCCGGTTTGTTCTGGCAAGACGGCTATTTGACCGTTTCTCAGGTCACTCCAAGCGCACCTGATACCGAACTGAATGGCTGCAGCTTGATTCAGGCGCCATAACCCAGCTCGATATACCGCCCGATTAAATACCGGGCGGTATTTTCTACCTTGATCGAGCTTTATGGGTATTAAATTACAAAATAATTGATCGATAGTTGTTATTTAATATTCATTTATTGAATAGAGCTCGTGTTCGTTACAACCAAAACAATTGCCATATATATAATAATTATTTTAACAACCATGGCAAAACAATACTTTAAAAAATAAAGGAGTTTTTTATGAAAACTAAAATCACCACCACAGCAGCCGCCGTATTGCTCGGTATTTCAACCCTGGCCAGCGCAAACCCTCCAGGTGCTCCTGCCATATACAACAATGGACCTGCAGCTCCTCTGTTGAATATGACCAATATGAGAGACACTGAAAGAGCGGCTTTCGCTCTTTACGAAGGCCTCATGCAAGCCACCGAAGCGCTTGTTTATGTAAAAGGATGTACGCCTTTTTCGGCACCAGTCAGCGCCTATGTTGACGGACACACCTACAATCAACTCGAAGTCAATTCATTTAACGGTGTAAGACTTGACGCGACACTGCAAGCACCGGTTGCCGGCTTTGGTCAAAACATTGACGTACTCCAAGCAGCTCCAGGCGTTTTGAACAACGTTGCCGTAGATAGCCTGCGCGGTAGATACACTTACAACCATCTTAATAACTTGATGGTCAACGAAAGAACCTCTTTAAGAGTTGCAGGCCAAAACGGAAGACCCGACCTGTTTTACAGCGCCGCCATCAAAGATTTTTATCATGGCAATACTTACGGCCCAGGCCAATTCTATGAAATCTATGATTACGGCTTGCAAGTCCTGTCAAAATCCGGCTATCCGGTCAACAAATGGTGGCAAAAATCGAAAGCGGTTCGCGACAACGGCCAACAAGGCTGTACCGTATTCCAAAAAGACCGCTTAGTGGGTGTCGGCGCATGCCGTATCACACTGTCAACCATTGGCTACAGCCAACCCGGCCTGTTCTGGCAAGACGGCTATTTGACCGTTTCTCAGGTCACTCCAAGCGCACCTGATACCGAACTGAATAGTTGCGGCTTGGTCACTACTGCTGGCAATTAATTATTAACTTAACGACTGAATTAAAACCACTCGGTACTGAACCGGGTGGTTTTAATAAAGACAAGCTTCAATAGCTATATCTACTAGCATAAATATTAAATTGCACACTTAACTATAACCGATCGAACAGGCTTGTAATTTACTATTTATTTTTAAATTTATTTCAGTATATACACACCTTTCAGAAATAAAATATCGGTATTGGACATTTGGAATATTGAGGTAATAGTTTTCTGTTCAGCCATTGCTCTATTTGAGCTCCAGGCACTGGAACTTAGCCAATAAGCAAGAATAATTTAATACTTATTTCTATAATTCTCTTACCGGATAAACTAGCACTATTTATTGACTAAACACTGTTTTTTCCTATCGGTATATCGGTTGTTAATACCGAGAATGAGATTGCCCTAGGACCCGTGCAATTTATAAAACCAGAAATTTTATAGATTGACTAAAACAATAATATTTTGGGAAATTTATGAAACGTTACGCTATTCTCCTGGCTAGCTTTGCTTTTTTACTTGGCTTATCTAACCTTGCCTATACGGAGGAACTTGACCCAACTGCCGACGACAAAATTGTAACTGAGCATAACTTAATGCCTGGCGAAGCTACTGTCGATGAGTCCGAACCTACTTCCGAAGACAATATTACCGACGATTCCGATGTAACAACACCCGTGGTACTATCGCCACAAGAAAAAACCGCTGTTTCTTTGTATGAAGGCATTATGGACATCGTGAACGCCAAAATAAATGCAAGCAGCTGTTTTATTATGAGGGGCAAATATCAAATTACCTTATTTGCGAGTGGAGCTGACGACCAACGAAAACAAAACAACATGGTATCAGCCAAACTTCCCGGCAATACGACCTATCTATTAGCTGGCCCAAACTATGTAAATATGCCCGATGCATCAGGTGTTTATGTAGTTAGCACCCGAGGCCCAACTTCGTATGAATTCACTCCAATCGATATTTACCGGGCTATATATACATTTGACGGAGCTGGTGAAATGATGTCAATGACCGGAAATTTGGAAATAAGAGATTTCGTTTCAGTAACTCATCGATTTAGCACGCTAGCCATAACCAATTTTAACAGCAGCTCTTCTACTGAAGCACAAGAGGAGTACGTCACTAACATCGGCTGGGGGATGAGTTCGCTTTCAAATCAAAAATTCCCCCAATCAAAATACTGGGAACGCATTAAATTTCAACGCCATAGTAACGATCAAGGACGAACAATCTTAGTTAGGGATTTATTGACCCTCCCCACATCATGCCGAATTACAATCGATACAACCGGCTATAACAATACGGATTTTATTTCACAACAAGGCCATATTACCGTCGAATCAGCAATTCCCGGCGATCCGGTCGATGAGCTTAATCCATAGCTTTTTCGTGAGCTTATGCCCTCTTAGAAAAGAAAGAGGGCATAATAAGATTGTTAACCAAGAAACCCTCCTAACCCACCAACGTCCTACTCTACAAAATGTAGATTTAAGCGGGAAATTGAACGCTTACCTTTTTTTGGCTATCTGATTAGATTTACAAATAAGCTGATGTGAAGCGGGCTTTTACTAAACACCTCCATAATGAAACTCAATAAAGCTCTAACTTCTCCCTGTGGAAAAAAGCTGAAGGACGAGAATTGATGATTTATTTCATTCCAACTCTTCTTTATACCTTCCGCACTTCAAATTTCGGCAGTGCCGGAGGAGGCCTCGGGGCGCTAGGTCGATTTTGCTCCTGCAAAATCGACATTCACGCCATCCATGGCGCTCGCAAAGGCTTTGCCAGCATGGAGCTAGCATAGAGCCTACATGGACGTATTTACCCAGCACCTAAATTCCATAGCCCATTGGCCATGGTTAATTGTCTTGGATAATTTAGGTGCTGGGTTTACGGCGTCCTTTGACGGGCACCCCGAGGCCGAATTTTCATCT
>Ga0180009_10008647_pt1 | contig 10053 bp, 9 predicted proteins | sample OS_PC_MetaG_FD_123537 | JGI IMG/M metagenome (GOLD analysis project Ga0180009, IMG submission 123537) | Groundwater microbial communities from the Aspo Hard Rock Laboratory (HRL) deep subsurface site, Sweden - OS_PC_MetaG | ecosystem: Environmental > Aquatic > Deep subsurface > Groundwater... | reverse complement strand
GGGTCTGAAATCTCCTAAATCGTCCGTATTTGTGCCATCGCAAATCCATTTTATATTTCTCGCTTGTGCAATGTCGGTCAACTTGCTAAACAATTCTGTTTTACAGTAGTAGCATCTATCGGGCGGGTTCTCTCTGAATTTAAGATTATCCGTTTCTTCCGTGTAAACTACTTCGTAACTAGCGCCGAAGCTTTTTGCGAGCCGCTCGGCTTCTTCGTACTCACGCAAAGGGTAAGTCTCAGATTTTCCGATTACGCCAAAAGCTTTCTCTCCCAAAGTATCTACTGCAACCTTTAATAGAAGCGTGCTATCGACGCCGCCCGAGTAGCCGATCACCACGCTTTCGAGTTCGTGTAAAATTAATTGAAGCTGTATGTATTTTGAATTTAATTCAGTCGTCATTTTTCCAACAAGTGCTTAAATTCCTTTATCGAACGAATGCCGGGAAATTCCACCTCGAACAATTTCCTTTTAGTTGCATCGAGTTTAAAAGAATTTTTTAACGCCTCGATGGCTTCGTAATTATTTTTCAGCAAAAATAGAACTTTAGCTTTACCGTAATACGGGTCAGCCCAATCGGGTTTTAGTTCTATACATTTGTTGTAAGTTTTTAGCGATTGTTTTATATAACCGTATTCAAGAAGAGTCTCGGCAAGGTCGAACATCGCGTAAATGTTATTGGGATTTATTTTAACAGCTATTTTATAGCTGATAAGCGCATCGCGCCATTTTCCTAAATTGTACGACGTATCTGCTTTCGCATACCACAGGTCGGAGTCATCTTGATATATCTCCAACGCCTTGTTATAATCGTCAAGAGCTTTTTTGTATTTCTTTTGATAATCGTAACACAGACCCCTGCCGAAATAAGATTCGTAGTGAGTCGAGTCGCATTTAATCGATTGGGTAAAACATTTTATAGCTTCCTCGTATTCACCCAGCTCCTGGTATGCATTCCCCATGTTATGCCACGAAGGCGTATCTTTTGGTTCGAGCCGGATTGTTTGTTTGTAGCAATCTATAGCATCGTAATGTCTGCCCATGTTCGCTAACGTGTTACCTTTGTTATACCAAGCGGGTACAAATTTTTCGTTTATCGCGAGGGCTAACTCGTAGTTTGCCATCGCCTTAGAATACAGCATCATCTTATTGTAGATGATTCCGCAATTGTACCAAGCGTTGTAATTAAACGGGTCGTATTCAAGATTCTTTTTATAGCAATCGAGAGCTTCTTGGGGCTTATTCATCAAGTCGTAGCAGTAACCTAATTCGTACCACAGCAGCTTATTGTCGGGTTGTATTGTCCGTAGCATTTTTAAAACAGAGAGTGCTCCGGTATAGTTGCCCATCTTTTCAAGCATCAACGCCTTCGATAGAAAAACATCTTCATTATCAGGGTCGTTCTCTATAATCTGATTAAAACACTGAATTGCTTCTTCGTACTTGTTAATATTCTCTAACGAAATACATCTATTCAAAAGCGTCTCGGTATCGCCCGGGTTCAAACTCAATGCCTTGTCGAACGACTCAATTGCTTCTTCATAACGTTCCAAATAGTTAAGCAGCGTTCCTTTTAAAGTCCAATACTCCGAGCTGTAGGGTATCTGTTCGAGGAGCAAATCTATATAATGCAAAGATTTTTCGTAATCACCTTCTTCATAGAATAAATTCACAAGCTTTTCAAGTAGGTCGACATTATTAGTGCCTTGACTGTTTTTAAGCTTGTAGTAGAGCTGCTCAAAATTTTCTTCCCTATTTTTTCTTAACGGGTCTTGGTTTTCCTGATCTTCGTTATCGTCCGGATCGTCAAAATTATATGTATTCATCTTTTCTCTATTTCCTAATCTAATTTACAATCTTCTGATATAATATATAAAATTTATTAAAAAGATGTCAAGTATTTTTGAAATTTAAAAAAAACTAATGAATTATTGTTTTGGTTTTATGCACAAAATGGCTTATATTAAGTATTGATTTAAGATTAATGGTAAGCGAGAACGTAAAAAATATTCGACACCGCATTCAGTCAATTTGCGAGCGTGTCAAGCGTAATGTCGATGATATCAAAATTGTAGCGGTAACCAAAACGTTTAGCAGTCAACTGGCAAGCGATGCGGTCAGAGCCAGTATTTTAGATTTGGGCGAAAATTACGTTCAAGAGTTACTTAAAAAAAAAGAAGAAATCCACGACGATAAAGTGCGCTGGCATTTTATCGGACACCTACAGACGAATAAAGTTAAGCTTATAGCCGGCAGGGTCGATTTGATACATTCTGTGGATTCATTAAGGTTAGCAGTTGAAATTTCAAATTTTTGCTCAAAAATCGGCAAAACTCAAAATATTTTAATCGAATTAAATACGTCCGGCGAGACCTCGAAGTTCGGCACGGACCCTGACAAAGCTTTGAATCTGGCAAAAGAAGTAATAATGGTTCCGAACATTAGTCTTACAGGTTTAATGACGATAGGAAAATTTTCCGACGACCCGGAAGAATCCAGAAAAGATTTTACGATGTTAAGAGAAGTAAAAGAGCTCATCGAAAAAGACGGTATCGCACTTAAACATCTTTCTATGGGAATGTCGAATGATTTTGAAGTAGCAATAGAAGAAGGCGCCACGATTATAAGATTAGGTACTGCGATATTCGGCGCGCGGCAATATAACAATTGATAACGAAAGGGGAAAGTTTTATGAAACTTACACCGTTAGATATTAAGAAACAACAATTCAAAAAAGTATTCCGCGGTTACGACGATGTGGAAGTAAACACTTTTTTAGATATGATAGCTGAGGAAATGGATAATCTTACCAAAGCAAACAAGGAATTACAAACAAAATTAACCGAAGTCCAAACTCAGCTTCAAGATTATAAGTCGATGGAAAAAACTTTGCAAGCGACTTTGATACAAGCTCAGGATGTGAGTACAAAGTCGGTTGAAAACGCAAAACGCGAAGGACAGCTTATTATTCAAGCTGCTGACGTTAAAGCAACGCAGATACTCGACAAAGCTCGCACAGATAATACCCGATTAAAGGAAGAGATTTCAATTCTGAAGGCGAAAAAAAATACGATGATAAGCCGGTTGAAGCTGCTCTTGAACTCTGAGCTTGAATTAATCCGCGCTTTAGAAGTTGACGAAGAAATTTATATCGCTGACGATAACGATAACAAACCGACTAAAGAAGAGACGGAATACGACGATATCGCAAGAAGCATTAACGAAAGATAAAGAAAAATCATTATGGAACTAAAGCAACAAATACAAGAAACAGTACAATACATTCGAAGGCATACAGAGATGCGCCCGACCATAGGAATAATATTAGGCACCGGGTTAGGGGCTTTGACTAAAGAGATTACTCAAAAAGTGGTTATAGAATACGAGGATATTCCACACTTTCCCGTATCGACCGTAGAATCGCATCACGGAAAATTAATATTTGGGAAATTGGGCGGCAAGAACGTTGTAGCTATGCAAGGCCGTTTTCACTACTACGAGGGCTATACGATGCAGCAGATTACTTTCCCCGTTAGAGTTATGAAATTTTTGGGTGTGAAAACTCTGCTGATTTCTAACGCCGCCGGCGGAATGAATCCACATTTTCAACGCGGTGATATAATGATTATAACCGACCATATTAATTTACAAGGTGACAATCCACTAATAGGCAAGAACGACAACACACTCGGACCGCGATTTCCAGATATGTCTGAACCTTATAGCAAAGAGTTGATCGATCTTGCTGAGCAAACAGCGCTGAATTTTAAAATCAAAGTTCACCGCGGCGTATTGGTGGCAGTGCAAGGACCAAATTTGGAAACGAAAGCGGAATATCGTTTTCTGCGCTTCATCGGCGCCGATGCGGTGGGTATGTCAATCGTTCCTGAAAACATAGTCGCAAATCATATGAGTTTAAAAGTTTTAGGTTTCTCTATTATAACTGATGAATGTTTCCCAGACTCGTTGAAACCCGTAAGCGTAGAAGAGATAATCGCAGTTGCAAACAAGGCTGAGCCGAAGCTGACAAGTATAATGAAAGAAGTGATTAAGAAGATATAAAGATGTTCAAGGAACTCACAGATAAAATTAACTACTCTAACCTTGAGCTTGAGATACTAAAGTTTTGGAGAGAGAATAAAGTTTTCGAGAAGAGTGTTTCATCGCGCGAAAGTGGGAAGGGATTTACTTTCTTTGAAGGTCCGCCTACTGCAAACGGCAGACCCGGGATTCACCACGTGATGAGCCGGACGCTAAAAGATTTAGTGTGCAGATACAAAACAATGCGCGGTTATCAAGTGCACCGAAAAGCAGGTTGGGATACCCACGGACTTCCGGTCGAAATCGAAGTCGAAAAAATGCTCGGCTTCAAACATAAAGACGACATCGTAAAATACGGCGTTACTCAGTTTAACGCAGAATGTAAAAAATCTGTTTGGAAGTATAAAGCCGAATGGGAACAGATGACCGAGCGAATGGGATACTGGGTTAATCTATCCGATCCATATATCACTTTCGAAAATAATTACATCGAATCAATTTGGTGGGCGTTGAAAGAATATTTCAATAAGGGGATGATATACAAGGGATATAAAATTCAGCCATACTGTCCACGCTGCGAAACTCCGCTTTCTTCACACGAAGTTTCACTCGGTTACGAAGACGTAAAAGACCCAAGCGTTTACGTGAAATTGAAAGTAAAAGGTGAAGAGAATACTTATTTCCTCATATGGACGACTACACCTTGGACGTTAATTTCAAACGTGGCAATTGCAGTCCATCCGGATGTAGAATATGTGAAGGTTGAGAATAAGGGCAAGAAATTGATTTTAGCTAAAGCGTGCGTGTCCGTGCTCGACGATGAATTTGTTGTAATAGACAGCTTTAACGGGAGAAGTCTTGCGGGAAAAGAGTACGAACGTTTGTTCAGCTATATTCCGGTAGAAGAAAAAGCTTTTTATGTAGTAAGTGGGGATTTCGTAACAACAGAAGATGGTACGGGAATCGTCCATATGGCGCCAGCTTACGGCGAAGATGACTATCAGACAGGAAGAAAATTCGGCTTGCCAACAATACATCCCGTAAACAAAAGCGGCGAATTTAATGCCGAAATCACCGATTTTGCAGGCGCATTCGTGAAAGATGCTGACCTTGAAATAATCCAGAATTTGAAATTGCGCAAAATTCTCTATAAAAAAGAAACAATTACACACAGTTATCCACATTGCTGGCGTTGCATTACTCCTCTATTATATTATGCACGTGAATCGTGGTACATCAGCACAACCAAATACTCCCAGCGTATGATGGATTTAAACAAAACTATTAATTGGGTTCCCACCGAAGTGGGCGAGGGCAGATTTGGAAACTGGCTCGAAGATAATAAAGACTGGGCTTTATCGCGCGACAGGTTTTGGGGAACTCCACTTCCGATTTGGGTTTGCAAATGCGGCAATCAAAAATGCACCGGCAGCATCGAAGAATTGTGTGAGGGAAAAATCCTTGCCGCAGACGGTTCGACTTCACCTGTCGATAAAACAAAAATCGATCTGCACAAACCGTTCGTCGATTCGATTGTGTTTACGTGCGATAAATGCGGCGAACAGATGCTGCGCACTCCCGAGTTGATTGACGTATGGTTCGATTCTGGCGCGATGCAGTTTGCACAGTGGCATTATCCTTTTGAGAATAAAGATATTTTCGAAACGCAACACCCAGCCGATTTTATTTGTGAAGGAATCGACCAGACACGAGGTTGGTTTTATTCGCTGCATTCGATCAGCACATTTTTATTCGATAAGCCGGCTTTCAAAAACATACTCGTCAACGAATTGATACTCGACAAAGAAGGACAGAAGATGTCCAAGTCGAAGGGCAATACCGTTGACCCGTTTATGGTACTAGAGAAATACGGCGCCGATACGACGCGCTGGTATCTTGTTACTGCAAGCCCGCCGTGGAAGCCGACGCTTTTCGACGAAGAAGGTATGGCTGAAGTACAACGGAAGTTTTTCGGAACGCTGTTAAATACATATTCTTTTTTCGCGCTGTATGCCAACATCGATAAATTCACTTATTCCGAACCGGAAATTCTTTTTTCGGAAAAGCCGGAGATTGATAGATGGATAATTTCATCACTCAACTCTCTAGTCGAAAAATATTTGCAGGCGATGGATGAATACGACGTAACAAAAGCTGCGCGGCTCGTTAGCGATTTTACCATCGACCAATTGTCGAATTGGTACGTCCGCCGCAATCGCAGACGTTTTTGGAAAAGCGAAATCGGTAAGGATAAAACAGCAGCTTATCAGACATTATACAATTGTTTAATAACAATTTCAAAATTAACCGCTCCGATTGCGCCTTTCTTATCCGAAGAAATATTCAGAAACTTGAATGCAATTACCAAACGCGAAGATACGTTTTCGGTTCATCTTTCTTTGCTTCCCGCAGTCGATAGAAGTTCAATAGAGGCAGACTTAGAAACCCGGATGTCGAGAGTACAAAGAATTGTGTATCTGGTTCGTGCAATCCGCAACAAATCGAATCTAAAAGTACGTCAACCTCTCAAACGGATTATCCTTCCGATAACGGACGAAAACAATAAAGCCGAAATCGAAATCATGAGGGATGTAATCCTTGACGAGATAAATGTTAAAACAATCGAGTACGTCAGTGACGATTCCGAAATCGTACATAAACGCCTGAAACCTAATTTCAAGTCGATTGGACCGAGGTTTGGAAAATCTGTGCAAGCAATCGCTAACGCGATAAAGGGTATGGATACATTATCCATCAAAGTGTTGGAAAAAGAAAATAAATTCGATTTGAATATTAACGGCGAAACATATACTATTACTTCTGACGACGTCGAAATTATTCATGAAGATATTAAAGGTTGGTTGGTAGAGAACGATAACGAATTAACGGTTGCACTCGATACCGAGCTTACCGAAGAATTGATTGACGAGGGTTTTGCGCGCGAATTTGTAAATCGTGTCCAAAACATGCGCAAAGATGCGGGCTTTGAAGTTACAGACAGGATTCTCATCTTCTATTCTTGCGACGAACGACTTAATAAAGCAGTAACGGATCAAAAATCATACATTACATCAGAGACATTAGCTTCATCGCTAACGGCTGATTTACAGGAATCTGATTTTAGCGCTGAGTGGGATATCAACGGAGAAAACTGCCGGATAGGTATAAAACGAATAATTTAATTAAATTGTTTTTAAAACAGGAGTGAACAATATGGCAAAAATTAAAAAAGTAAAACAAAAAAGCAAAGCTTTACCGACTAAAGCGAAGCCAGCGATAAAAAAATAAAAGCGGTTAAGGTTGCGGTTAAAACACCTGAAAAGATCGTTATCGAAACAAAAGTAAAAGGAACGCATAAAGGATACAAGCCCGCAGACCTCGCTTATTTCAAAAAGATAATTATGGAGAAGCGTAAAGAAATTTTAGAAGAGCTTGAAACATTGCGCAACACTATAATGGACGTAGCTACCGGTGAATATACAAGCGAAAATCCCACATACTCACTTCACATGGAACAAGGCACCGATGCGATGGAACGCGAAAAAACTTTCTTGCTCGCATCGCGTGAAGGAAAATTCTTAAACTATCTAGACGACGCCCTCGTGCGCATCGAAAAAGGCGAATACGGACTCTGCTTGGTTTGCGGAAAACTAATAGAGAAAGAACGGCTCGAAGCCGTGCCTCACGCTCAAATGTGCTTTAATTGTAAGAACAAGAGCGGTAAAAAGTAAATCAAAGAAACGGAATTATCTTGCGCGCTTTATTCTTCAGTCTATTCATTGTAATCCTCGACCAGTTTACGAAGTTGATGGTGAAGGGGGTAAGTATTCCTTTTTTCGGAATCAATTTTACAGGTATGCCTTACGGTGTGAGCCGTCCCATAATCGGAGATTTTGTTCGATTAACCTACATAGAAAATGCTGGCATGGCTTTCGGCTTTGATTTCGGGGGTAAACACTTTTTCGGCATTGTTTCCATTCTCGCGAGTATCTTCATAATCATTTACTTGTTTAAAATGCGTCATTCGAATTTCAGTTTCCGCATCTCTTTGGCTCTGATTCTTGGCGGCGCGTGCGGTAACTTAATCGACCGTGTTTTCTACGGAGTATTCTTCGATTACGGACCACTATTCTACGGAAGAGTTGTAGACTTTATGGATATCGATTTCTTTAACATCAAAATTTTTAGCTACAACCTCGACAGATGGCCCATATTCAACATCGCCGATGCATCCGTGACAATCGGTGTAATATTGCTGCTTTTCTTTCATCACAAAACTGTTTCCACAACTATCGAAACCAAAAATATAGATACTGCTGATAAACAGACAGAAGTATAAAACGTTAGTTTCCTTCAACTTATGCCACGACAATCCGAAATCGTTGTTCCACCCGGTAAAATCCGCGAGAGATTAGATGTATTTTTAACTCACTCCGTCGAAAATGCAACTCGCACAAAAGTGCAGGAAGCGATTGAAGCAGGACTCGTTCTCGTGAACGGCAAACCCACCAAAGCAAGCTACAGAGTATCTCCCAACGATGTAATTAACATAACAATACCTCAGCCGAAACGACAGGAAGTAGTTGCCGAGAACATTCCAATCAATATTATTTATGAAGACGAATTTTTAATTGTGGTAAATAAACCCGCTGGAATGGTAACACATCCTGCATACGGCAATTACACGGGCACGCTCGTCAATGCATTGCTTTATCATTGTAACGGAAAGCTTTCTTCGGCAAACAATATCACGCGAGCGGGAATTGTGCACCGGCTTGACAAAGACACATCTGGATTAATGGTTGTGGCGAAAGACGATTCTACCCACGCTAAATTAGCAAAGCAATTTTCCCAACGTACTGTTGAACGCGAGTATTGGGCGATTGTATGGGGAGTTTTCAAAAAAAATAAAAAGGGAATTATAGAGACGAACCTCGGACGAAGTAAATCAGACAGAAAGAAAATTACAGTTACCGAAGATGGCAAACACGCTATAACCGAGTACGAGGTTGTAGACGAGTTCGATTATCTCTCACTGATACGATTAAAACTTAGAACCGGCAGAACTCATCAAATTCGAGTTCATTTACACCACATCGGACATCCGGTGTTCGGCGACCCGACCTACGGCGGACGAAAAATTGCATACGGAAGTACAGATAAAAAGCGAAAAGAAGAAGTTCACGAGCTTTTAGAGATAATACCGCGTCAAGCCCTCCACGCAAAAACTTTGGGCTTCATTCACCCGCTAACCAATAAGAAGATGAGCCTCAACTCCAAAATCCCGGATGATATGAGAGAGGTGCTGGAGATGTTGAGGGGAGATGATGATATTCCGATTGCTAAGACATAACAGAATGAAAGAAGAGTTTAAAATGAGATTCGTTGCCGACACAATGCTCGAAAAATTAGCCCGGTGGTTACGCATTTTGGGTTATGATGTGGTATTCGATTCCTCGAAAAGCTTGAAAGAGCTTATAGAAATTAGCAACGGGGAGGAAAGAGTGTTTCTTACACGAAGAAAAAAATTTCCGGAAGGAGTCGCCGCAGAAACTCTCTACGATTTATGCAGCGAAAATTTTAATGAACAGATAACTCGAGTTATTAAGCAATTCGACTTAGATGTAAAATCCAAATTATTTACAAGATGTATAGATTGTAACGTCGAAGTTGTAAAGGTTATCGACAAGGAAACGATTAAAGGTAAAGTCCCGCGGATGTCGTGGGAAGGTTTCAACGATTTTTACGAGTGCCCGAATTGTAAGAAAGTGTTTTGGAAAGGAGCGCATATAAAGAACACTGTTAATAAACTAAATGAAATCATGGATAGTATGTAGTATAGACCTCTGAAATAATGTTTTCTGGCGACCGTCATTCCGTCCCGATTTTTGTCGGGATCGGAATCTGTACGAGTTTAGACCCTGAAATCCCGCTGTTCGGTTCCGCTTCTGAGAATCCCGCTATTGAGGTGGAATCCAGAAAGCGGGAGATCCCGTAAAGCGGGACAAGTTC
>Ga0180009_10008646_pt1 | contig 10054 bp, 5 predicted proteins | sample OS_PC_MetaG_FD_123537 | JGI IMG/M metagenome (GOLD analysis project Ga0180009, IMG submission 123537) | Groundwater microbial communities from the Aspo Hard Rock Laboratory (HRL) deep subsurface site, Sweden - OS_PC_MetaG | ecosystem: Environmental > Aquatic > Deep subsurface > Groundwater... | reverse complement strand
GCAGAGGGATGCCCTGTGGGTATATCTTGTTTCTTGTATCTTGATTAGCTATTTCTTTTTATTTCTACTAACCCTAATCAATCCACTACACGGCACAATATCTACTCCTCTATTTTCTAGTTCGTCCAAGAATAAATTCATACCTAAAGAATCCGATGCCATATGACCGGCAATAACAACATTCATATGATGTTCAGTGGCTTTCTCTCTACCAACATCACGCATGTGCATACCAACTATAGTGCTGATGCCAAATTGGGATAATTCCTTGTATATTTTTTCTGAAGGATTTGTGCCACCAGTCATTTCAACTAAATATTTACCGACTCTATGTTTTGGACTGCCAGAAAACAACTTCGGTCCTGAGCCTTTTTTCTTAGCTTCTTGATATTCAGGAATTTCTAAAAGCACATCTAACAAATCGCCAATTGTTTTTGGCTTTCTCTTGGCTAAATGCTTATTTAGAAATTCTGTCACTAAATTATCTGTCATTGTATGAGTATTTATCAGATTTACTTTTAATAATTTGGCAACATCAATTACACGGTCATGATTGGCTGGGTGAACACCACGGCCGACTTCTTTAATCCGCTCTTCCATAATTTTTTCGGCAATATGAACCGGTACACCTGCCTTGACAAACATGTCAACCTGCATATCCATTACGACATGCAGGCTGGCCAAACTAGCCCCGACTGGATGGTGAGCAATCATAAGATCAACTGGCTTGCCTCGTTCGCCTAGTTGTGAAGCGACCAAAATTTCCGAAGCATCAATATCAATCCCAGCCATTACTCGTTTAACTTCTTCTTTACCAGAAGTAGCGTGAATATGGCTGTCTGAGTAAGGATTTTCTAAAGATTTTTTATTAAAATACTTTTTATCATTTGGTTTCATTTCTTCATATTCTTTTTTTACACGATCTAAATATTCCCTCACACCTTTTTCACCGCGAGGATCTGCTTTAATACCCATTTTAAGCGCCAAATCAAAAATTTCTTGTACTTTCATATTTTTTATAATCTAAATATTAATTTTATCCGGCGTAGCCCGCAGGCGAAGACGGTATTAGACTATTTTAGCATGTATTAAGATGAAAGTCAACTCACTTAAATTATGGTGCTTTGCAGATGATAGTAGGGCGGACGATTCTTATATCTTTCAATAGTCATTCTAATTATTTCTTCCAAAAAATCACCATAATCCATCCCAGCCAACTCGGCCACACTGGGAAGACAGTTACCGGTATTTATTGATGGGTTTGGATTCAATTCAAGTACATATGGATTATCATCTTCATCAACTCTTACCTCCACCCTACCATAATCATGACAATCTAAAATATTATAAGTATCAAGAGCAATTTCACTAATTAAAGAAATCAACTTCTTACTAACACCCTTGGCTGGTCTCTGTTCAACAATTCCAAAATCTTTCAAACTAAGACCACCAAATTTAGAATCATGTGTATAAATATGCCATTTATCTTTTGGCATATTTTGAAAGATTGAACGTGACAGTGGTAAAACCCTAAAATTAGTTTCGTCACTACCCAAAATTGAAACATCATATTCATCACCTTCAATATACTCTTCAATAAGTACTGGACTGTTAAGTTCAACAATAATCTTTTTCATCTGCTCTCTAAGACCCTTCTCATCAACTACTACAGAATCATTATTAATACCAATTGAGTTATCAGTATTTGCTGGTTTTATCATTAAAGGAAATTCTAGATCATCCCTAATATTGTCGTCTAGATTATAAACATAATCCCAATTAGGTGTTGGAATATTGTGATAAGTCAAAAGCTTTTTAACCTTGATTTTGTCTATGCACAATCCGAGAGTAAAAGGATTTGATCCAGTGTAGGGAATCTGCAAAATATCTAATAAAGCGGCAGCGTGAGGTTCAAGTAAGCTGGAATCATTTATTCTCTCACATAAATTGAAGACTAGATCAATATCACCAGTCTTAAGCTGATTGATTACTTTGTCAAAATTATTAAAATTTATAAAAGATGTATTATATCCACGCGACTGTAAAGTGGTCTCAACATTCTTCCCAACCGTCATTAATTCTTTTTCTACCGCTCCCCCAATTTCATCATAAACATTACAAGCAATCCCAATATGTAATTTTCTTTGATCCTTATTAACCAATCGCTTTATTTTTTCAATTTTTGCTACTCCCAACAACATACTCTTGTTAAACATTGCCACTGACGAATTTGTTTTGCGCAATGTTTTGCCGATAGAAGAAGCCTTATGAAATTTAGCCACATTATATTTAATAAAACTCAAAGCTTCTTTTAAATTGTCCTGAGCGTCTAAAATATTATCTCCAGAAACTGTAATCCAACCTAAATAATCATAACCCTCGGGCGGAACAAGAACAGCATCACCAATTTCTTTATTTATCTGCAAATCTTCAAAATATTTTTTCTTATTTAATTTCTCATCTATACTCAACTCCACCAAAATTCCAGAATGCTCTGCGTGCAGATCCCAGCCAATAATATATTTTTTAGGTTCTTCAATTTTTTTTATTTTTAAATATTGTCCCAAAGCAATTTTAACCGCACAATCTATCAGGTCTATTCTCCAAGCCCCTTTAATATATGAATAAACATAATCACCGCCCAGACGAAGATTAATCTCTATGGGATAAGGCCCCTTGGAAGTTGCCTTGGCCTCAAAATGAATAATTCCGCTTTGAATCCCGAGCTTTTCCAAAATCTCTTCAGTCATGGCAAAAATTTCATCTTGAACTTTTTCCGGCAGACTGGAGGGGGTAGCTTGGCCCCGATCAACGAAAAACTCGCCTTTATTTTTATCGTAATTATCTGAAATGCAATAAAACTTAATCTTTCCATTTTGTAAAACCAAATCAATATCAACCTCGTCACCATCAATATATTCTTCAATTAAAATATCAGTTCCGTCGGTCAGAGCACTTTCCAGGTTAGTGGATATATTATTTTTTACTTGATTAAAAATTTGCAAAAGTTCTTCTTTGTTTAAAACTTTGGTAACATGCGCACTACTAGCCCCATAGACCGGTTTTATCACTATTGGAAAATTAAAAGATTCACAAACCAATTTTATATCAACAGCAGTCCTGGCTAAAATATGGCGGGGAGCGTTGATGCTATTTAACCGGCAAAAATCGCGGAAATTATATTTATTTCTAGCTTTTTTGGCAATACTAAAAGGTATACCAATAAAATTGAATCTATCAACAATTTTGGAAGTTAGCAAAACGTCATCCTCCCAAAAAGTCAAAACACCATCAATCTTGATTTGTGTATTTTCCTTGATGAAATTTCTTACCGCTTGAATTGATTCGCTGTGATTGTAAGTATCAGCTATTATCCAATGGTCAACATATGTCTGCGCCCAATTCTTATCTTTATTCAAGACAACTAGTGTTAATCCGAGTTTTTTTAATCGTTGGATAATAAACTTCTTCTTAGTTGAACAAGTGTTAACCAACAATAATGTTTTGCCCCGCAAAGACTCATTGTCAACCGAACGACCATTATCACTACTTTTTTGTTCTCTATTTAAATTCATATTTTAGCAATTAAAAAACCAAGCTAACTCATTTTAACTTGGGTTTTGTTGAATAATTGATTGTTTAGGAAATGGATCCTCGCTATTACAGACCAATAGGTCCATAAGGAATAAATTGAGCCATGAGGCTCTGGTCGCCCGAGAATGTTACCCAGACGAAAGAAGCTTTGTACTTCGGGGATATTATACTACTATTTTATAAATAGTCAAATTAGTTTATACACAAAATCTTCATTTTATTTATGAACAGAAAAATGCTAAAAAAATAATTTGATAAATGATAGATGATAAATGATAATATAAGTAAATATCACTTATCATCTATCATTTATCAAAAAAATCATCTGATTTTCATCGGATGATTCTTTTACGTTTTTAACCAACTTTTACCGCCAACAGCACTTCCTTCCCATCAATCTTTTTCACCACATCATCCGACTCGTCAAGCGGAATTTTTTCATGAACTAAATCCCTGGCTAACACCTGCTTTTTTATTTCATCAGCATACTGCTCAAAAATAGACTTTAATAATTCATCTTCCACATGATACTCAACAGTAACTTCATCATTAATCGTTAAACCCTGATCTTTACGCATCTGATTTATCGCACGGACAATCTCACGTACGAGTCCTTCTTTTTTGAGTTCTGAAGTAATTTCTGTATTTAATCCGACTTTTAAACCTCCATCTTCTTTTGTTATTATATTATCTCCATTTATCTCCTTATCTCCATTTATCTCTACATTTTTTACATTCAATTCATCGGCTATAATACCAGCCAATTCACTACTTAATTCACAATTCTCAGAGGATACTGATGCCCTGTGGGTAATAATTCGTAATTCATTCAAAGGTTGTCTCACAGGAATCCCAGCTTCTTTTCTAAGCGAATGCCCCATCTCTACAATTTTCCTCACCCTCTCCATATCATTTATCACTTTATCATCTATCAAACTATCATCAATCTCAGGCCATTTCTCAAGGTGTACACTCTCACTTACTCCTTTCTCCTTATTCCTTACTCCTTTGTATATACTCTCCGCAATAAAAGGCGTAAACGGCGCCATCACTTTACTCAAAGTAAGTAATACTTCACGTAAAGTCGAAATTGCAAATTCTTTATCACTTACTCCTTGTTCCTTAAATCTATCGCGTGAACGACGAACATACCAAGTGGATAAATCATCAATAAAATCTTTAATAGGTCTACCAGCTTTTACTGTATTATAATTATCCATTTCTTCTGTCACTTCTTTAACTAATATATTTAATTTCGCTAAAATCCATTTATCCAAAACATTGTTTGAACTTTCCGCGTTGATCTGCGTATCGTTTCCGCGTTGATCTGCGAAAGTATCGTAAAACGTATACACATTCCACAATATATTCACCACCTTATTATAAACATCCCTGACTTCTCGATCATTAAAATACAGATTATCAGCCTGCATTACCACGCTAGTCATTAAATAAAAACGTAACGCATCTACACCATATTCTTCAATAATTTTCCATGGATCAGTATAATTCATTTTTGATTTAGATAACTTTTCGCCCTTCTCATTTAATATAGTCCCAGTTGTCACACAATTCTCAAAACTAATATCATCAAAAAGTAAAACAGCCATAACATGCATATAATAAAACCAAGCGCGAGTCTGGGCAATGTATTCGGCAATGTATTGTCCGGGAAAACGTTTCTTGAATATCTCCTCGTTTTCAAATGGAAAATGAAATTCAGCAAATGGCATAGAGGCGGATTCTACCCAACAATCAATCACCTCTGGAATCCTTGACATCTCACCACTACACTTATCACATTTTAGTTTAATCTTATCAGCCATGTGTTTATGTAAATCCATCTCCTCAATCTTGTCCGTTTTATATACCTCGTCAAAATTAATCGCTCTTTTTTTCAACTCGTCCACACTACCAATACACACAACATTATCACAATCACCGTTCGTAGTTCGTATGTTCGTATTTTTCGTAGTTCGTACATTATTACATTTCCAAAATGGTAATGGAGTTGCCCAAAAACGATTGCGAGAAATATTCCAATCCGGTGCAGTTTCCAAAATATTCAAGAAACGTCCGTGTTTCAAATGGTCTGGATACCAGTTTATTTTTTCATTAAGCTTAATTATTTTTTTCTTTTTCTCTTGAATATTTATAAACCAAGCTGAAATTGCATTGTAGAATAATTGAGTATCACAACGCCAACAATGTGGATAGGAATGGGTGTGATTAGCACGTTCAAATATTAATCCTCGACTCTCTAAATCATTTTTAATATCTTTTTCAGCGCCTTTAAAATATTTACCCTTAATTAATTCTGGGGACAACTCATTAAAATGTCCTTTATCATCTAAGAGTGGTACGACTGGTAGATCACGCTCTAAACCTAAATTATAATCGTCTTCACCATAAACAACTGCTGTATGGACTATACCAGTTCCTTCTTCAGTGGTAACAAAATCCGCATCAGTTACATACCATGCTTTTTTGCCAGTTTCGTGAATTGCTGAAATATCAAATAATGGTTCATATTCTAAACCGACTAGATCAGATCCTTTAAAAGTTTCTTCTACTAAATAATGCTTTTTTTCATGGGACTTAAAAGCTTCGCCCAATCTATCTTTGGCACATATATAATATTCATTGCCATTAAACTTTCCCTCTACTAAAACATAATCTATATCATTACCAACTGCTAACGCAACATTACCTGGTAAAGTCCATGGCGTTGTGGTCCAAGCTAAAATAAAAGTATTTTTTGGTAAATTATGTTTTTCTGAATTTTTAATTTTGAATTTTGCAATTAAGGTTTCCTCGGTAATATCTTTGTAACTATCATCCATAGATATCTCTGCTTTGGAAACTGGTGTTTCACAACGCGGACAATACATAAGAACTTTTTTACCTTCATAAATTAAATTTTTATCCCAAATAGTTTTCAAAGCCCACCAAACTGATTCCATATAAGTAGAATCCATTGTTTTATAAGCATTATCAAACTCAACCCAACGACCAATCCTATTGATCATCTTTTTCCAATCTTGTGTATAGGTTAGAACTTTTGACTCACAAGTCTTATTAAATTTATCAACCCCCAATTTTTCTTCTATATCTTTTTTTCCAGAAATTTTCAATTCTTTTTCAACGATATTTTCAATTGGCATACCATGGCAATCCCAACCCCAGCGTCGACGAACTCGATAACCTTTCATTGTCCAATATCTTGGCACCACATCTTTAATTAATGAACTCAAAATATGTCCATAATGTGGAAGACCTGTAGCAAAAGGAGGCCCATCGTAAAATACGTAAGGCTTGTCAGCTGGACGAGATTCAACAGACTTTTCAAAAGTCTTGTTTTTATCCCAGAATTTTAGAATTTCGTTTTCGTTTTTATTAGCATTATACATAAAATTACGGATTACGGATAATCCTGATTTACGGATACCATTTATTCGTTGGTCTGGATTATCAAGAAATCAGTAGTATCAGTAAATCAGGGTTATCAGGATATCTGTAATTAAAAAGCACCTATGCATCTGTGAGAATCCCTGTTCTAGGATGGTACCATCTCACTTTCACATACGTGACACTTAATTACAGCTATTACGGGCTTACCCGTTCGGTTCTACTGTCCCGATTAAATCGGGATTTCTTCCGAAGGCTTTCCGTTGATAACGGATAATATCGCCTTTATAATTGTATTTCTTTTATAAACTAATTATAATTCAAATAATAATTTCTGTCAATCCCTGCCACCACCCGTTGGGTAATGGCAGGGATTATGTCCTCCAGTGTGTGTCCAGCATCGTTTGATGCTGAGTTCACTCCTTTTTCAGCTTGGGCAGATGCTCGTGGCAGATGACTTCCACTCGTGTGCATGCCTCATTGAAATGGCCTAGGGCGTAAGTGTGGGGTGGCAGTGTTTATAGAGTTGAACACACAAAACATAAAGATCTACTGGCATTGTATCAACCATACCCAGCCATGTCAAACTAAATCAAAAACCCCGCCAATCAGACGGGTTGTCAATCTGTGAAATCTTTTTAAAATCAGTGGAATCAATGCTACCTTATTTCAAACGTCACAGCCACATTCATCATCACATCTGTACTGCCAGCTTGAACATCTGGGGTAGGAAGACCTCCACCTATACCATAAGCTGATTCGGAATAAGCTTTGTAAATTGGAATCCCATTTGCACCAGACTCATACTCATCATAAGCTACCACTTTAACTAAACCAACTCCTAAAGACTGGGACAGAATTTTGGCTTTCTCTACTACTTTTAATAAAGCTTCATCTCTGGCCTGAGCCTTATAAACTTCATCATCATCTAAAGTAAAATCTAATCCGCTTACACTATTGGCTCCAACTTCTCCAGCTAAAGCTAACACGCTGTTGGCCAAATCTAAATCTCTAATCTTTACTTTCAAACTCTGATGAACTTCGTAACCTTCTAATACTCTACCATCTTTTTCAGTATAATCATAACGAGGATATATATTATAATCCATTGTCTGCAAATCATCTTCATCAATTCCTAAATTTTTTAACTTAGCTGTCAAATCATTCATTACTAAAGTATTTTTTTCTTGAGCTTCTGCTACTGTAACACCCTCTGACACCATACCCATAGTGGTCACGGCAATATCAGGTGTTGCAGTTACTTTTCCCTCGGCTTCTATAGTAATAGTCCTTTCCATTCTATCGGCTTTACCAATATAATCATACTCTTGCAAGTTATTGCGAATCATTGATCCTACCAATACTACCACATAGACTAGCAAAATTCCCAAAAGAGTAATAAAAAGTTTTTTTACCATCTCATTGCAACCACACTTCATTAGTGAACAGCAAGATTTTTTTTCCGGCATTACCTCAGCCGGCTTTAGAGGTTTCTTTTTGACAGGCATAGATTTTGTAATAATAAATGATAAATGATAAATGATAAATGTATTATAACACTTTTAACTAAAAAACAAAACGCATACCACATAACAAACCAAAGACTATCTTTGAGGTCTTATGTGGTATGCGTAATGTGAAAAAATTTTCCTATCTACTAACAACCTTTATTCCAGGCAATTCTTTACCACTTAAAAATTCCAGCATTGCTCCGCCACCGGTTGAAATCATATCAACATATTCATCCATGCCGGTTAAATCCATAGCTTGCAAAGTCTCTCCCCCGCCGATTACGCCGTAAGCTGAACCTTTTGAAACTGAGGCCACTAAACGAGCAACTGACATCGTACCAACATCGTAAGGCTTTTGTTCAAAATATCCCATAGCACCATTCCAAACCAATGTCATGGCTTTTTTAATATATTTTGAATATAAACGAATTGTTTCTGGACCGATATCTAAAATAGCTTCATCCGTTGTCATCCCGAGCGATCCCTTTTCTTTGGGCAAACTTACCACTCTAAATTTTTTACCTTTCACATCACCCACCACAACATCCACAGGCTTAATAACTTTTTTAGATTTACAGTATTTTAAAACTTCTTTTTCATATTCTTTATCAACTAGCGATGCGCCAACTTTAAAACCTTTGGCTTTTAAATAAGTATTAACAATTCCCCCTCCTATTAATATATAATCTGCTTTAGGAAGTAATGCTTTAAGCACGGGAATTTTAGTTTCCATCTTAGCTCCTCCAATCACAGCTACAAATGGTTTTTTTGGTTTTACAATAACTTTTTCCAAGCCTTTTACTTCTTTTTCTAAAAGTAAACCAGCGTAAGCAGGAAGATATTTAGCAACACCAGTAACAGATGCGCTATCGCGGTGAGCAACGGCAAAACCATCTAAAACAAAAACATCTCCCAACTCCGCCAACTTTTTACTAAAATCATTTTTATCCTTTGCTTCATCAACAAAAAATCTGATATTATCCAACATAAATACTTGTCCAGCCTTCATTTTACCAATTTCTTTTTGAGCAAAATCAAAATATTTTGATAATATTTTTTTAATATTTTTTAAATATTTTATCTTCTTGCCCATTATCTTTTCTAATTCATTTGCGACCGGCTCCAAACTATATTTCTGTTCAACTCCTTCTGGCCGACCAACATGAGTAACTAAAATAACTTTGGCTTTTTTACCAGTAAGATATTTAATAGTTGGTAAACTCGCCAGTAAACGTGTGTTGTCCAGTACTTTTTTACGCTCGATTGGTACGTTAAAATCAACCCGAACCAAGACAGTTTTATGCTTCAAGTTACGAATTTGTTTTATGGTTTTTAATTTCATAATTATAAAAATTGATTTAATTATGCCGTCCCTACGGGACTTGTTGTGAGAAAAAAACTCATTACAGGCAGTAAACTGCCTGCCTAACATATTATCGCCCCTAGCGGGGCTAAAATAAAATTTCTAATACGTTTTTATAGATCTTAATTTAACAAGGCAAAACAAAATTTTCTATTCCATTTTTTTCATCGTAATTTGT
>Ga0180009_10008645_pt1 | contig 10054 bp, 7 predicted proteins | sample OS_PC_MetaG_FD_123537 | JGI IMG/M metagenome (GOLD analysis project Ga0180009, IMG submission 123537) | Groundwater microbial communities from the Aspo Hard Rock Laboratory (HRL) deep subsurface site, Sweden - OS_PC_MetaG | ecosystem: Environmental > Aquatic > Deep subsurface > Groundwater... | reverse complement strand
CAGAACAATTTCCACCAACATTAACACCCTCTATAACGCCTTCTAGGATTCTTTTTGGGGAAAGCATTTTTTGAGCTTTATCCCTATCCTTATACAAGTCAGTTTTTATTTTTGGATCTGCAAAACAAAAACCATAAGTATTGATTATTGGTTTTGCTCCCATGCCAAAGCCAATTGTGTCTCTGTTGACTCCAACAATTCCAGTAATGGAACCGCCAAAAGGATCTAGGGCGGAAGGACTATTGTGGGTTTCTGCTTTATGTGTAATTAGAAATTTATCGTCAAATTCAATTGCTCCAGAGTTGTCTTTAAAAACAGAAACGCAAAAATCTTTTTTCCCTTTTTTCTTTCTAATTTTATCTGTTGCAGCTTTAATGTACGTATTAAATAAGCCATTTTTTATTTCATCAATAGGATCTGCAAAAATAGTATGCTTGCAATGCTCGGACCATGTTTGCGCAATAGATTCAATTTCTATATCCGTTGGCTTTCGTCCTAATTTTTTAAAGTACTTTTGAATTGTTTTTAAATATGCCAAATCTAAAGCAAGAGGTCCTCTTCTTGTGCCATCTTTATTCTTAATACCTAACTTACCCAAAGAAATTAAATCTTCATCGGATAAATCTAAATTAACTTCATCCACTTTTATTTTTTTGGTAAGCTTTACTTTTGGCACAATTTTATCCATGCCATTTTCTTTTTTGTACTGAGCTTTATTTTTTATATGCACTCTTTGAATAAGAGGATTAATTATGTTTTGGGAAATTTTTTCTATGTCCTTTTTTAGTAATTTACCTTTTATTAAAAGAAGCCTTGAAGAGTATATTCCTTCTTCCTCTCGGAAATTGATATTTAATAAGTCTTCTACAATTTCTTTTGCAGTATTTCCAATGTTATCTGTTACTCCCGGCAAAAATCCTGTTTCTAGGGCAAAATTAAAATTATCACTAGCGATAGATTGATTAATAAAAACATTTTGATTCACGGGATTGTGTAGTGAATCTGCAATTTTTCCTACTTGTTCTTTGCTTAATTTTTTATTAGTGGTGTAGACATCTATTAATAAAATTTCTTTAATTTTATCTTTTAATCCCCATGAGGAAATTTTCTTTTTTAAAACTGCTGCTCTGGTGTCTGGGATTTTAGAAGAAATTTCTATTCTTATAGCCATTATATCGAGCAGTGTGTACTCATTTTAATTTTGATTAATACCTATGTCAATAGTTGTATTCTTATTTGATTTATAATATAACGAATACATGAAAGTTATTGGAGTTGGAACTGCGGCTGTGGATTATTTTTTAAAAGTTGACGAGTCTTTTTTAAAGGAGTTTTATTTAAAACCAGAAGATGATGTTTCATTTTTCTCTAAAAACATAAAACCCAAAGATATGCTCAAGAAAGCAAGAATTTTTAAAAAAAGTACCGGCGGAATGTCATTAAATACAATTGCGATTTTATCCAAGTTTAAAGTACTGGTTTCTCATTTCTCTAATTTTGGCAAAGGAGAAGGTGAAGAGTATTTATTTAAAAATTTACCATTAGTAGACACTTCTAAAGTTTTAAAAACAGGCGATACTCATATTTGTTTTTGCTTATTAACAAAAAACGGAAAAGAAAGAACATTTGTTTATCGAGAAAACAAAAAAGAATTAGATTTATTTAAAAAAGTAGATTATAAATATTTAAACTCATCGGATTTAATATACATAACACCAATTTATTTAAATGACCCGCTTAGGAGTTTAGAAAAAATAATAAAAATTATAGAAAAAATAAAAACTCCAAAAATAAGTTTTACCCCTGGGGTATTTTTTACAAACCTTGGATTAAAAAAACTTAAGCCGATTATAAAAAAGACGGAGATTTTATTTTTAAATAAACGGGAGATTAAGACTTTAACAGGACTTTCGAAAAAAAAGGGGAGCAGGAAGCTTACAGATTTAGGGACAAAAATTGTTGTTTGCACTTTGGGAGAAAAAGGAGTTTTAATTACAACAAAAAAAGAGCAGTTATTAGTTTCTGCAAAAAAAATAAAAAAAGTAGTTGACTCAACAGGCTCCGGGGATGCATTTGCTGCAGGTTTTATATATGGTTACTTAAAGAAAAAATCATTAAAAGAATCAGCAGAAATTGGAAATAAAATTGCTGCTTTAAGTTTGTCCGATTATGGTTTAGGATGGCTTAATAAGATTAAACCAAATTTTTTAAATTCTCTTTAATCCTTTTTGGTGCGTTTCCGGAAAGGTCTGCTTTAAATTTATCTCCAGTTATCATTTCGTAAATTTTTATATAACGAGTAGAAACTTTGGCAATAAAATCATCAGGCATTTTTGGTGCCTTTCCATCTCCGCTATAACCATGTTCTTTAAACCAAATTCGTAAAAATTCTTTGTCGAAATTTTCTGGCTCTTGTCCTTTGTTAAATCTTTCTTTGTAGCTTTCTTTTCTCCAAAACCTAGATGAATCTGGAGTATGGATTTCATCAATTAAAATTAACCTTCCATCAAGCAATCCAAATTCATATTTTGTATCAACCAAAACTATTCCTGCTTTTGCGCAAACCTTTGTACCTTTTTCAAAAAGAGCAAGCGCTGATTTTTCCATTTGCTCGTAAAGTTTTTTTGGCACTAATTTACTTTTTATAATATCTGCTCTGGTTAGTTTTTCGTCGTGTTTTCCAATGTCGGCTTTTGTTGTTGGGGTAATAATAGGCTTTTCCATTTTCTGATTTTTTTTCATTCCATTGGGGAATTTAATACCGTAAATAACTCTTTCTCCTTTTTCGTAGGCTGTCCAAGTGGAAGTTGAAGTAACCCCTGTTAAATATCCTCTTACAACCATTTCTACAGGTATTAACTTACATTCCTTAACTGCCATTGTATTTGGATCGGGGACTGAAATAAGATGATTTTCTACAATATTTTTAGTTTTACTAAACCAAAACTCCGAAAGCCCGGTTAAAACTTGCCCTTTAAAAGGAATATGTCCTAAAATTTTGTCGAACGCGGATTGCCTATCTGTTGTAATAATTATTCTTTGATTTTCTACAATATAAACATCTCTTACTTTTCCTTGAAGTTTTTTTCCAAATTTTTTAGGCAGATTAACAGTTTTTACAACATTTGGAATATTTTCAATAATTTTATTATTACTTATCATAGTTTAATTTAGCATTAACTATTTAAGATTTTTTTCCTCTAGATATTTTTTCCAACCAACCTTTTTAATTTTTGCTGATTTTTTCTCTACTTCTGTGCTTAATTCCTTTTTGTAATCTAGTATTTTTTTCTCAAGTTTCTTATCGCTTGTTGCTAGAATTTGCACAGCCAAAAGCCCGGCATTTTTTGCACCATCCACTCCAACAGTTGCCACGGGAATTCCCGGAGGCATCATAACAGTGGAATAAAGCGAGTCTACCCCCGATAATGCTCCGCCTTTCATAGGGACACCAATTACTGGAAGAGGGAAATGAGCTGCAATAACCCCTGCTAAATGAGCAGCAAGTCCTGCTGCAGCAATAATAACTTTTACACCGCTTTTATGATATTTTTCCACATTTTTTACAGTTAGCCCTGGCGACCTATGCGCAGAAGAAATAATTAATTCGTAATCAACACCGAAATCTTCTAAAACTTTTGCGGCAGAGGACATAACTGTAAGATCTGAGTCGGAGCCAAGAAAAATTGCTACTTTAAGCTTTTTCACTAATGTGTTTTTACTATATTATTCTTGTTTTTGCAATAGGTTTAATTTTTTTTAAAAAGTTTTCTGTTTTTTCTAGAGCGTTGCCAATATGATCATTTGGGTTTAATAATCTTTCTATTTCCTTTTCCGATAAGTATTTTTTTATTTTTTTATTTTTTAAAATCAATTCTTTTAATGGATTTAATTTTCCAATTTGAATTTCTTCCCAAGCCTTCATTGACAATTCTCTAATTAGTTCATGCATCTCTTGTCTATCTGCTCCTTTTTTGGAAGCTTCCATCATTACGCTTTCTGTTGCCGAAAACAATCCGTATCTTTCTAAATTATTTTTAACCACCTTTTCAAAAACTGTAAGGCCGCTTACTAGATCGTCTGTCGTTTTTAAACACTCGTCTATTGCTAAAAAACTCTCCGGCAGAAAAATTCTTTTTGCTGCAGAATCGTCTAATGTTCGCTCAAGAAGTGACATTGCAGGATTGGCCCAAGCAGGACTAAAAAAAGAAGAAACATAGCGACATAAAGAGCAAACTTTCTCTGCTTTATCGGGATTTTTCTTAAAAGGCATAGCAGAAGATCCAACTCTTTTTGAGCTTCTTGGCTCTGACCACTCTCCAAACTGAGGAGATTGCATTATTCTTAAATCAAAATTAAATTTATTAAGACTTGCCGCAATGTTTACCAAAACCTCAATAATTAAAAGATCAATTTTTCGCGGATATGTTTGTCCAGAAATATCAATTGCTTCTATGCCGAGATTTTTCATTACTTCGTTTTCTAGATCACTTGGTGTTTTTTTAGTTTCACTTAAAAGCTTTTTATAACTTGCAGATGTACCAACAGCTCCTTTTATCCCTTTGCCTTTAATAAGTTCTTCTATTTTTTTTAAAAATTTAAGATCTATTAATAAATCCTGAGCGTAAAAAGAAAGCCTGTATCCAAGGGTTGTAGGTTCTGCTGGTTGAAGATGAGTATAGCCCATGCAAGTAAGATTTTTATATTTTTCTATTTTAACTGCAAAAGAATTTATAAGTGATTTAAGCCTTTTTTTAACTATTTTAAGTGCTTGTTTTGTTAAGATAATATCTGCATTGTCAGTTATATCCATAGAGGTTGCTCCTAAATGAATTTTCCCGCCTCCAATTTTTGCTTTTTCGGCAAAAGCTTTTATTTCCGACATTACATCATGATAAATTTCCTTTTCTATCTCGCGAGATCTTTTAATATCTAAATTGTTTTGATTTTCTAAAATATCTTTTAATTCTTTTTTAGAAATAAGTCCTATTTTGCTTTGTGCTTTTGCCAATTCTGCCCAGACTTTTCGCCAAGTTAATCTTTTGTTTTCTTCGGACCAAATTTTTCGCATTTCCTCCGAACCATATCTTAAGGAAAAGGGGGATTGATAAGTGGAATAGTTTATATTATCTTGATTAAATTTTAATGATTTCATCTGTTTTTTGACCGTTAGAGATATATTTAATTTTTACACCAACTAGTCTTTCTATTTCTTTTAAATATTCTCTTGCCTCTTTTGGTAGATTTTGAAATTTTTTAATACCGACTGTTTTTGTTTTCCACCCAGGGAGTGTTTTATAGACACATTTAACTTTTTTAAGAAAGTTTGCATCTCCGTTGTAGTAATTTACTTTTTTTCCAGAAAGTTCGTAACCAATACAGATTTTAATTTTATCGAAATTATCTAAGACATCTAGTTTTGTTACAGCGATTTTAGAAAAGCTGTTAATATCTGCTGCAAATCTTATTAACTCGGCATCAAACCATCCACATCTTCTTTTTCTCCCAGTGGTTGCTCCAAATTCTGCTCCGTCGGACTGCAGTTTTTCGCCATCTTTATCAAATAGCTCACTTGGAAAAGGTCCTTGCCCCACTCTTGTTGTATAAGCTTTTACAATTCCTATTACGTTATCAATTTTTTTAAATGGAATTCCTGTCCCAGAAACAACACCCCCAGATAAAACTGTAGATGCAGTAACAAAGGGATAAGTTCCCCAGTCGTTGTCTAGGAACACACCTTGCGCTCCCTCCAGTAAAATTTGTTTTTTCTGTTCAATCGCGTTTTTTAAAAGTTCATATGAATCACAAACAAAAGGTTCTATTTTTTTATACATATCTAAGTATTCTTTTTCGACTTCTTTTTTTAATAATTCTTTTTCTCCCAGCGCTTTTAATATTTTATTTTTTATGGAAAGTTGAACTGCTAGCTTTTCCATGAAAACTTTTTTATCTTCAAAATCGCAAAGCCTTATGCCGTTATAACTTACTTTATCTGCAAAAACAGGACCAATTCCTCGTCCTGTTGTCCCTGTTTTACCCTTGCTTTTATGTTGCTCGTATAGTTTATCGAGCAATTTATGATAGGGCATAATTACATGACAGCGGCTAGAAATAAAGAGGCGATTTTTTAATTTAACATTTGATTTTTCAAGAGATTTAATTTCTTCTAGCAAAACTGCTAAGTCCAAAACCACTCCGTTTGCAATAATGGTTTTTGTATTTTTATTAAAAATTCCCGAAGGGATTAAATGGAGAGCAAACTTGCCGTATCTATTTATAATGGTGTGACCTGCGTTGTTACCTCCGTTAAAACGGACAACAAAATCAGAAGACCTGGAAAGAAAATCTATCATTTTTCCCTTTCCTTCGTCTCCCCATTGCGAGCCAATCACAAGGTTTACCGGCATAACCTTAGGTATTGTAAGATATTAAAAGTTAAAAATCAAAGATTAATTAAAAAAATTGCTTTATTGCTAAATTATTTTATCGATGGATTGTGGCTATAATCTAACCCCAATAACCTAAAACCGAAAATTTGCTACAATAAGGGCGAAATGGATGAAGTATCCCAAGTACGCGAAAAAACAGACATAGTATCTCTTATATCAGAATCTTTGTCTTTAAAAAAAGCTGGAAGAAATTTTAAAACAAACTGCCCTTTTCATAACGAAAAAACTCCATCTTTTGTTGTTTCTCCCGAGCGGCAAATTTGGCATTGTTTTGGTTGTGCAAAAGGAGGGGACGCATTTACATTCTTAATGGAGTACGATCACCTGGAATTTCCCGAAGCCTTGCGAATTCTTGCAAAAAGAGCAGGTGTAGAATTAAAGGATACAGATAAAAAGGGAACTTTTTCCAAAAAAGAAAAAATATATAAGATAAACAACCAAGCTGCAAAATTTTATAATTATATACTTCTATCTCACCCAGCAGGTAAAAAAGCGCTAGATTATTTGGTTAAGCAGAGGGAAATTTCCATTCCCTTAGCAAGAACTTTTATGCTTGGATTTTCTCCTGTTTTTGGAACAGCCCTTTCCGATTATTTATTAAAAAAGAAAAACTGGCAAAAAAACGATCTCATAGAAGCGGGCATTTCCTTTTTTAAAAATGGAAGACTTCATGATTTTTTTCGGGGAAGACTTATCTTCCCGCTTACAGATCACAACGGGAGCATAGTTGGTTTTTCTGCAAGAGCATTAGGAAGCGAAATGCCAAAATATATAAATACAAGAGATACAATTGCTTATCATAAAGGAAAACTTTTCTTTGGACTGGACATTGCAAAAGAAGATATAAAAAAACACAACCAGGCAGTTGTTGTAGAAGGGGAGTTTGATGTAATTTCTTCATTTAAAGAAGGGTTTAGAAATGTAATTGCTATAAAAGGAACTGCTTTAACAGAGAGTCAAGTTGTGCTTCTTTCTCGCTTTACAGAAAAGGTAACGTTGTTTTTAGATCAAGACAAAGCAGGATTTGAGGCAATAAAAAGAAGCCTTTCTGTTTTGGAGAGAAAAAACTTAACAACGACAGTTGCTTTTTTGGCAGATGGAAAAGATCCAGATGAAATAATTAAAAAAGATCCAATTGTATTTAAAAAGGCAATTAAAAACGATATTCCTGTTTATGAGTTTTTAATAGATGAAACTTTAAAAAAACAAACTGGCAAAAATGCAGATTCTAAAAAAAAGATTACCGACGAATTGTTGCCCTTTTTTGCCCTTATAGAAAACGAAATAATAAAAGAGCACTATTTAAAAGCTTTAAGCAAAAAAATAGATACATCCTTTGAAAGTCTCTTAAAAGAAGTAGATAAAATAAAATCTGGGAAAAAGGATGATTTAATTACATATTCTAAAAAAGATAAACGAACAAGACGAGAGATTTTGGAAGAATATTTACTTGCATTAATCGTACAAAGCGAAAATCCAAAAACCTACCTAGAGACATTAGAAAAAGAATTAAAGGAATACGTTTTTGAAGTGCCTTCTTATGGTAAGATTTTGGAAAAATTAAAAATCTTTGCAAGCAATGTGAATGATTTTAAAATAGAAGTTTTTGCAAAAAACTTATCGGCTGAATTAATAAAAGTTTTTGACGCCTGCTACTTAATGCCGATTAATAAATTTGAAAAAGAAGAAAAATTTATAGAAGAAATAAATATAATTTCTAAGGAATTAATAACAATTTTTATTAAAGAAAAAATTAAGAATCTTAAGAGCAGCTTAAAAGAAAAGCCCGAAAAAGAAATGGATAATATAAATCAAGAAATAGCAAAATACATAAACATTTTATCCAAACTTCCAAAAGCTTCTGATTAAATTTGAGTTTTGTGGTAAAATAGAATACTCGAAGGAACTAAAATGAAATCAAAAAATCCCGTTTTAAACGAAATAGTCCAATCTGCGAAAAAAAGAGGATACATTACACAGGAAGAAATTCTTTCTATTTACTCCAAGCCAGAGGAGCACATAGAAGAGCTAGACGAGCTTTACAATAAGCTGCTGGACACAGATATAGATGTTTTTGAATCTGTTGTCGCAGAACAAGAAGATAGCAAGCCAATAGAAGACTTAGAAAAAGAATTACAAGCTTTAACAGTTTTAACGGAGGGAACTGTTTCTGACCCAGTAAGGATGTATTTAAAGGAAATCGGACGAATTCCACTTTTAACTTTTGATCAGGAGATTTCGCTTGCAAAAAGGGTGGAAAAAGCAGATGTTGATGCAAAACAAATTTTAGTAAATTCAAATCTTAGGTTGGTAGTGTCTATTGCAAAAAAATATGTTGGCCGTGGACTAACGCTTTTAGACTTAATTCAAGAGGGCAATCAGGGACTTATAAGAGCAGTGGAGAAGTACGATTGGAGAAGAGGATATAAATTTTCTACCTATGCAACCTGGTGGATAAGGCAATCCATAACTAGGGCAATCGCAGACCAAGCCAGGACAATTCGAATACCTGTTCATATGGTGGAAAACATTAACCGTTTTTTAAGAGTTTCAAGAAAACTTATGCAAGAATTAGGAAGAGAGCCAACACCAGAAGAGGTTGCTAAGGTTTTAGGAATAGAGCCAGACAAAGCCCTAGAAATTATAAAAATATCTCAAGAGCCTGCAAGCTTGGAATCTCCAGTTGGGGACGAAGAGGACTCCAGGCTTGGCGATTTTATTCACGATACAAGTGCCCCAACTTTATTGGAAGCAGCCTCAAGGGAATTATTAAAAGAGCAGGTGGAACAAGTTCTTTCTAGCCTTTCCGATAGAGAAAAAAGAGTACTAGAAGAGCGCTTTGGACTTAAAGATGGAAGACCAAAAACACTAGAGGAGGTTGGGAAAATGTTTGCCGTAACAAGAGAAAGAATTAGACAAATCGAAGCAAAGGCCCTGCGAAAACTAAGGCATCCCTCTCGCGGAAATAAACTTAAAGACTATTTAGCTTAAAAACTTATTAAAACTACAAAAGATATTTTAACACAAGAGGTATAATAGGAGTGCGTGAACAAACTATATTTATACAAACCAATTAGTAAAACACCCCTAGAGATAATAGAGGAGTTTAGAAAAGAAAACCCAAAATATCAAAATCAAAAATTAGCATATGCAGGGCGACTAGATCCAATGGCAGAGGGACTTTTGTTGGTTTTGGTCGAAGAAGAGTGTAAAAAAAGAAAAGAGTACGAAAAGCTAGACAAAGAATATGAATTCGAAGTATTACTTGGAATATCTACCGACACCTTTGATGTAATGGGAAAAATAACTAAAATAAATCTTGAAGAAATTAAAATATTACCAAAAAAAATTACTGAAATTATTAAAAAATATAAAGGAGAAATATTGCAGGAATACCCACCGTATTCATCTCCAAAAGTTAATGGAAAACCGCTTTTTTGGTGGGCTCGAAAAAACCGTTTAAATGAGATAAAAATACCAAGTAAAAAAATTAGAATTTATGATTTAAGATTTAAAAGCAAGACAGTAGTAAATTCAAAAGAATTATTAGAGACTGTTCATAATCGGATAGAAAAGGTTAATGGAGATTTTAGGCAAGGGGAAAT
>Ga0180009_10008644_pt1 | contig 10055 bp, 12 predicted proteins | sample OS_PC_MetaG_FD_123537 | JGI IMG/M metagenome (GOLD analysis project Ga0180009, IMG submission 123537) | Groundwater microbial communities from the Aspo Hard Rock Laboratory (HRL) deep subsurface site, Sweden - OS_PC_MetaG | ecosystem: Environmental > Aquatic > Deep subsurface > Groundwater... | reverse complement strand
CTAGTAATCAGTATATATTAGTGGAAAATTAAAACCAAACCAGGCAGGAGGTAACACATGCGACAAAGGAAACTACGCGGAATACTACTTCTAACGCTATCGCTAACCTTAACAGGCTGCGCGAGCATATCCGGCAGGCGGGAATTCGCCCAGAAAGCCACAAATGGCGTAACCCCTATCTTGCAGGAGTACCAGGCCTATGTAACAAAAGACTCTTCCTTAAACGATAACGAAAAGAAAATGAGGGAGATGTTGGCCACTGAGTATAAACTCTTACTCCAAGAGGGGACAAAATGACCACGATTGAAGAAGCAAAGAGCGCGATACTAACGGAACTAAAAACCTCAGCAAAAGGGCTATTGTCAGGTAAAGAAGAGGCTGTTTTTTTTACTGAGGTCGCGGCGATGTTCGCCATAGAAAAATTAAGATATGAGACGGCCGCCACCCCACAGGAAAAAGAAAAAGTGGCAGGCAATATCAGGATTCTTCAAAAGACAATTGAACTGCGCATAGCGCGGAAACAACTTCGGCTAAATAACACCGTCGAGACTATTGCCAAACGAATCGCGCAAATTGTCGTAGGCAAATTCTTCCCGGGACTTTGCTTATTTGTATAGAGGATCTTTCCCTGCAGGTAAGGCTGCGGTCGTTTGTGGTCGCGGGGTCAGGTCTTTGCTTTTGACCTTTGGGGCGGGGAACATTTAAATAAACCTGGATGAACAATTTTGCCGGCAGTGAATAACCGGAGGGGGCGGCGGCGGGTTTTCTGCGCACTCCATTTCGGGTTTTAAGGCCGGGGTCTGGAGCGAATCCCACCGGGACGGCGAGGACCGTATGTTCAAGCCGGACCGCTATGCGGGCCGGCGCGTTCCACAGCCGGCGGAAGACCCCGGCCTTCTTCCCTCTAAAACCCGGTCCCCGGAGCGCGCAGGAAACTTGCCGGCGGCCCCGACTGGGCTATCGTGCGGCGTTTAAAGAATAAAAAGTTCGTTTCTCTTTATTTCACTGCGCGGTGGATGGCTACGGCGCCCAAGGTGAGGGGGAGGATTTCCACTTTGGAGAAGCCGGCTTCGGGGAGTATTTGGGCGAGTTTTTCGGGGGTATAAAAGCCGCGAACGGTTTTTGAAAGAAAAGAATTATGTTTACCACAGATGCTTTTAGTTGTAAAGCAATAGGGTGTTTTTACATTAAATATTAGCGTTAGGTATAAGCATATATTGCAATTCTGGCTGAGGTATTGTAAAATATGGCACAGGACGCTATCATGACATCAAGCACTGATAAGATAACCATTGCGGATGTATGTGCGTTGTTAGGGGTTTCGCGGCCAACTTTCAATGCATATCGGAAGAGGTTTGGGTTTAAGGAAATTAGAGAAGGCCGACAAGTGTTTTTTTCCCGCCCGGAGATTCTCTCTAAAATCTCTCCAAAGGTAGCAGTGACAAAATCACTACTCATTACTGATGACGCTGTTGTAAGTGAGCTTCTAATCGACGATGCAATTTTTGATTTAAGAAAAATCAAGCGCATTGATCCTCATGGCGTACTTTCATTGCTCTGTTCAGTTTTGGCAAAGGCGGAAGAAGGGAAGCCTGTCCGGCTCTTGGTTGAGGATTCGTTCCAAATCCAAAGGTTGCATTCGTTGGGATTCTTTTTTGAGCTGGAGCGTAACCAGCGAGACCTTATTTCCTGGGACAGAAGCAAAGTGACGGGGCTCCGCACAACGGACCCCGATATGTTTCTCCCTATTCAATACATCGGGAACAAAGGGGGCGAAAGACAGATTGCAGAGGACCTTGTTCGGTTGCTTATTAGGCATGGTTTCTCGGAAGAAATCGGGGCTAGAATCGGTTGGATATTTGGTGAGCTTGCGGATAATGCGCTCACGCATGGCAAGGGTCCCTGCTATTTAATGTGCCATAGATATATCGCTGCAAAGAAAGACAGGTTTAATTTTTTAGCAGTAGCTGTCGCGGATAGGGGGATGGGTATCCATAATTCCCTGCGGACCAATCCGAAATATTCTTCGTTGGATAACAAGGCGGCGTTGCTTACTGCATTCAAATCAAGTGTCAGCAGTTGGGCTGACGAGTTCAAAAGAGGGAAAGGCCTTACTGATGTAATGACGATATCTTTGGGCAATGACTCATATTTCAGGGTTGAGTCGGGAGATATGGGGTTCTCTATCCCTTGGGATAGGAATGCCAAGTGGGGCCGACCGATGTGTTCAGTGTCCGGCGCGCGCTATTCTATAGTGCTGACGGATGCCGAGTTTAAGAATGTTAGCAGGGAAGATGCGGACGCATATATTGAAGCTCTGTTGCGAACATTATGACAACAATCAAACTAAAAGAGTATGGTGCAATATTGACCGGGCGTGAGTTCGGGCAAACCGTCCTTAAGGCTCTGATCGGGAAACATCAGCCGCCGTTTGAGTTAGACTTTGAAGGGGTGTTTTCAATGGGCTCATCATTTGGTGATGAGGTCCTGCCACCCATTGCAAAGTTGCAGGGGAATGAACTACAGGTTATAAATGCGAGCAAAACGGTACAAGCGTGTATAGAAGATATTCGGGTTGAAACCAATATTGAATTCACGTTTGGGTGATACGATTAAACCTGGCCATCGCGCCAGAAGCCCATAATCCTTCTGGTGATCACCCGCCAAAAAACCGGCGGACAGGCTTTATGAAAAGGGGGAACCAGTAGTTACAAATCGCGAGGAAAAAAGTGGGATGGGTCTTAAGATCTTGATAAGGCTATTTCACCGCGCGGTGGATGGCTGCGGCGCCGAAGGTTAAGGGGATGGATTCCACTTTGGAGAAGCCGGCTGACAGAAGGATTTCGGAGAGTTTTTCGGGGGGATAAAAACCTTGAACGGTTCTTGAAAGAAAAGAATAGGCCGGCCGGTTCCCCGGCCATATAACTTTTATAAGCGCGGTCATTGTCCGGACGTAAAGATGGAACAGCCTCCGGACAAATAGGTTTTGCGGCTGGCTGGTCTCAAGGTTTACGAATACCCCGCCCGGTTTCAATACCCTGTTAAATTCCCTGAAAGTTTCGGTCAGCGCTTTCCCGCCGGCGTTCAGGTTCCTGGCCGCGAACGCGACGGTTAAGGCGTCAAAAGTTTCGTCCTTGAAAGGCAGGCGCGCGGCTTCGGCGCGGATAAAACGGACCGCTGCCGTTTTTGTCCGGGCTATTGAAAGCATGGACTCGTTAAAATCCGCGCCGGTTATTTCCGTCCCGGCTTTTGAAAACTTTCGCAGGAGGACCGCCAGTTCCCCCGTGCCGGTACAGACATCCAGGCAGGAAGCGGGGGAGTTTTGAAGGGCGATTTTTGCGGTTTCAAGGCGCCAGCCGCCGTCCAGCCCCAGGGTCAGCAGACGGTTCGCGGCGTCGTAATAATGAAAAATGCCGTCATAAAACCCGGAAATAACTTCCTCGGTTTTACGCGGCATTTACCTGAAAATTGCAGTTGAAGTCGATTTTGATTGACAAGCTTCCGGATAAAAATATCCAAAGCAATTTTCGGAAGGATAAGGGCTGAGGGATGAAGGATGAGGCAAAAGACAATTAAAAAACAAGGATTGTTTTTTCATCCTTCAGCCCTCAGCCTTCATCCCTCCGTCCGCCTAAGGCGGACGGGTCAGGCTTTCTTTTCTTCTTTGGTGTCGGCTTCGCCCACGAATTTCTTTATTTCCTCGAAGTATTCGATTACCAGCCTGGCTTTTGAAAGCCCGAAGGAAAACGGATACTTGTCGTTATCGTTCCGCTTCAGGATGATGACCGGCTGGCCTTTGTATTCAGTTCTTTCCACTGGCATATTGCTTCCTCCCGGCGAAGCCCCCTGGGGCAACGCCCTGACCCGAAAATTGCAGTTGAAGTCGTATCGCATTAAAAAACATGTGGATAAACATATCCACGGCAATTTTCGGAAGGCTAAAGGATAAAGGCTTCCCGCCAAACAGCGCGGCGGGTCCGCCTCTGGCGGAAAGGATGAAGGAAATGATACGGCGAATACAAGGGTTTTTTCCGCCCTTTAGCCTTTATCCCTCATCCTTTATCCTTCCCGAAAAATTCAACTGAATTTTTCGGGCTAGTTGTATCATATCACAAAAAACCGGACATTTCAATATATTTTAAATAAATATACATTTATTTATAATTCCCCGCCGCCAATTAAAAGGGCTTGAGGTGTTAAGGGTTTGAGGTTCTTAGAGGCGGAAAAATAGTTTTCTCCCGCCTTTAAACCCTTAGACCCTAAACCCTAAAACCCTTTCTGGTGTTGCCTTGCGGTCCTGTTTTTTCTATAGTTTAGGGTAGCGGGGGAGCTATGTTAAATAAAAGTCTTCTCACGGCCGTATCGATCGAAGCGCTTAAAACCGCGATAATCCTTTTCGCTTTGCTGCTCATAAGCCGGTTCATAGAGATACTGCCTTTCTCGGGTCTTCCGGTGTTTAACAGGCATATAACCGCGGCCGATCTGCTGGTGGCGGTTGTTTCCCTGGCCGCCATAATCGTCTTTATTAAAGCGGGTTTTAACGCCAGGCCGGCGGTGGATGAATTATTCCACTGGCTGCCCGGCGCGGGCACGCTTTTAAATTATATCACCGGCATAATCGCCATTTTGTTCGCCTATCCGGCTTTTCAGCCGGTCATATTCCCGTTCATTAAAGATTTTGAATGGGTATATCAGTCGCTTTTCCTGGGGGTCACGCTTTTCCTGCTGGCCAAGGCGGGATTGTGCGTCTATCATGCCGGCGAAGCGTTGAGCCGCGCCATTATCTCCGCGCTGCAGCCTTATAAAGAAGTCCAACCCAAGCCCCCGTCCGCCTTAGGCGGACGGGAAGGCTAAAGGATAAAGGCTAAGGGTCAGAAAAAACCTCTCTGTTTCCCCAAATGTCTTTACCCTAATCCTTTAGCCTTCATCCTTTATCCTTCCCGGAAAATTTAATGAAATTTTCCGGGTTATAACGGCACCGCCGCCGAATTCATCGAGTCGGAATAAAACGCGTTTTTTATTATCCTGACGCAGTCCTTGGCCTCTTTCAGGTTGGCGCCGCGCAGCTCCGGATCCGCCAGTTCAAGCAGGAAATCATCCAGCACCGCCGCCATGCACGCGGGCGCCGCCGGGCCGGTCGGTATGTTTTCCCTGAACCGTATCGTTTCAGCCGGAAGGCCTTTTATGTCCAGAATTATAAGGTCGTCTTTCAGCTCTATCAGGCCGCGGGTCCCGCAGATGACGGCGCGGAACCCGTCGGCGTGGTGCTTCCGTGACAGGTGTATGTGGGCGGCGGCGCCTTCAAAATGCAGTTGTATATCCGCCGCTTCCTCGGTTTTTGCGTTCTCCCCGGCGCGGCAAAACATAAGCTTGGCCGCGAGCGACCGGGGTTCTTTCCGTATCATCTCCTGAATAAGGCAGGCGGCGTCCCAGCCGCATTCCGCCAGGATACCTTCCGCGCTCTCCGCCGGCGTCCTGAGGAGCTGTATCCCGGCGTAGGATACCGGGCCCAGGAACTTTTCGTCGAGCGCCTTCTTAACGGTCAGCAGCTGCGGGCATTTTTTCAGCGCGTTCACCGTGAATACGCAGCAGTTTTGCCTTGCGGCCTCGCTTCTTATGCGGTCCCAGTCTTTAATTGACAGGCAGAGCGGTTTTTCGCATAAGACATGCGTTCTGTTGCCAAGGGCATTTAAGATATGTTCCGCTCTGCGGGCCGCGGGAGAGTCTATGACGGTGAAATCAAGCCTTTCTTCTTTGGAAAACATATCGCCGGCCCGGGCATAGGTCTTAACGCCGGTCAGGAGCCCGTTCGCCTTCTCGAGCCGGGCCGGGTCCGCGTCCGCAACGGCGGCCAGCCGGAATTTATCCGGCCGGCTTAAAAAAGCCGGAATATGAACTGTTTCCACGGTCCTGGAAAAACCCAGTATGGCGCCTTTTAGCATAAAGTCAGGAAAAACGGGGGTATCATGTGAAACGGCGTTGATACAGCGATATGTAGATATGTATCATCGTATTTACGTCTTTACGCCTTTACGCATCAACGCTTTGCCCACTTCAGGGCTTGACAAGATATAATATACCTGTAATAATTATATAATATAGGACCGCTATAATTTTTTGCGGGGTTATTCCATCGGCAGGGTTATGTTGGCTTTGTGCAACGGAGGAGTTTAAAACTTAATGGACTCAAACTTTGTAAAACTGTTGTTTCCTCCCAAGGAAATAATCGGCATAGACATAGGCACTTATTCGGTCAAGCTCGTGTGTTTTTGGGAGGAAAAAAAACAGTTTAAACTCAGGGATTGGGGCCATATACCGCTTTCGATCAAACCCGATACTCCGGGCGAAGAGAAAAAAAGCATAATCGCCCGGGAAATCAAAAATTATCTCAAGAAAAAAGGCATACAGGCCAAATACGCCGCCGCTTCCATCTCCGGCAACGCCGTTATAGTGCGCTACGTCAAACTGCCCAAACTTTCCAAAAAAGAAGTGGCGCTTACCATTAATATTGAAGCCGAACCGTTCATCCCGTTCGATATCAGGGATGTCAACCTCACCTATTATATCCTGGGCGATGTGATGGAAGAGGGCCAGCCCAAGATGGAGACCGTCCTGGTCGCCGCGAAAAAAGACGCCGTCATGGATAAAATAGATATCCTTTCCGAGGCGGGCCTGGAGCCCCTGATAATCGACGTGGACTCCTTCGCCCTTGAGACGCTTTACGAACGGGTGGCCCCCGGCAACGATTCAAACGCGGTGCTTATACTGAACATCGGTCATAAGGTGACCAACCTTTCCATCATCTCCCAGGGCATAACCCGGGTGGTCAGGGATATTTTTATCGCCGGCAGCACTTTTGACAAGGCGGTGCAGAAAATACTGAAACTGGACCCTGCCGCGGTCGATGCGCTGAAGAAATCCCGGAAGCTGCTGGTGACGGATGAGGAAAAGGAGGCGGCGATAGAGGAATTTGACAGGGACGGGATAGCGGCTTCAAAGGCGGCGGGCGCCGTCCTCAAAGACCTCTACAGCGAGATCTCGCGGTCCATAGATTTTTACCTGTCTCAGGGCGTGGACCACTCCATCTCGAAGATCGTGCTGTCCGGCGGAGTGGCGAACCTCGGCAATATCTCCAGGTTCATGGCCGGCGAGTTCAAGGTGCCGGTGGAAATTATAAATCCCTTCTCCTTTCTGCCGGAGACCAAGAACGTGCCCAGGGAAATATTGCCGTCGCTGGCGGTGGCGGCCGGGCTCGCCTTGAGAAAACTTAAGGATTGGGAATAAATGATAAAAATAAACCTGATCCCGCTGGAGTACCTGGAACGGCTGAACCGGAAGGCCATGTTGGCCAAGGCCGTTTCCGTGGGCGTGCTCTCGGTGGCTCTGGTGTTCCTGTTTTCGGCATGGTATTTCAACAAAGCCAGGCAGCTTGAAGTTAAGGCGGAGCAGCTCGAGACAGAACTCAAGAGCCTTCAGGGAGACGTCGATAAGGCCAAAGCCATAGAGGGCCGGATAGCCGAAGTGCAGAAGTATCTGAATTCCATCAACAGTATTACCAGCGGCCGGCTGCTTTACCCCCATTTCATGCAGGACCTGCTGGTAAATCTGCCGGGCACTATCTGGTTCACCGGCATAGGCACTGCTTCGAAAGGCGCGACGCTTAGCGTGACCCTTCCCGTCAGTTCAAGGTCGACTTATGACCTGGCTTACTGGATAAACGTTCTTGAGACCGACCCCAAGTGCGCCGAGGTGACCCTTGGCGGCATTGCGGTCTCGGAAGCTGAGTCGGGCAAGATTTTGACGACCAGCATTGCAATGAAATACACCTATAAATAGCCGCGCAGATAAAATGAAACTGACCAAAGACCAGATAACCAAGATAGCCGGGATAACGCTGTTCTCCGCGCTTTTCGGGTACGTGTATGTCGTTTATTTCTGGCTGCCCACGGCTAAGAAGATAGATGAGAACTCCAAAAAGGCCGCCTCCATACAAAGCGATATCGATAAAGCCAAAATGCAGAAAGCCAAGTGCCCCAACCTTGAAGCCACGCTGGCGGCCTTGGACGCCCAGAAGGAAGCGGCCCAGAAAAAATTACCGACGGGAAAAAAGGTCCCGGAGCTCCTCAGGACTTTGACCGATTTAAGCAAAAAATACAAAGTAAACATCAAGTCTATCACGCCCGGCGCCACGATCAGGGAAGAATATTTCATCAAGGCGGCTTATACGATAAGCGTTACGGGCAATTATCATTCCTTGGGCCGGTTTTTGACCGCGCTCGGACTTGAGGAGAGGATCCTGACCATGGAAAACCTCAATATTTCCGGCACGCCCGGCGCGGATACTTCCATTAGCGCCAATTTCAGGCTTATAGCGTACCAGTACAGCGGCTGAGGAAACAACAGTTGATAAGTTGACAGGGTGAGAAGTTGATAAGGCCGGCAAGTGACGGAGAACGAACAACTAACAAAGCGGGCAGGTTATATGAGAATCTCACGGTTATCGATCACTTTCTTGTGGCTGTTTCTTATCGGCGCCGTCGTCCCAGGCCCCGCCTGCGCAGCGGACGCCCCGGCTGCCGGCGTGTCCACGGCCGCGTTGACGGTGGACCAGTTCTACCGGCCGGTCAGCCAGCGCGATCCGCTTAAGGCGTCTACCGTTTACAATGACGAGCAGGGGCCCACGTCCAAGAGCGTGATGGCGGATATAGCCAAGACCACTTTCAGCGTTTATAACCTTTTTTTGGCCGGCATCCTGGAGGACGCCCGTTCCAAAGAAGCCATGCTGACCGACTCCGCCACGGGCGCTTTCTATACGCTTAAGGCCGGCCGGCTTCTGGATTCAAAGAAAAAACAGGTGCCCGGCGTATCCGGCGTCATAAAAGGCAAGCAGGTCATACTGATGACCGAGGATAAAAAGATCCATCAGCTGAACCTGCATCAAAAGGAATAATACATGAAAAAAACCATATCTTTAGCGATAACAGCCGTGTTTCTGGCGCAGAATCCCGTTTTTATCTTCGCTGTTGAGAACGCCGTCGTTAAGTCGGTCCGGGTCTCCTCGGACAGCGTATATATCACCACGGATAAACCCGTGAAATACAGGGCCTTCCGCGTAGGGCAGCCGCCGAAACTGGTGCTTGAGCTTGACGATTCCCGGCTTAAGACGCTTGCAGAGATCCCGGTCAACGGCAAGTTCATAAAAAGGGTCAGGACCGGCCAGTACAAGACCAGCCCGGTCAGCGTTACAAGGATAGTAATGGATCTTACGCAGAAGGCCGTATATGAGATCACTCAGAAAGGAACGGAACTGATGGTCGTCTTCGGCGGCAAACGGAACAATAAAACCCCGCCTTTGAAAGACTCGCCCGCCGGGAGCTCCGCCTCCGCCGAAGCTTCGGCGGACAAGCCGGCTTCGACCGCCCCTGTCAAGATTATAATGCCCGACGCCCAGGAGAAAAGCCCGGCGCCGGAAGCGAAAGCCAAGTCCGCCGATCTGAGCCGCGAGCGCGCGCTCGTCATAGCGCCCAAAAAGACCGCGCCGGTTTTTCGTTCTACGGCTAAAAACATAATGGATAACCTCTCACGGGGGCCCATCAGCTTTGATTACAGCGATGCCAATGTCCGCGAGGTCTTGAGCATGATGGCGGCCAAAGCGGGTATAAACATGATCTATACCGCTGATGTCACCGGGTCCATCACCCTGAACCTGAATAAAGTGCCCTTCGACGAAGCTTTCAAGACCGTTTTGAATGTGCAGGGGCTTGCCGCCCAGCAGGTGGGCGACAACATCCTGAGGATAGCCGCCCCCGCCACCCTTCTGGCCGAAGAGAAAAAAGCCTTTCTGCAGACCAGGGTGTTCTTCCTCAATTATTCCAAAACCGCCGAGATCAAAACGCAGGTGGATTCGGTGGCCTCGGCTGAAGGCAGAAAATCCAACAGCGTTATAGACGTAGCCAATAACGCGCTTATCGTGACCGATTCGGCCATGGGCCTTGAAACGACCGCCCGCCTTATCAGGAGCCTGGACCGCGCGCCCAAGCAGGTGCTGATAGAGG
>Ga0180009_10008643_pt1 | contig 10055 bp, 7 predicted proteins | sample OS_PC_MetaG_FD_123537 | JGI IMG/M metagenome (GOLD analysis project Ga0180009, IMG submission 123537) | Groundwater microbial communities from the Aspo Hard Rock Laboratory (HRL) deep subsurface site, Sweden - OS_PC_MetaG | ecosystem: Environmental > Aquatic > Deep subsurface > Groundwater... | reverse complement strand
TTTCAGAGAGGAACCTCAAAGGTGAATTTGTGATAGTTATCGGTGGAACGAATAGAGAATGAAAAGTGGAAAAATAATTAACTTCCCGAAGGTTTGCCGTGATCAAGCGGGGATAACCTTCGGGAAGTTAGCAGAGAGTTATTTCTTCAAATCTTTTTTCTGCTTTAAAAATTGTTGTGCAGAATATTTACTTAACTGATGTTACGCAACGTTCTATTAAAGATGATCATTCCTAATGCTAAACACGGTTTTCTCCCTACGGTCTACGAACCCGTAGAGTAGGACGATGTCGTACCTACGGCCTACGGCTCTTCGACCTACAGTCTCGTAGAATATCGTAGATAGACAAGCGGCGGGGAATTAAACCCGCTCCTTCTCGTCCGCCGAAGCGGAACGCGAAGGCGGATTAAACAAGATTTTACTTGACAAATAAAAAATTATTGTTTATATTTAACCCGAAATTAAGAAGTTAATAAGAAATAAAAACGCTCTACGAGTCTTCTCATTCATCATAGGAGAAAAACATTGCACAGAGTAAGTACTAATTTAAGATCTGTCAGAAGGTGAATCATGAGAATTGCCCTGTATCCTCGCGCATGGTTCATTGTATGTGTTCTTCTTTCATCCACACTCCAACCCCAGCAAAATACCCCGTCTGTGGACTATGCTTTCCTTGTAGATGTTTCTGGTTCAATGGCAGGTCAGATGGGTCATACAAATATTTTCCCTTCTGTGCAAAATGCAATCCAACAATTCGTCCTGAGCCTTGAACCGGGTTCGTCTGTTTTCTTTTTTCCATTCGACGACCGGATTCGTGAGATGATAGAATTCAGCATTAGATCCGAGGCAGATAAGAGGCAGATTAAGGATTACATTCAATCACTGCGGGCGGATGGGAACAACACTGCAATCTATAACACAATCCACGCGTCCCTTAATCGCATCAACTCGTATAGACAGCGCCAACCTAGTAAACGAACTGTAATATTCTTCGTCTACACCGATGGTGATGACAATGTGTCAAGGGAATGGAACCTTGAGTCCATTCTTGATCACTTCAACCTGAAGCGAGGAGAGCATGATTGGCTGTATTATACTGAGCTTGGGCTGCCATCAGATGTACGCAAGGAGAGGATATTTAGGTCGCGAGAACATATGACGTATGTTACAGAGCGGATTGTTCACCCCATTATTCATGTTGAGACGCTTATTCCTGTTTTGAACTTCGGAAATCTGAGATCTTCGCTTCGCTCTACGAGAGTGGAGAAGTTTAAAGTACGCGGTGTGAGTCCCCTTCCTCCCAATTATACATTGATCATCGAGCCCGTCTTCGAAGAGCTGATATCGCAGGGTGCATTTGCTCAGATCACGCCGGATTCATTCTTCCCATCTGAAACAGTCAATTTGGAACTTTCGTTGGTCAATGCCGAAGGTATCTCCGATGGCACCTATCGAGGAATTCTGAAGCTGAAATCAAGGGATCCTCTCGTCGTAATTGCTCCAGATGAAATCAGTGCGAGCTTCTCATATCAAATCGATCCCCAGGTCGAGATTCTTCCAGCAAATGGCGAGGAATTCCCTCTTGAGTTGGGTGAGGTCAACGTCCACGCCGACGATGCCTCGTCATGGGAAGTTAGAAAAGCTGTCTTCGTGCGATTCAACTCTATGGCAGAGCGTTCCGGGGAGAAACTGAAGGTCAGTCTGGTCCAAGATCCTTCCGACGACAAGCCACTAGACCTTGGCAAGTGCTTGGTCATCGATCGAATTCAGGGAACTGAAGGCTGGATCGACCACGACACGAAACAGCTCCAACTGGTTTTCAATGGAAACCCGGATTTGTCCTCGGGTACCTATCATGGCAAGATTCTGTTTGAGAGTGATAAACTCGTGATTATCGGTAAAGGTATCGAGAGTAAGGAGAATTCCCCTTCGGTACGCACTGTTTCATGGTCTGTGAGCGTTCCGCGTAAACCGATTCCTAGTTGGGTTTGGTTGCTCATACCCGTGATTCTAGCTGCTATTGGGTTTTTCCTGGTTCGGAAGAGACTTCAGCCGCCAGTCTTCACCGATCTGAAGCTAGAGGTGCGAGAGCCCGAGGTTAGAGAGATTGATCTGGCTGGAAGGAGTGAAGCAAAGTTTGGAAAGGGTGGTGAGCATTTCCAAGAAAGTGATGTGGCATTTCTAATACAGGCGAAAGTAGAGGGTCGAGCTGTGCATGCAATCCTTCATGTCCAAGATGGGCAGATGCTGCTGAAAAAATCTGATGGTCATGAAGACACCACAGTTATCGGAGAGGAAAAGATCTTCGATGGCGATATCATCAAGTTTGGAAACAACAAGGTGCTGGTCTCCAGCTACTTGCTAACTAGAGAATAACTTCTAAGAAAGAAGAAAGAAACTTTATGGCATACACACTCAAGAAAACGGCAGTAATTGGGCTCGGAGGTACCGGGATACAAGCGATCTTGTATATGAAAAAGAAGCTGCTGGAGACTTACGATGAAGTGCCCCCCATGATAAAATTCCTTGCGATCGATACCGCCGATAGCGAATCGTTGCAAACAAGTACAGGCGAGATCAAACTAGAGCAGGGGGAGTTCCTTAAGCTGGAGGTGAAAAATCCGGCGAGCCTCATGAAGACTCCTGAAGTGAAGAAGTGGATACCCGACGACATACCTACGTTTGCACTGACGAGCGGTGCCAAGGCGGTACGTGGACTAGGTAGACTATCGGTCTTTGCCAATTCGAACGATCTCGAGGCTAGAATTGACGGCCTTGTTAACGATATCAGAGACTACACGATAGAACGGGACGAGAAATACGAGGTAATCGGAAAGGGTAATATCATTGTTAATCTGGTTTGCTCACTCTCCGGTGGGACGGGTTCAGGATGCTACCTTGATGTAGCGATGATGGTGAAGAAGAATCTCCAGTCAACAGACAAGCTGATAGGATATTTCTTGCTACCAGATATCTTCGTCGGCAAGCCCGCCACGAGAAATGTTGAACCAAATGCGTATGGAGCCTTCAAGGAGATTAGCTACTTCTTCTCAAAAGAATCGAAGGAGACTCCATACGTCTACTCGCTGGGTGGCAGGGAGAGGAAAATTGGCGGCGATGAGGGTTTATTCACTTCCGTTTATATTATTAACAACACGAATCGGCAAGGAACGAAATACAACGACATCAGCGATCTGCATGAGTTCCTTGGCATTGGAATGTTCCTACAAAGCAGTTCGACAGGGAAGAAAGCGGGAGATATCATCGACAACCTGGAAGCCCAGATACTTGGTGCCAACTGGTATGACAGACCAACGGTCTTCAGCAGTTTTGGAATAAGCGAGATTACCTACACTGGGGATTGGTACGCCGATCTTTACGCGAGGCAAATTGCATTGAATGTCCTCCAGAAGACGTTCACTGGAGGTGATACCTCGAGGGTGAGTGAGTTTACTGATGATTTCATAAGGCGAATTGGGATCAAGGAGCACGAGGCTGACGATGTCATCAACTCCATCCTCAAGCCGGGTGACTTCAAGAAGTTCCCCCTCCCTCCGGAATTCAAAAAAGAAATAATAAGTGCGACATTCGGGAAAAGAGAATCTTATTTGAATGACATACAGCGAAGTCTCCTCGATGCGGCGAAGAAAAATCTTGCAAAGTTGAAAGAAGAGAAAGATAAGATACTCAATAAAGAGATACTTGCACGACTCTCCGAAGTACACGGTCTCGTCTTCGCAAAGAACTTCTTAAATATGTTGATCGGACGCGTGTCAGAATTCAAGCGTGAGATGATCGATGAAAGGGATCAAAAAGCAAAGGCAATGGAAGACCTCAAGGCGAGATATGACCTCGTGAAAGCCGATGCTGAAAAGGCAGCGAAGACGCTCTTCGGAACTGCTGCGAAGATCGAAGCAGAATTAAAGAAGTTCAAGGAGCTTATCGAGAAGGAAGCGAGTATTCTCCTTGAGATAGAGCGACGTGAACGAGCGATTGAATTCTTCGCCTTCTTTACTGATCTTGCCCAAAAGTGGATTGAGCTATTGAACACCCTAGGTGGTTACTGTGATATTATGACTCAAGAGTTAAGTCAAGAAATCGAGGCGATGGAACACGAGAAGAGAGACGTCAAACCCTTTGTCCAAGAAATTAAACCATCCCACCTCATAGGGGATATCCCGTTTGTTGAAGCAAGTGATTTCCTGAAATGGCTTGATACGGTCGAGCACCAGACAGTCTCAAGTCTGGCAGAGATGCGGATTGACCAGGTGAAGAGTCTCCTACTCAAATACGGGTACTCTCAGCCGAGAGTCAAGGAGATTAAGGAGAAGAGGCTTGAGGATATTCTCAAAGATATGTCAACCGAGGAAATGATTAAATACGTGGGTCTACTTGATAAGATGGCATCTCCTCTCTGGCAGTACGACCGAGGTTTGATTTCCGGCGATAAGAAGACAGAGAACATTTACCTCTTCGGAGTCGAGAACCACAATGAAACCGTCTTCGATCCTCAGAAGATTCGTGCCTACTTAGCTTCTCCTTTTGATCCCGCAATAATCTCCACGGGAGACCCGAAGCGTGTTATCTGTCTTAAGCTGGAAGCGCCAGTACCGGCATTCGTGGTGAGTAATATGCCACGGTATAGGGAGAAGTACATGGATCCGCGGAAGCCATTTTCTTATAACCTACACCGGGATTGGGAGAAACAACTCCCCGACTTATTCCCCGGTTCCGAGGATGCGGAATCACGAAAGTTTTGGTCCTTAGCATTGGCTGATCCGAACAACTTGATTACGAAGACAGGCGAATACTATTACATTGTCTCCCAAAAGAAAGGCGAACGCACGAAAGGTTATAAGATCAAATTGGGACAGGGGAGAGCTGAAGCAATGAAGGCTTTCATGGAGGACGCGGACTTGATCCAGGAAATAAGGGAAAAGATCGGTGAGATCACAGAGACACTGGGAACAGCAAAGGTGATCGAGTGCCTCAAATCGTATGGTGTGGCACTGGAAAAAAAAGCCGTTGGGACCGCGGATGATATTAGGGCCCAGATCGAACTGGAACTCAACGATATAGAAAGCTATATTGAGTCGCTATCATCGCTATGAAACAAAAATTCAAACCAGTAATCTTTCTTGGTTTAGGTAGCTACGGCTCGCAGATTGCTGCTTGTCTTTGCGAAACAATGAACGAAAAGCAACCCGACCTAGCGCGAGTAATCTCCTGTGTTACATTGGCAGATGATGGAAGTTGCCGCATCGGAAATCTCTCGGAAGCTATTTTTCTCTGTACCAATCTTGATCCGGAAATTTCCTCGGAAGCGTTCCAGTGTAATTTTCAAATGTACCAGAGTCGCGAGAAGGAGTTTGAGGATGTCCTGGCTGATGCCATGGAAGAGATCCGCCAGAGGGAAGTAATTCTTGAGCTTCAGGAGAAGGGCTACAAGATCGACGACGAAATCAGTGTTTACATCCTTTCGACTCTTTTCGATCCCGTTGGCTCTTCGGCGATCGTTCCATTCTTGGGCTTCGTTCAGACACTATTGGCTGGGAGGTTTCGTGGAACACTGATCGAGACACATCTCCTAGGATTCTTTCCTGATCTCTTCCCTGGATACAAGAAAGAGAAGCTCGCTTACCTGAGATCCTACGCTTGCCTTCAGGAGTTGGATCACATGTTGGATCATCCGAAGATGCTCTTCCTGGAGGGACGGGCTCCACTCACATATATCTATCTGTTCACAAGTAAGAATGAAGACGGGGTGGAGATCGGGTCATACGAAGACCTGATTCCCATGATTTGTGAAGTTCTTTCCCTGTTACTTTTCGGCGAAATAGCATCAGATAATAGTTTCTCAGTGGCGCTGCTGAACAAAGACATAGGAAAGTACGCTCGATACAGCTCCTTTGGGTTGGCGAAGTTAATATACCCCGTTGATAACATCATGGATGGGCTGGCAAATGCGCTAACAGATAAGCTCATGGGTTTCCGAGGTGTTGCCCAGCCGAAAACCTTCGAGAGGGATTACATCGCAGCCGATGTAAAGGAATTCCTTCTCGAACATAGCTTCGATAAACTCTCGTCAGCGCTCAAGTTCGATAAAGAGGGTAAGACGATTTGGAGTGACTTCAAATTCCTGGGAGCCATTAATGAGAAGGTAGTGGTCGAGAACTTCCTGCGTAATGTTGACAGCCAGGCGGAAGAATTCGATAGAGACCGTGTGACACTCATGGATAAGAAACTTGCTGATCGTCGGCGACAGGTCTATGATGAGAAGATTGAGAAGCTGTTTCAGAAGATCTATAATGGTGTTGATTCCTCAGAGCGAGGCATCTACTACAGCAAGGCGTTTCTCGACGTCCTCCAGAACCAGAGATCTCCCTACACTCAAGGCGAAGTCATTGCTAAGGCGTTCACTTTGGACCTGATTGAAAAGGAAGCGAAATCATTCTTCGATGGCCTTTTCGGAATTGAGCGAGGGAAACTCGCTGAATTAAAACGAGATATTGATGACAAAACAGAACTGCTTCAGAAGGCAATGCAAGAATTCGAAGGCGCGTCAAACTGTACTTCCGTCGACATTGCAGGTGCGGAGAACGATGACTCGAACACGCTTGCCGAGTCTCAGCAAAAAAGGCTTGATGCGCTGCGTGAGGAGATCGAGAATCTTCAAAAGAAATACGACACTCTTGAAGAAAAGATCGCAGATTTTGATTTCAAGATTATGGATCCTTCCGAGCGTCGCCGGTTGCTGGCGAAGATAATGGAGCATGAGGAAGAAGAAAAGGAAAAGTTGCGGAGTGACCTATCGGAAGCAGATCAGAACTACATTACAGAAAAACGGAGGCTCAATGAGTTGTATGATGAACGTAAGCGTTTTATAAATCAAATCTTTATCATGTATCCACTGGTCGGTACCTTAGCATATGTAGGGATTCTCTTCGCGGCAACGAAGATCCTTTCAGACTTTGACATCTCTGACATGATTGACCCGTGGCTGTTGATCATCTATCCTCTTGTCCTTATGATCTATGGAGCTTGGGGGTTAACTAAGTACTGGCTGGGTATCCGAAAACAAATTCTTGAGTGCTCGCATCGGTGCGAGAATTTTAAAGGCCAGAAGATATCGCTGCTGCTCAAATTTCAAGAGTTTTACAATAAGCACTTCAAAACGATTTTCGAACATTCACTCCAAGGGAGTCTCATCGGCTGGATCGACCAGTACAAGTTGTTCGTACGGAAGACCGGCCAACTGTTGCAGTCATTTATCGAAAAAATGGTCTCTCATCTAGAACGTAGCAAAGAACACTACGCAAACCTTACCTTTCCTAACACGCTCTTCGTTCGGAGCGTCGTTACAAAGAAAGACCTGGATCAGTTTCTCGACAAGAACTTCCGCCTCACTGTTGAGATGCAAAGGTTCTTTCGCGAAAAGCCACTCTCGGCGTACTTTGAAGACTTCAGGAGTGCGGAAAGCATTGAAAGCCTCGAAGACGCTGTAGGAGGATTTGCCAAGGATGTATTTAAGTCTGTTCGAGAGAAATCCATCGACGATTTTCTGTGCGAGACTGAGGCTGAAGCAACGCTAAACACTACTGAGAAGTTGTTCAACCTCTACGATTCGGCGAAGGCATTCATGCTTCTAGACGTGGAGAAAGGAATGGATATATCCCAGCCGCTGATCTACCTTGGTGTTCGCAATGCGGAGGATTCTCCGGCTAAGGAATTGCTCAGAAAGCAAGGGCAATCAAATATATCTGTCTACTCCACTGGTAATAAGAACGAGATCACCATTTCGAAATTGAAGGTGGGATTTCCCGCTTTTCACATCGCCCTTGTCGAATATGGGAAGCAGTTGATTTCCAATACTCCCAACAGCGCCAAGTTCTATATTAACAACGAGTGGCAGCTTGAAGATCTCTTCCCCTCCTCCCATACATTGGGCGATGATGAGGATGAAATCAGAATCATCGTGTGTCTGGGTAAAGCCTTTGGTCTCATCGAAAGGACAGGCGGACATTATCTCTTCGAAGATAAATCCTTGGGCGAAACAGACGAAGCAGTATCGGAACACCTAAAGAGTTTTCGTGCGGGTGGAGTGCGGGTATCGTTGTTGGATCGCATCCAGGAAGAAAAAAGAAAAGAGAATGCGATCAACCAACTGGTCAACTATAAGATGAACAACAAATTGGACAAAATCAATTTGAGAATCATTGACAAAGTCATACGTGAATTGAGCCCATTGGCATGAAAAGATACAGTTGTTCAGAAGTTATAGATATAAGTATGGGGTTTAACGGAAGTGGGGAGGTCAACGTGCAGATTCGGAGCAATCTGTTTTCGGTATGCTCAAGTGTTGTTCCTTTCTTAGTGTTGGCGAAAAGAACGATAATAATATTATTGCACAAGGACTAACAAAATGCAAGACATGTTTAACAGGGATTTCCTCTCTTCGATATTAGAATCCGTTTATACCGTAGCTCACTGGCTTGGTGAGAAGATCATTTGGCTGGTAGGCCTAGTGTTCCCAAGAGTCAGTGAGTCCCTAGCAGAAATCGTTGACCCTCTTGGTGTACTCGCTATTCTTACCATTATGCTTCTTCTTGCACAAGTTGCACGGAAGGTTGCTTGGATAGTGGTTGCGGTCGGATGGATCCTCATTCTGATTCGAGTCATTCTTATCATTCTTGCTTGAAAGTGTGATCAATGCCCCTGCCAATGAGTATTCGAAGCAAACTAGAAAGGCTTCAAGAAGCAAAAGCAACGGATACCCACAAAGACGGAACGTGTGAACACTCGTTCATGGGTGTGATGGTACTTGCATTCAAACTGATTCTCCTGGGCCTTTTCTTGTTTACCGTTGACACTTACTCTCAGAGTAAAGGAAGCGACCAGTTCGAGAAGATGTTTCAATACATAGATCATGGAAAGGGCTTCGCATACATTCCTATTAAACCGTTTCCAAAGAATCCTAAAACGAGATTTTATGAGGCTGAGGCGGTACTGGAAGCCTTTGAGCTGTGGAGATCCATGAACCCAAACAAATTGATCCTCCAGATTGTGGGTGATCATTTGGGTAAGAATGGAGGGAATTCCGGCTTCTTTCTTATTTACAGGGATACGACGACGGTTCGGTCAGATAGTACAAGTAAGCAAGAGCGTTAAGTACATGTAGAGTGACCGAAAACAGCGTAGGCCTGCCAAGATCGATTTGTAAGCGTTTAGAAATTCCAATTCCGTGGAGACAATAATAAAAGGGAATTGTAAATTTGCTCCAGATAGTTATCTCACAAAATAATTTATCATCTTCGAAACTAACTTAGCCGTTGTTAATTTTGGAGGATATAATTTGACAATGTTATCAATCTTGAATATATTAATCATGGTCAATGAAAATGGAAAGGATAAGATAAATATGTCAGTAAAATTTAACGCCATTTTTGAAAAAGGCGAAAAATATTATATCGGATATTGTCCCGAAGTTCCAGGGGCAAATGGTCAAGGCGGTACTATTGAAGAATGCAAGGAAAGTTTAAAAGAAGCAATCAAATTAATTCTTCAAGATAGGGTAGAGGATGCTCTGCGTGGAATTCCTGGAGATGCAATTCGTGAAACAGTAATAATTGAATGAAACGAAACGAGTTCTTACGTTATCTCAGATATTGCGGGTGCTTTTTGAAAAGGGAAGGCGCAAAACACTCCCTTTATCAAAATCCTCTTAATGGCATCGTGGAAACAATCCCACGACACGTAGAAATCGATAATAAATTAGTAGAGAAGATTTGTAAGCGTTTAGAAATTCCAATTCCGTGGAGACAATAATAAAAGGGAATTGTAAATTTGCTCCAGATAGTTACTTCACAAAATAATTTATCATCTTCGAAATTAATTTCGCAGTTGTTAAGTTTGGATGATGTAAATTCTCAATCGGTGCAAGTTCAACTACGTCGCATCCCACGACGTTTTTTGCTTTTCCCAATTTCCGAAGCAGCGTCATAGTTTCATGCCAAAGCAATCCGTTTGGCTCAGGTGTCCCAGTCGCTGGCATTATT
>Ga0180009_10008642_pt1 | contig 10056 bp, 4 predicted proteins | sample OS_PC_MetaG_FD_123537 | JGI IMG/M metagenome (GOLD analysis project Ga0180009, IMG submission 123537) | Groundwater microbial communities from the Aspo Hard Rock Laboratory (HRL) deep subsurface site, Sweden - OS_PC_MetaG | ecosystem: Environmental > Aquatic > Deep subsurface > Groundwater... | reverse complement strand
GTTCGAAGCCGACGCCGGCGCCGCGCACCAGTTCGATTTCCGACAGCAGGGTGTCGGCTTCGAGCGGGAAGCGTTCGCGCAGTGCCTCATCGGCCAGGCCCTGCAGCGATTCGAACTGCTGGTCGGCATTCTCTTCGCCGGCCTTGAAGCGCAGGATTTCGTCCTTGATCAGGTGGTATACGCCATGAAAGCGTTTGCCCATGCCGATCGGCCAGGTCACCGGCGCGCACTGGATTTTCAGGATCGACTCGATCTCGTCCAAGAGTTCCAGCGGCTCGCGCACTTCGCGGTCCATCTTGTTGATGAAGGTGATGATGGGCGTGTCGCGCAGGCGGCATACTTCCAAGAGCTTGATGGTCTGCTCTTCGACGCCCTTGGCGGCGTCGACCACCATGATGGCGGCGTCGACCGCGGTCAGGACGCGATAGGTGTCTTCCGAGAAGTCCTTGTGGCCGGGGGTGTCGAGCAGATTGAAGACACAGTCGCCGTGGGAAAACTGCATCACCGAGCTCGCCACCGAAATGCCGCGCTCGCGCTCGACTTCCATCCAGTCGGAGGTGGCGTATTTGCCGCTCTTGCGCGCCTTCACCGTGCCGGCCATCTGGATCGCGCCGCCGAACAGCAGCAGCTTTTCGGTCAGCGTGGTCTTGCCCGCATCGGGGTGCGAGATGATCGCGAAGGTGCGGCGCTTTTTGACGTCGCGCACCAGGGCGGGATCGCCGGTGTATGCCGGTGCGGTCGGGGTGGATTCCATCGGGAAGGCGGAGCAGGTACGAAGCAGGGCGCCATTTTAACAGGCTGCCGTGCTCCGACGCGCCGGTCTGTTGCCGGGCGCCTGTTTTTCCGCCTGCGTCAGTCGCACTTGCAGTCGTTGGCCGCTTTGCTTGCGCGCTTCTTTTTGGGCTTGGGCTTCATCAGGTCCGGTACCCAGACCTGCTGTGGGGCGCCGATCATCCGCTCGCGCTGGATTTTCCAGCGATCGCCTTCGCGCACCCAGTCGAGTCGCTTGATTGAAACATCGCGGTAATTGGGCGAGGTATAGGTCTGGCGGAACTCGGTCACCGCACGGTCAGCTGCCAGGGTCTCGACCTTGAGGCTGTCGATGCCGACCGTGATGTCGCCCGGGCGGGCCAGATTCACGGCGCGATCGCTGGCCCATTGCTCCAGCGTGCGGCCGTTTTCGGGTGCGAAGCTTTGCGCGTAATAGCTGCGGTAGCGCGGGAAATCCTTGGCCGACCAGGCCAAAGCCCAACTGTCCAGCGCCTGCTGGACGGATTGGGCCGGCACGGCCGGAACCGGTGCAACGGCGGCCGGGGCGACCGGTTGTGCCGCGCTGGCTGCGGGCGTGCGGGGCGTCGGCTGGAATTGCGTCGCCGCCACGCTCACCGGAGCGACAGCAGGGCACTGGCCGTCGGTGTCGATGCCCTGTTTGTCCTGTCCCAGTTCCTGCGGCGTGGGCAGTCCGTCGCGCCCGACGTCAAGCGCGGACAGCAGCGTGCCCATGCCGGCCAGCGTGCGCGCATGCGCGATGGCATGGTCGTGGGAGGCATTCACGTAGGCACGGCGTGCTTGGAAGTATTCGTTCTCGGTATCGAGCAGGTCGAGCAGGGTGCGCTGGCCAATGTCGAACTGCTTGCGATAGGCTTCGCGCGCTTTCTCGATGGCCAGCTGGTGCTGGTCGAGGTAGCCCAGCTGGCGATTCAGGTTCTGGATGTCGTTGTAGGCGATCGACAGCGTCTGGCGCGTGTCGCGGCAAACCTTGTCGCGCAGTTCCTTGGTCTGCGCCAGCTGTTCGACATACTGGCGCGCCTGGGCGCGATCGGAGCCACCCTTGAACAGGTTGTAGTTGAGCACCAGTTCGATGACCTGGTCGTCGCGCCGGCCGGCATTGCCTTCCTGGTTGTAGGAGACATCCTTGCTGGCGCGCAGATCGATGCGCGGATGGAAATTCGACTGGCGGCCGCGCGCTTCGGCCTGCGCTGCGCGCACATTTTCGATGGCGGCGTTGAACGCGGGACTGCCCTGATAGGCGAGCTTGAGGGCGGCTTCGACATCGGGCGGAATGCCCTGGTCGAGCAGGGCGGGGGCAATCATCTCGCCGGGCGGCAGTTCGCCCACGATGCGCAGATAGCGCGCGCTGACGTCGTGCAGGTTGCTGGCCTCGGTGAGCATGTTGGACTGCGCCAGCGCCAGGCGACCGCCGGCCTGCTCAAGGTCGACGCGCCGGCCGACGCCGGCCTGCACGCGTTCCTGGATCTGGCCAAACACCTGGTCGTGCTGGGCAAAGTTTTCCTGCGCCAGCCGTGACAGTTCACGATAGCGCAGCACGTCGGTGTAGGCGCGCGTGGCTTCCAGCGCGGTCGTCTCCGACGCGTCGAGCACCTCGTAGTAGCGCACCAGCCTGGCGTGTGCCAGCCGCGTGACTTCGTCGCGGGTGGCAAAGCCGTCGTAGAGCATCTGGTTCAGCGTCAGTGCCGCGCCACGACGGGTATATTGGGTGGTCGGCAGATTGGGCTGCTTCAGGCTTTCGCGGCCTACGCCCGAGGTGAGGTCCAGACGCGGGAAATACCCGCCGCGCGCAACGTCCTGCTCGTGGCCGGCAGCGAGAAAGGCATGCCAGCGGGCCTGCACTTCCGGGTTGCTTACAATGGCTTTTTTAACCACATCCTGAAGCGTGGCCGGTTGCTGGGCGAACGCGGAGAGCGAAAATAGACCCACGATCGATGCAATCAGGCACAGCGCTGTTTTTCTTCTGGTCATTCCTTCAGCCTCGGGGAACATGTCCGTTAACGTTGAATAATAAGGTGATGTCGGATGTTATTCGCAAAAATCATACCAGCGATGGCGCCCGCAAGACTTCCCTGTCCGAGCAAGCCTCATGAGTTCACCCCATCCCCCCTGCTATGGCGGACATGCTGGCTTTTCCCAGTGTTGAGTTGCATGGCGACCTGCATACTGCATTTTTTGCGATGCTGCTGTTCGATGGATTCAGCCGCCATCCTGCACGCTGATATACCCGCTGTTTGACTGATCGATGCTGAATTATCGACCCTTCGTCGGAAAATCTGCCTTCTGGAAACGGTTTGTTTTCCTGGTTCTCGGCGTGGGCTTGGTGTTTGCCCAGTCCGACCTCGACCGCATGCGGACCCTGGCTGGCCAGCGTTATGGCGATTCGGGAACGACGGCGGTGACGGCCTGGCGCGATCTGCTGACCCAGTCGGCGCAACAGACCGATGCCATCAAGCTGCAGCGGGTGAATGATTTTTTCAACCGCAGAACCCGTTTTGGCGAGGACAGCGAGATCTGGGGCCAGTCGGATTACTGGGCGACGCCACTAGAAACGCTCGGACGCGGGGAAGGCGACTGCGAGGATTTTGCGATTGCCAAGTATGTAACCCTGAAGCTGCTGGGCGTACCGTCCGGCAAGATGCGGCTCACCTACGTCAAGGCACGCATCGGGGGGCCGCGTAGCGCCTTGGTCCAGGCGCATATGGTCCTGAGCTATTATCCCGCACCAGAGGCTGAGCCGCTGGTCCTGGACAACCTGATTTCGGACATACGGCCTGCATCGCGCCGCACTGACCTGACCACGATATTCGGTTTCAATACCGAGGGGCTGTGGGTCGGAGGGGTGGTACCGCGTGCTGCCAGCGGGTCGCAGCGGCTGTCGAAATGGCAGTCGCTGCTTGTCCGGATGCGTGAAGAAGGAATCGAATGAACCATCTTGTGCCCAGGGAAACGTCATGACACTCAACAAGCAGCTCTGGATTGCCATCGCGGCCATCATGACCCTCGCATTCGGGATCAGTTTTCTGGTCAGTGCGTGGTCGGCAAAAACCTATCTGGAAGACCAACTGCGGCTGAAGAACGTCGACAATGCCAATTCGCTGGCGCTGTCGATGTCGCAGATCGACAAGGACCCGGTCCTGATCGAATTGCTGCTGTCCGCCCAGTTCGACATCGGCCACTACAAGCGGATCAGCCTGGTGTCCCCGACCGGCACGCCGATGGTGGAGAAAGTCAGCGAGGCCGGTGCCAACAAGGTGCCGGCCTGGTTTGTCCGCATGATTCCCCTCAATACCGAGCCCGGCGTGGCCCAGGTACAGGACGGTTGGCGGCAGTATGGCACGCTGACCGTGGTCAGCCACGAGCGGTTCGCCCACGAGGCGCTGTGGCACGGCAATCTCAGGCTGCTCGGCTGGTTTTTGGTCAGCGCCCTGCTGTGCGGTCTGATCGGCACGCTGGTGCTGCGGATCATTACCCGACCGCTGGGCGAGGTGGTCAGGCAGGCCGAGGCGATCGGTACACGTCGTTTCATCACGATCGACGAACCGCACACGCGGGAATTTCGCAGCGTGGTGCGTGCGATGAATACCCTGTCGTCGCAGGTGCGCAGCATGCTCGACGAGGAGTCGGCGCGGCTTGAGCAGCTGCGCCGCGGGGCCCAGCATGACGTGCTGACCGGCGTGCTCAACCGCGAGCATTTCCTGAGGAAGACGCAGCATGCGCTGGAAGACGAAAGCGCGGCGCCAGCCGGCGCATTGTTCATCCTGCGCTTGCCCGACCTGATCGGGCTGAACAAGACGCTGGGGCGGGAGGCCACCGATGCGCTGCTGACTCGGGTGGCTGGTGCGCTGGAGGACTGCTGCGCGGACGAATCCTGCCTGATCGGGCGCCTGAACGGTTCCGATTTTTCGGTGCTTGCCTCCAATGCGGAGTTGGTCGCGGAGCTGGCAAAGCGGATCAGTGCGCGGGTGCAGCTGTCGATCAGCGATCCGAGCGCGGCTGCGGAGCGCACCGTGCTGCTGGGCGCTGCCGTCTACCGGCATGGCGACCCGATATCGCAGGTACTGTCGCGGGCCGACATGGCGCTGGCCCGTGCCGAGATGGAAGGCGGCAGCGCGATCGAGATGGGCGATTCGGACGTGGAGTGGAAGCCGGTTGCCAGCATGGCCGCTGACTGGAAGGTGTTGATCGAAACGGCAATCAACCAGAAGCGGATCCAGTTTGTGACCTACCCGGTGCTGGATGCGCAGGGCGCGCTGATTCATTACGAAGCGCCGGCGCGTATGCAGAACGTACAGCGGTCCGAGTGGATGTCGGCGCAGTCCTTCATGCCCTGGGCCAGCCGGCTGGGGCTGACCGAGCGTATCGACCAGGCCGTGTTTGACCGCGCGCTCGACTGGCTGGAAGCGAATGATGGTCCGCTTTGCATCAACGTGTCGCCGCAATCCGTATGCGATCCGGTGCTGGGTGCGCGTTATTACCGGGCACTCAGGGGCAACCGCACGCTGGCGAAAAAACTCTGGATCGACATCCCGGAATTTGTCGCCTATCGCCATGCCCGGGAGTTCCGCATGTTCTGCGATACGCTCAAGCCTCTGGGCTGCACCATCGGCCTCGAGCATGCCGGCAGCCATATATGCCACATCGGCGAGCTGCATGACGTGGGGCTCGACTACCTGAAAATCGACAGTGCGATTATTCGCGACATCGACCAGAGTCCGGGCAATCAGACCTTCCTGCGCGGCCTGTGCACGATTGCACACACCATGGGCATGATGACCATCGCCGAGGGTGTGCTCAATCAGCAGGAAGCTGCATGCCTGAAAGAGCTGGGCTTCAAGGGCATGACGGGACCGGGCATCGTGCTCGGCTGAGCCGGGATCGCCGGCTCAGATGGTTTCGTTGGCGCCGCCGAGCAGGTCGAGCGCGCCCAGCGACTGACGCATCGAGCGGCGCTCCATCAGCTTTTCCTGTGCCGGCAGCGGCAGGTCGGTAAAGCGGATCACATCGCGGTCGATCAGCAGATCGATCAAATCCTCCAGCACCCGCACCAGCCGCATGTCGGACTGCTGCAGCGTGCTCTGCTCCATGCCCGCATTGCGCATGAAGTCGAGCAGCTCCGGCGAGGTGACGGGGATCTCTTCCAGCCCGTTTGCGGGCACCAGGCTCAGCGTGGAGATCCGGCCCTGTTCATCACGTTTTACATAAGGCACGCTTTACCCCTTTTATCAGCGTCTGGCAGCAGCATACAGCAGGCAGGCGGGCTCATCAGTCGGTGATCAGCTTGCCCTTGCTCAGCAGGTCCTGAATGATCTGCTGGTCGGCGCTGAGCGTGCCGCCGCCGGTGAGGTCGGTGTTGTTCAGCACGATGCGCTGATCGGTCGCCCCCGCGCTGTAGCCGCCCGAGAAGCCGCCGGTGCTGCTGATCTGGATGACGGTATTGCTGCCCGACACCTCGAAGTGCAGGTAATCGGCGAGGTTGCCCGGATCCGTGCCGGCATGGCTTTCGCCCAGCAGCAGGTCGCGCAGATCGAGCTTGTCGCTGTTCACCGCGCTGTCGAAATCGGTGACGGTGTCGATCGCCGGACTGCCTGCCGTGCCGCGATCGCTGAGTTCCCACTTGAAGACGTCGGCGCCCAGGCCGCCGGCCAGTGTGTCGTTGCCGGCGCCGCCGATCAGGAGGTCGTTTCCGGTGCCGCCATTGAGCAGATCGTCGCCCGCGCCGCCTTCCAGGCGGTCGGCACCTTCGCCACCGAAGATCTGGTCGTTGCCGCCGCCGCCGATCAGGACGTCGTTGCCCGCGTTGCCGATCAGGATGTCGGCATTGTTGCCGCCGAGGATTATTTCATCGTCGGCACCACCGATGAGGGTATTGCCGGAGACGGCATACACGCTCGCGGAGGCGTCGGTCGACACGCCGTTTTCGGTCAGGGTGTAGTCGAACTGACCGGTCTGGGCGAGCGGACCATTGACCTGGTCAATGGTAAGCAACAGATTGTAGGCGGTGTCCGTGGTGCCCGACGTCTGCAGGCGGATGAAGTATTCACCCGATTCCGGCGCGTTGAACCAGGCATTCGGCCCACTGCCGACGTTCGCCAGCGCGACGACCTGCCATACGCCATTGGTGTCGCGGTACTCGACCTGTCCATTGATGGTCTGGCTATGGTTGTCGACGTCGATGAACAGCCGCTCGCCGGCATTCAGATTGACCTTGACGTAGTCGATATCGCGCGTGCCGCCGGAGTTATCGAGCGTTCCACTCAAGACCTGCGTGCTGCCGGCAACGTCGACGGCCCAGGCCTGGCCACCAGGCAGGGTCGTTCCGAAGCGGCTGCGGTCGGTGAGGTCCACGGCGCTCTCGCGGACGTTGTTCACCGGAACGCCGATGGTGTCCGCGGCTTCGCTCATGATGCCGATTGCACCCACCGGGAGACTGGATGGGGTGAAGGTGACGGTCGAGGTACCACCGACGGTGCCGTTGACCGCGTTCTGCGTACCGGTGACGCTGGCCGAAGCGCTCATCGAATCGTTGTGCATCAGTGCCGCGGCCGAAATCTGGATAGGCGTGCCCGGCGCCATGTTGGTCAGAATGATGTCTCGATTGGCATCCAGGTTGGCAACGTAGTCGAGATGCATCGTCAGGTCGATGGTCTTGGTGTCGCCATCGGCGTCGACCGCGGTAATCGCGAATACCTCGGACTGGCCCTGTGTCGTCGTGTTGAGCGTCAGCTGGTAAGAATAGGCGCCGGTCAGGAAGTTGAGGCTGAACTCGCCGCCCTTGATGGTGCTGATGACCACGCTGTCCGGCCCGCCACTCACGTAGCTGTAAGTGACGCCATCGATCACCACGTTCTGGATGGTGCCGCCATCCGCGCCGAGCAGGAAGCCGCTGGTGCCGTTGTTGGCCATCACCGAGACGTTGCCGAGCACGAAGCCCGTGTCGACCGTGGCGAGCAGCGTGTTGCTCAGGTCGGAGGCATTGGCCACCTTGATGGCGTAGTCCTCCTGGCCATCCGTGTTGGCGTCGGTATTGGGGTAGGCAATCGGCAGCAGCGAGTTGAGGCCGACCTCGCCGATGCCGATACCGAAGGCGATGTCCCCGTTGTTGCTGACGAAGGACTCCCACTGCGACTGCTGAGTGGCGCCGACCGCATAGCCGCCTGTGGGCTCGCCGTCCGAGATGAAGTAGAACAGGGTATTGTCGGCGGCAGGCTGGGTGAAGCCGTTCATGACCGCGTCGAGCGCACTCGAATACTGCGTTCCGCCGCCGGGTTGCAGGGCGTCGATGTAGTTCATCGCGCCGTACTTGTCATCGACATACCAGGCGGATTCGTTGACAGTGCTCGAGAAATCGACGATCTGGACGTTCACGTTGCCGAGGCCGTCGTAGCGATCGATCAGTTGCGCCAGGGCGGCCTTGGCGATTTCCAGCCGCACCGTGGTCGGGTCGAAGGACGCCGACGTGGCGTTGTTGCCGTTGGCGTCCCACGCCATGCTGCCGGAGCGGTCGAGGACGATGACCAGGTTGTAGGTCAGCGACTCCGACGCAGCCTGCAGCGTCTGGCTGATATCACCGCCGATGGGCGCATCGTCCACCACATTGAGGGTCAGCGTGGAATTCGAGGTCTGGCCGCTGAAGCTGTCCGTCAGCGTGTAGTTGAACGTCGGCTGGTCGTTGACGCCCTCGGTCGTGCGCGCGTTCAGGGTATAGCTGTAGTCGCCCGCGCGGTTGCCGCCGAAGTCCTGCGTATAAACCGTCAGCGTGCCGGTGGCGTTGGTCACTGTGATGATGCCGTTGGCGCCGGCCGACTGGCCAGCCACGTTGGTGATGGCGGTCGTGGCGCTGACACCGGCATCGTTGTCGAGCAGGTTGCCCGTTGCCGTCGTTGCCGTCGTGCCGGCCTGGGTGCCGCTGGCAAGGCCAGACTCGTAGACTGTTGCGCTGTCGCCCACGGCGAGCGGCTGCGCGTCCGTCGTTACGGTCAGCGTCGTCGTTGAGGTGCTGCCATCGGCGTCGGTCAGCGTGTAGCTGAATGCGTCCGGCGTCATCGCGCTCAGGTCCGGCTGCGCGGTGAGGCCGTTGACGCGGAAGGTTGAACCGCTGCTGGAGAACACCAGATACTGGAAAGCAGAAGCCGTGCTCAGGGTCGCGACCGCGATTTCGCTGCCGTTGCCGGAAATCGTTCCCGAATCGACCAGTGCGCCCGATGCATTGTAGGCGCGCCAGATCGCAGTTTCGCCACCCGACAGATGGGTCAGCGTGACGCTGGCCGAGCGGCTCGACATGCCGATGTCGAGCACCAGGTGTTCGTTGTTTTGGATGCGGTCGTTGCTGCTGCTGCCTGACGAGCTTTCGACGCCGATGCCGTCGTCGTCGGTGCCGCTGTTGTTGCGGTAGCGGACGTAGCCGGCCTGCGTGGCATCGAGCTCGCTGAAATTCAGTCCATTGGCCGCGTTGTTGCCAACGAAGGGTGTGCTGCCGTCGAAGCCCCAGGAGCTCACACCTGCCGCACTCCAGCCGCCAAGGTTAGAACCCGTCGGCACGACGACGTTCTGGTGCGAGGATACGTAGGTGTAGCTGCCATTCGGCGCAAGGGTCAGGGTGCCGTTGGACGTGGTCAGCGTCCACACGCCCCCCGCGAATACGCCCGGCGTGCCGCCGAAATTCACGCCGCTGATTTGCGTGGCCTCGGCGCCCAGCGCGTCGGCGCCGGCGCCGTTCCCACCCGCACCGGTGATCACATTGCCGGTGATGGTGCCGCCGAGGCCCACGCTGTCCTGGTCGGGATTCGCCGTCGGCGCGGTATCGGTGATATTGATCGACACAGTCGTCCAGCCCGACAGGTTGGTGCTGTCGGATGCCCGGTACACGAAGCTGTCCACGTCGGAGGTCGCGTCGGCGTGATTGCGAACCGGTGCGGTGTAGGAGAACGAGCCATCCGTGTTCATCACCACGGTGCCGCCCAGCGCGGTCGTGATCGATGTCACGCCGTTCGCGGCGATGGCGGGCGAGCCTGCGGTGGTCGCCACCATCGCCACGGCCAGGATCGGGCTGTCCGCGTCGGTGTCATTGACCAGCACGCTGCCGCGCGTAACCACGCTGCCCTCGGCGGCACTGTATGCGTCGGCCATGCCAACGGGGGCGAAGTCGTTGTCGGTGATGTTGCCGGTGCCGGTCATGCCGCCGACGGTCAGGGTGAAGGCCTCGGCGGGTTCATTGACCGTATCGTTGACGGTGGGGACGGTGACGGAGAAGCTGGTGACGCCGGC
>Ga0180009_10008641_pt1 | contig 10056 bp, 5 predicted proteins | sample OS_PC_MetaG_FD_123537 | JGI IMG/M metagenome (GOLD analysis project Ga0180009, IMG submission 123537) | Groundwater microbial communities from the Aspo Hard Rock Laboratory (HRL) deep subsurface site, Sweden - OS_PC_MetaG | ecosystem: Environmental > Aquatic > Deep subsurface > Groundwater... | reverse complement strand
TGTCCCTGGTTTTCGCCTATGCATTTACCATTATGGCCTTTTTAGGCATTTTATTTGCCTTGCATGTAAAGGACAATCTTCAGCATGTGTCAGGACTTATTTATGTCGGGTCAACTTTAGGGGTAGTCCTGGCAGGAGATTTTTTATCCCTCTACCTTTTTTGGGAAATCATGGCCGTCAGCTCCACATTCCTGATCATTGCATCCAGAACCAGAGAATCACGGGAGGCAGGCTTTCGGTATATCCTGGTTCATCTGATCGGCGGCCTTTTCCTTTTGGCCGGGATTGTTCTTTACGTCCAGAAAACAGGAACCATTGCCTTTGATTATATCGGCCTTGGCGGGATTGAATCATACCTGATTTTTATCGGCATTGCTTTGAATGCCGCAGCCATTCCTCTTCATGCATGGCTGCCCGATGCCTACCCAAACGGAACCCCGACAAGTACCGTTTTTTTAAGTGCTTTTACCACCAAATCTGCGGTATATCTTTTGATCAGAACCTTTCCAGGTGCTGATATTTTACTTGTTATCGGTGCCTTGATGGTTTCCTTGCCCATATTTTATGCAGTCCTTGAAAATGATATTAGAAGGGTATTGTCCTATAGTCTGATGAATCAGGTCGGGTTTATGTTGGTGGGTATCGGTATCGGCACCGAACTTGCCTTAAATGGTGCGGTGGCCCATGCCTTTTGTCATATTATTTATAAAGCTCTTCTCTTTATGGCTGCAGGTTCTGTCCTTCAAATGACGGGAAAAATAAAGTGTACGGAAATTGGCGGACTCTATAAGACCATGCCTTTAACCTGTCTGTTTTGTATGGTCGGGGCACTCTCCATTTCAGCATTCCCATTGTTTTCCGGATTTGTTTCAAAATCCATGATTATCAGTGCATCGGGTCATGAAAAATTATTTTTAATCTGGATGGTGTTGCAGTTTGCATCAACGGGTGTGGTAGACCATGCTGGAATCAAGGTGCCGTTTTTTACCTTTTTCGGCCATGATTCAGGTATCCGTGCAAAAGAGCCTCCCTTAAATATGCTGCTTGCCATGGGAATTGCTGCAGCCTTATGCGTAGGCTTGGGAGTATTTTATCAACCTTTATACAACCTTCTTCCCTTTCCGGTTCACTATGAACCCTATACCGGCTCCCATGTGGTCGGGCAGTTGCAGTTGCTCATGTTTGGAGCACTGGCATTTACGCTTCTGATTTTGTCAGGTTACTATGTCCCCGAGGTCAGGAGTAAAAATCTTGATGCTGACTGGACCTATAGAAAGCTTGGACGGTTTGCCTACAAGGTTCTTGACAAGGCTCTGAATTCATTAAACCGGATATCCGAAGGTATTTTAATTGGATTTGTCAAAGGCCTTGCCTCCTTTTTCAGGCATTCTGCTGCAAATATAGCCTTGTTTGTGTTCGTGAATATTTGGTTGTTTCTGGGTTACCGGGATAAACGTCTGGAAATAAAGAAAAACAGGCTGTACAATGATTTTCTTCAAGGGACTCTGCCCATAGGTATCGGTGCAGCCGTTGCCATATCCTTTATTCTTTTGGTGTTTATTTTAACTTAGGATCGGAAATGAAATTACTTAAATGTAATTGTTTGCCTTTTGGCCTATTTATATAATTTTCGATCCGTAGCAGCGAGGTGTTCACATGGTAAAAATAGAAGATTTAAAACGTATTAACCTGTTAAGGGATTTTCCAGATCATCTGCTTAAAATAATTGCCAGTGAAGCCCAGTTGAGTATTTTTGGTACAGATACACAATTAATTACTGCCAATGAGAAAGCAGATAAATTTTTTATGTTGATAATGGGGCAGGTAGCCATTAAAGCGGAACTCACACCTGGGATTGATGTTATTCTTGATAATATTCAGTCTGGATCTTCTTTTGGTACTTCCGCACTTATTAAAGGGTCGACGGCGACTTATACTGCGATTTGTCAGGAGCCCAGCGAAGTGATTACTCTATCAGGGCCGCGAATGAAACAGCTCTTTAAGGAAAACCATGAACTGGCCTTTCACATGATGTTTGGGGTTGCAAAACAGTATAAAAAGAAAATGGATATACGTGCACAGATGATAATGAAGACTCTGGATGAAAATCCTGAATTAAAAGAAGACATTAAAGATATTGAGAACCTTACCCTGGTGATATAAAAGAATAGCTTTACTATGCTTTTAGTGAGGACCCATAAGAGAGGACCCATAAGAATGGTTGAAAAAGACATATTAAAAAAAATAGTTTTTCTCAAAGATTTGCCAGACCCCATACTTGAGAAAATTAACGCCATTGCTCAATTTGAAACATTTGATGAAGAAAACATTCTGTTTTATCAAAATCAGGAACAAACCCTCTTATACATGCTGGTTTCAGGCAAAGTCTTTTTAAACAGCAGATCTGTTTCAGGAAAGTCTTTGACTTTAGATGAAGTATTGCCGGGAAGAACATTTGGGGTGTCTGCTCTTCTTGGTGAATCATCTAGTACGTTTACTGCAGTCTGTGCTGAGACAAGTTCAATTATTACCATTCCGGGTGAACAGATGCGCCAATTGTTTGAAAAAGATTTCGAAATCGGGCACACTTTAATGCTGAAAGTTGTAGAGATTTTTAGATCAAGAATGAAAATGCACACCCGTCAATTTTTACATTCTTTAGCAACACATCCTGAAATCAGATGATTATTAAATCATAGGATTATTAAATCATAGGATTATTAAATCAAATAATTATTTTTTCCAGAATTCAGGAACAAATAGGATAATAACAGTATAAATTTCCAGCCTGCCTAACAGCATGCACCAGGCTAAAAGCCATTTTCCCATAACAGGCATGTGGCTAAAATTTTCAGTGGGACCAACACTTCCGAATCCAGGACCTATATTTCCGATGCAGGCTGCAATGGCACCAAAGGCTGTCATCATATCAATGCCCATACTGGCAAGAAGAATACCTGCCAGAATAAAAAGACTGATATACAGGGCCAGGAATCCCATGACGCTTCGTAGAATTTCATTTGGGATAACTATATTATTTATTTTTACATGATTGATGCTTCTCGGATGAATGATCTTAAATAATTCTCGATAACAATATTTAAAACAGACAATAATCCTGGCGCATTTCATCCCGCCACCCGTTGATCCTGCCGAGGCACCGATAAACATGCAGACAAAAAGCAGTGCCTGGCTCAACCCTGGAAATGTTTCATAATCAGCCGTTGCAAATCCAGTTGTTGTAAGGATGGAAATAACCTGAAAACTGGCAAACCTGAATGAGTCTTTAATGGAAGTATAAACAGAACCATAGATATCCCATGTCACTAAAAGGGTTAACAAAAGTGCCAGTCCAAGGAAAAATTTGCATTCCGTGTCTTTCCAGAAAGCAAGTGTCTTACCCCGCAACATTTGATAATGCAGTGAAAAATTAATTCCTGCCAAGATCATAAAAACAACAATGACATAATCAAAATAAGCGCTGTTATAATGGGCAATGGAGGCATTTTTAGGAGAAAAGCCGCCCGTGGGCATGGTTGTAAATGCATGGCAGGATGCCTCAAACAGCGGCATGCCGCCACCCAGTAAAAAAATGATTTCAACCAGTGTGAAAACTGCATACACTGCCCACAGGATTTTAGCAGAATCAGTGAGTCGGGGAGTCAGTTTGTCTGGCACGGGGCTGGGGACTTCTGCTTTATACAACTGAATACCACCAACTCCTAAAAACGGCAGTATGGCAAGGGACAAGACAATGATTCCCATGCCGCCCAGCCATTGAATAAAGCTTCTCCAGAAAACAATGCTTTTTGTAGCCCCTTCAATATTTGTCATTACAGAGGAGCCGGTTGTTGTAAAACCTGAGACAGATTCAAAAAATGCATCCGTAAAATTTATAAATTCAGGGCCAAAATAAAAGGGCAGGGCACCAAAGAGGCCAATGCCAATCCAGGCCAATGCAACTGTGGCCATCCCTTCTTTCTTGTTTATATAATCATCACTGCCACGTTTTTTTGACCCTATGATGAGGATAAGTCCTGTCACCATGGTAATGCCCATGGAGCGAAGAAAGTTGTTATGTGCCAGATCTTTATAATAGAAACTCACAAGCAAAGGAGCAATCATGGAAAGCCCTAAAAAAATTAAGAGAATACCTATAATCCGTGCAATAAATCGCCAGCGCATTAAAAGAAATCCAGTTTAACAGTCAATAGTTTTTCAAGTTTTTTGACGGCATGTTTAACAGCAAACATGATGATTCGGTCATTGGGTTTGACCACACTGTTCCCTGCTGGAATCATAATATGACCATCTCTGAGGATACAGACAAGAATCGCACCTTTGGGAAAGGAGATTTTTCTTAATGGTCGATCTGTAATATCAGAGGTTTCAAGGGCAATGGCTTCGATAAATTCCCCTCGTTCTCCCAAAATGGAAATATCAGACAGAACTTTTCCTTTTCTTACCTCCTTTAAAATTGAACTGACAGCAGACAGCCGCGGGGAGACAACTTTTTCTATACCAATGGTGGCAAGAAGGGGAAAATAATTGGATTTGCTGATTCTGGTGATCGTATTTTCAATCCCCAGATTTTTTGCCAGAAGGGAAACAAGGATATTGGTTTCATCAACATTGGTAACACAAACAACAACATCACTTTGACCCACATTTTCTTCAAGAAAGAGTTTCTGGTCAGATCCATCACCGTGAAGAATAATAGTTTTTTCCATTTTTTCAGACAGGTAATGACACCTGGCAATGTCAGCTTCAATGATTTTTGTCTTGATAGAGTCAGCTTCAAGCAGGTTGGCAAGGCGTTCACCGATTCGCCCGCCACCGATAATCAAAGCTCTTTGAATGGGTATGATTTTTTTCCCGAAAAGCATGAGCATTTTTTCAAGTTTTTCAGTTTCACTGACAAAATATATTAAATCCCCGGGTTCAATTTTGTTGCTGCCCCTTGGAACAATGACTTCATTGTTTCTGATGATGGCGGCGATCAATGGCCGGTCCTCACCAAATTTTGACGAAAAATCAATGAGTTTCATTCCTGCCATGGGAGAATGCCTGTCAATTCTAAGGCCGATATATTTTACCTGACCATCGGCAAAATCACCAACATCAACTGCCCCGGGCACCACCATCAATTTTCTGATGGTGTTTACCACCTCAATTTCAGGATTGATAATAGTATCAATATGAGGGTTTTCTTTTTTGAAACGATCATAATATGAATCAAAATCCTGATTTCTGATCCTGGCAAGTTTTTTGGTCGTGGGGGATATCATGTTGGCCATGAGACAGGTCACAAGGTTTGTTTCATCGCTGTCTGTCACTGCCAGAAGGATATCGGTCTCGTTGATACCGGCATCAATGAGGACCTTAGGACTGCTTCCAGATGCCATAATAACCTGTACATCTAGATTTTCAGAAAGACGTTGAATGGCATCAATATCCTTGTCAATGACAACCACCCGTTTATTTTCAGAAGCCAGCCGGCTGGCAATGTTATACCCGACTTCTCCGGCACCCACAATAATGATTTTCAAATAGTATCTCCTGCCACATTGATAAAGATTTGGAAGGTAGCTTACTAAATCAGAGAAAGACTGTCAATAATGCGAAAAGAACAAAATACGCTGTATCCGTTGCCGAAATTTGAAGGCAAATATCCAGAGGCGGGACAAAGAAGGTTTCTTTTTTTGTTAATGCGGTTTCATACTTGTTAGGAGGTGAAGTCAATAACAGGTGAATAATGATAAATCATATTTTTATAAAATAATGCAGATTAAGGTTGACGAAGGATATCCTAGGATTATAATACGATGACCAAAATTATGATCAGTTTATTTAATTATTTTAATATGATAATATCATTAAATTATGCAAAACGATATTTTACCCAGTATTCAGAGCATCTGTTCCAGGATACGACCCAGCTCAACTATAAATGAAACCAAACCTATCAAATAGGAGATTCCATGGAAACCCAATCTGAAAGTTGCCTCCCTGTTTCAGCAGGAGCGCATATCATTAATAAAGCCCAGAGTGTGAAACTGAATCCCAGCGTTTTATACGAAGCCGTGATTGACCTGTCTTCCGAAGGGTTAGTTACTGCCAATTGTATCAACCTGGCGGCCGGCATTCTTCTGGATGATCTGGGGCTGCCCGATTATTTTTTTGAAACCATTACCAAAGACTCCTTGAAGCATATTCTGGCTTCCATTTCCAAGAGTATCAAATTCCGGGGTGATAAGGTCGTGCTAAGCTCCTGGGTGGCAGATATTGATTTTGACCTGATGAAGGGCAGCCAGATCCAGCGGGTCAGGATTGCCACCAGAGAAACCCGGGACAGCATGGAAAAGGTATTGGGCACACAGCTTGCCGGGCACCGCCGTGAATATTATTATAATCCTGAAAGTGAATACTATACCTATATATTCAGGCCTGAAATCGTTAAAGATTTCAAGGTGACTGATTTTGCGGATTCCCGGTTTTTGTTCAGCCAGGATCTGGATTATACGACTACGCCTCGCCTGACCCGGAACCGGTATGAAAAATTTTTGGAAAATGTATCAACAGCAGTGATCCCCGTGGTTGAGGTTTTCAACCTTTCGGATATCGGGGAAATTCGGTTCATGTTTAATTCTGATTTTGAAAAACCCCAGCTACCGGTTTTAAGAAGACTCTTTGCTGATCACGGACTTGTGATTACCCGGGCCTATTGGGAGCCGTATTTTACTGATTCAGGAGTGGCCTCGTCCATTTGCTCCCTTTATGTCCAGGGGGAAGTGTCTGTGAAGTTGGAAACCGCACTGGTGGATGACCTTCTGGCTTACTTGAGCTTTTCCGTAAGCCAGGTCACGCAGCTTTATGTGGCTGAAAAAATAAATTTTAAAGAAATGCTGTTTGCCGGTAACGCCATTGATTTTACCCACATGTTCATCTTTAAGGAGCGGGGAAAACTAACTGACAGGGAAATTATGGACAGCCTGGCCAGTGTGGACCATAAGGAGGCCTTTTCAGAGCGGATCCACGAGTCCAACAAGTTTACCTATGTATCCCGGATGATCATGGAGACGGTCTGTGCCCACCCGGATCTGATTTCATTTCTGTACGCACTGTTTGAACGAAAATTCAACCCGGCCACGGCCTGCGACCTGACCCAGGCAAAGCTGGAAAAAAAAGAAACTGAATTTCACCGGATACTTGCGATCCGGTTCATGGATTTTTCCATGGGATATGATATTTTTTCCTTTATGTTTAACTTCATTGCCGCCACCTTGAAAACCAATTTTTACAAACCAGAGAAACGCTCCTTTTCTTTCAGGATGGATAATCGGATTCTGGATCCCCTGGTCTTCAAACAATTTGTCTTCGGCGTTTTCTTTGTCAATGGCCATTATTCATGTGGGACTCATTTGCGGGCCGATGACATTGCCAGGGGCGGGTTGCGCCTGATCCGGGTATCAGCGGCCAATTATGCCATGGAACTGGACAATACCCTGTTGCTCAATTATGCACTGGGTCCTAAAGCCCAGCGGCTCAAGCACAAGGATATCTGTGAAAGCGGTTCAAAAGGAGTGGTGGTGCCCCATGCCATATATGCCGGTTACAGCATGGATGCCTTGTATGATTATACCGAAGGGATCATGGATCTCATGCTGCCCGATAAAGCCGTTGTTGATTATTATGGAAAACCGGAAATGATTTTTTTCGGTCCGGACGAAGGAACGGCTCCCCTGATGGATGCAGTGGCCTTCAGAGCAAAAGACAGAGGGTATAAATATTGGCGGACCATTACCACGGGAAAGAGCATTGGCATTCCCCACGATACCTATGGCATCCTTGAGAACGGTGATCTTTTCGGCCTTATGGCTCATAAGGACAAGAAAACAGAACTTAAGATCAATGGAGAAACCATGGCAGTGACAACGGACATGGAAGAGATCTGGAAGCATATCGGTGGTAAAATTAAGATCAGCGGCATGACCACCACCAGTATCATGGGGGCTTTCAGGACTCTCATTGCCCATTATGACTGCAGAGAAGAAGACTTGAACCTGATGATGACCGGCGGTCCTGATGGAGATCTGGGTTGTAACGAGGTCCAGTGTTACAAGGGAAAAATCTGCCTGATCGCGGATGGGGGATCCGTCCTCTTTGATCCTGATGGGTTGGATAAAAAAGAATTGATGAAAATCGCCTTCATGCGTCATTCCTCCCCCCGGGTGAATTCTTTAGGGTATCCTGCTGAAAAATTGAGTAAAAACGGTTTTCAGGTGCTGCTCAAAGGCAAGAACATCACCCTTCCCGATGGCAGTTTTGTGGAGGACGGTGCTATTTTCCACAGAACTTTTATAACAGATCCATCCAACCGGAAATATATTGAAATGGCCAATATTAAGGCTTTTATTCCCTGTGGAGGATTCAAGGATACCATTAATCACGGCAATGTCAGGCAATTTGCTGCCCTGTTCCAGGAGCTGCGATTTATTGTGGAAGGGGCTAATGTCTTTTTCGATGATGCTTCCCGGCGGTATATTGCAGGATCAACGGATATCCGACAGATCAAGGACTCCTCTGCCAACAAGGGCGGGGTCTTTTCTTCTGCCGTGGCTGAGGTGCTCTCTGCATTTTTATTTGGAAATGAGTATGAAAAGCATCTCCTGGAAGACAAAACGACCCGGTGGGCTCTGATCCGGGATATTCTGACCCTGGTCAGTACCTATGCTGCCGCTGAAACCGATATGCTGATCCGGATTTATGAAAAAGATCCCAGTGTCCCCTTGTTTGTGCTTTCTGAAAAAACAAGCGAACAGATTTTTGCCTTCCAGGAAGTGGTGAGGGACCATATTGAGATGGTGCTGGCGGATGAGAACCTGCTGTGGCATATATTGGAAGCCTATACGCCTGAAATTATAGTAAAAACTCTAGGCCGGAGTGCCATTTTACAGATTTTAAATTCAGAAGAATTGAGCGCCTATCGTAATGCTATCATTACAAAAAAGCTGTCTGCCGTGGCATTCTATCAGAACGGGCTGGACTGGGATGCTTATGTGGATGCCGTAAAATCGGATTTTTCCGGGGCAGCCAATGCTTTGTTTGCTGAATAAATGGTGTATTTATCTTTTGGGGCATGATAAAAAAATCATGGATAGTTCGAATTGAGATAAGTCAAAATTTATTTTAACAGGAGGCAGAAAATGGCTACAATACTGGATGTTGTCAATGCAAGAGATCCCTTTGAAAAAGAATTCCATCAGGCCGTAACAGAAGTTGTAGAATCTATAAAACCGGTTTTAGACAAGAATCCTGAATACCGCCATGCCGGTATTATGGAACGAATCGTCGAACCAGAACGTCTGGTTATGTTCAGGGTTCCCTGGACGGATGACCAGGGGGTTGTCCGGGTCAACCGGGGATTCAGAATCCAGATGAACAGCACCCTCGGACCCTATAAAGGTGGCTTGCGGTTCCATCCTTCCGTAAGCCTTTCCATTTTGAAATTTCTTGCCTTTGAACAGGTATTTAAAAATGCATTGACCACTCTACCCATGGGCGGCGGAAAAGGCGGATCAGATTTTGATCCCAAAGGCAAATCAGATAATGAAGTCATGAGATTCTGCCAGAGCTTCATGAGTGAGCTTTTCCGTTATATAGGCCCTTTTACAGACGTTCCTGCCGGTGACATCGGTGTCGGTGGAAGAGAGATCGGGTATCTTTTCGGGATGTATAAAAAATTAAAAAATGAATTCGCAGGTATTTTGACCGGGAAAGCCCTTAACTGGGGCGGAAGTCTGATCAGGCCGGAAGCAACCGGGTATGGTTCAGTCTTTTTTGCCGAGGAAATGCTGGCGACAAGAAAAGAAAGCCTTAAGGGCAAAATCTGTCTGGTTTCAGGTTCAGGCAATGTTGCCCAGTTTACTACTGAAAAATTAAACCAGCTGGGAGCAAAGGTTGTTACACTCTCAGATTCTTCCGGATATATTTATGATGAAAAAGGGATTGATGAAGCCAAACTTCAGCATGTCATGTATCTGAAAAATGTAAAAC
>Ga0180009_10008640_pt1 | contig 10057 bp, 9 predicted proteins | sample OS_PC_MetaG_FD_123537 | JGI IMG/M metagenome (GOLD analysis project Ga0180009, IMG submission 123537) | Groundwater microbial communities from the Aspo Hard Rock Laboratory (HRL) deep subsurface site, Sweden - OS_PC_MetaG | ecosystem: Environmental > Aquatic > Deep subsurface > Groundwater... | reverse complement strand
GGTCAGGCCCATGGCCTCGGCCGCCCGCCTGAAGGTCCCGGCGCCCTGGGAGACCCGGGTGAACAGGTCGAGTTCGATGGCCGCCTTGAGTACGCCGGCGGCCTTGTGGCCGTAACTGAGGTCCTGAAGCCGGACCGTGTTGACTTTGCCCTTGGTTTCGGACATGGCTGCCTCCCTGCCCCGGTCGGGGCGCTTGTCGGTTTCAAATTTTCGGAATGTCTTATCCTACCACAAGGAGCGGGGGAAGGAAAAGCCGGATTTTTCGGGGGTGAAATTTGTGGCAGGCGGCTACCACGGACCGCGTTGCCCCAGTCGAGAGGCTCCGAAAGGAAACATTGTCATACTCAATGACTCCGCCGGCCGACCGAGAGATTAACATTTATTAAATTGAACTATTTCAGACCCTTGATCCTCCGGATGTCCTCGGACTTCCCCAGCATGATCAGGATGTCGCTATCTTTTATGACAAAGCTGGCCGGCGGGACCAAGAGGAAGTTTTCCGGGACCAGTTCTTTGATAGCGATAATGTGAACGTTGTATTTGGCCCGGAGATTCAGCTCTTTCAGATTCTTGCCAACGAATTCATGGGGGGGGCCGACTTGAACAAGATCGAAATCATCAGCCAGTGGAATGAAGTCAAGAATGTTAGGCCTGGAAAGGCTGCTGGAAACGCGTAAGGCCATATCCCGTTCCGGGTGGATAATTTCGGTGGCGCCCACACGCTTCAGGATTTTGGCATGGTCGTCATCAAGGGCCTTGGCAAGGATTTTTTTTACTCCCATTTCCTGCAGGTACAAACAGATCAGAATGCTGGTGCTGATTTTAGTACCTGTAGAAACTATCACACCGTCGGTTCCTTCGAGACCGAGTGTTTTTAATGCCTCTTTATCAGTTGCATTGAGAACAATCGCCTCCGTAGAATGGGGATCAATTGCCTGTACCCTGGATTTGTCCGTATCGATAGCGACAACCTCATTACCGTCCTCGAATAACGCCTTGGCGGCGTTAAAGCCAAAGTTTCCAAGCCCTATGACCGCGAATCGTTTCATTCTAATCTCCGATTATTTATCCAATCATAAGATTCTCTTCAGAGTACTCGATTCCATTTGTTGTAACCCCTCCGACTATGATATAGGAGAAAGTAAGCACTCCTAGACGCCCGATGAGCATCAGGAAAGCTATCCAGAATTTGCCCCAATGGTTAAGTTCGGGTGTCAGACCCATTGATAAACCGACCGTCCCGAATGCGGAGACTGTTTCAAATAAAGAGGCTAAAAAGACCCCATGAGCATTTTCCACCGAATAGTCGGTCGAGGGGCACCCAATAAGGAGGAAAAATAAAACCGAGCCAATAATCCCTATCGAGACGAGGATAAGAGATGTGCTACGGGTCACGGTTTCATGGGGGATGCTCTTTTTAAACATGTTGACCCGCCGCCTTCTCCGTATTCTGCTAAAGGTAAATGACGCCAGGAGGGCCAGAGTTGTTGTCTTGACCCCGCCTCCGCACGAGCCCGGGGAAGCCCCGAAAAACATCAGGAATATCATCATGGCCAGCGTGGCGTCTTTGAGCGAGGCAATATCCACCGTATTGAATCCAGCGGTCCGGCAAGTAATGGATTGAAACAGCGGAGCCAGGATGCATTGGACGGGAGCTTGCGTGTTACGCAACTCCTGGCGTTCCAAGAAAGCGAACATCAAAGCCCCGGACACAACGAGAAACACGGTGGTAATCAATACAGTTTTGGTATGGACGGACAGGCGAACCCGTTTATCATTTCGTTTAGCAACCCATGATTGGAGATCATAGAGCACCGGAAACCCGATTCCCCCTAATACGATTAAAGAGCATAAAGTAATGTTGAGGAGAAGATCGTCGCTATAACGGATCATACTGTCGGAAAACAGTGCAAATCCGGCGTTGCAAAAAGCCGAAATCGAATGGAATATCGCAAGGTAGAGAGCACGTTGAAAAGAATATTCATAACACCATTGGATGGTCAGGAATATCGCCCCGATAAGTTCCGTAAAAAAAGTAAAAATAACAATACTTCTTAATAGCTTGAAAATGTCTTCGCGGGGAGTGTGAGCGAACAGGTCCTGCATGATCATCCGTTGTCTGAATGAAACGCTCCTGCCGATCAACCGGAAGAGGGCAACGGAAATAGTCATTACGCCCAGACCGCCGATCTGGATCAATGTGAGTATTACGCCTTGTCCAAACAAGGTGAAATAGCTTCCGGTATCCACCACGACAAGGCCCGTTACGCATACGGCGGACGTGGCCGTGAACAGGGCGTCGACCCAAGGCATATGACCGCTGTGGGTTGAGGATGGGAGTTTGAGCATGAACGTCCCCGCGGTGATCGCCATGATAAAGCTGGCTAACACAAGGCTCGCCGGATGGGTCTTGAGTATTCGACTGTGAATCGTCATGATCTGATCCTGGGTTTCAGATAGTATTCGCACTGGAGATGCCTTTTGGTCTCGCAGATTTGCCGAAGTCTGCTGCCCCCAAGAACCATTCGATCAAGATATGCGCCGCATACCGTCATTTCGTATTGCGAATTGTCCTGGGTATGATGAAGGAAAGGGCATATCACAGCCAGATGGCTAACCACGCGGTCGCCAGGCCCCAAGCCATCGATTATCTCCCGCATTTGAGTGTAATCGCGACCGGACTCACCTACAATGCGGACATAATCGACGTTGGCCCGTCCCAAATCCTCAATCAGCCGTCGATGGCAAGAGTCAAGAAGGGCGATGATGGCGGATTTCCGGGTATGACTATTCCGTTTCAACACGGCAGCCAGCTCGAGGAGGGCTTCTCTGTTCCGGATCGGCATCTCTCGAAAAAGAATCACGATAATCCCGGGGTTTCCGTCAACCGCCCTGTCCAGACATTGGACCGGACTTCGAACCCATTCTTCTTCGGATGACGACGCATGGCCCATGACGCCGAGGGGGTCGCAGACCAGGAACCTGAGATTGCCCGGCGACCGCTTGTTGATCGGGCTGATTACTTCAATCATCATGTTCACCCTCATATCCGGTTCCTGCAATCGCCCGCCGTCCGTCATTTCCGACCTTGACAAGGCTGACAATGACAACGATTAATTCAAGCCGCCCCAGGAACATGGCCAAGGTTTCCGCCCACATGGCGGCCAGAGGCATTTGAGCGGTGGTCACACCCACTGATAGTCCGACCGTTCCGATGGATGAGGCGAATTCAAAAAGCGAGTCGCCCAGGCTGAAGCCGGAGGCACACAACAGCAAGACCCCAAACAGATAGGACACAAGGTATATAAAAATGAAAATGGCAACCTTCCCCGCTTTGGCATCATCTACAAAGACCCGGCGGTTGCCCTCCCAGATGGGAAGTTCGACGATTGCGGTCTGAGGCAGCAAGGACCGCCTGATGTCCCGAACAAGCAGCTTCCATAACAAATAGACGCGGAACTGCTTGATGCCTCCGGCGGTCGAACACGTCCCGCCACCGATCAGCATCAGGATGATCAGGATTAGTATGCCAAAGGCATTCCAGTTCCCGTAGCTGACGGAGGAGAAGCCTGTGGTGGTGATTGCCGATACCGTTTCGAAAACAGCTACCCGTAGCGATTTCCCTAGTTGAGGATAGAGGGTCTGGGAGGTGAAAATGAACACGGCTGCCATCGACAAGGGAATGATCACGGCCAGAAGCCGTACTTCACCATTTCGTGCGACGAGGCGGAGCTTCCCGCGCCATAGGAACCAGGCGGTGACAAAGCTGAGATTCCCCAGCAGCATAAGCGAGATAGTAACCGCCTCGATTGCCGGGGAATCCCAATAGCCGATACTTTCCGGGTGTGTAGAAAACCCACCTGTGGATACTGCGGTAAACGCGTGGTTGATCGCATCGAACGGTGACATGCCTGCAATCCAGTAAGCTAACGTCCCGGCCGCGGCATAGCAAGTATAGATAGCCAGAACCAGACGGGAAGATCGACGAACCTGCGGAACGAGTTGATCCCCGCGGCCCTCGGCGCTTGAGATGCCGACACTGGTCGGTCCGACAATCGCCGCCATCATGATGATGGCAAGGCCCGCTCCGCCGGCCAGTTGGATGACGCTTCGCCATAACAGGATCATCGGACCGGCTTGACTCACATCCAGGACGGAAAGGCCGGTTGTGGTCCATCCGCTCATGGATTCGAAAACCGCCCCGGAAAAGGAAAGCCCGGAAATCCGGATGAACGGCCAGGCAGAAAAAAGAATGACCGCCACCCAGCTTACAAGGACGATAATGCCGCCCTCATGGACCGACAAGGCGAGGTAGGACCTGCCTGTAAATCGTCTTCGCAGGGCAAACCCGGATAATGCGAGGCCGACGGCTGGAAGCCCAAAGGCGGTCGCATGTTGGATTTCCTTTGGATGGGCCAGGACAAGGAGAAGCGGGGTCAGCATCAATGGACCTGAAAGGAGAAGGATCAATCCAACGGAGGAAAGAATCGCTCCGTATTGTTGTTTGAGGTATTCCTTTTCCCGCAAGGGCCGGTCCCCTACATTCCCTCGCCGGTGAAAACCCGGAGCACGGGGCCATGGTTCTCGGGAAGGGTAATGAGCACCACCCGGTCGCCCGCCCGCAGATCATTGGCTCCTCGGGGAACGATCGGCCGGTCGTCGCGGATAACGACCGCGACCAGGGCGTTCTCCGGCAATTCGATGTCCTTCAGGCGTTTTCCGGCAACCGGGGATTCAGGTTCGAGTATGATTTCCGTAATGTTCACCCGGCCTTGATCGACCGGGAGCAGATTGGTGATCTGTTCGATAGAGGCTCGCTGTTCGATGAGGCTGCCGATGATATGTGTCGTGGAAAAAGCGGAGATTCCCAATTCCTGGAATACATCGGCGTTGTCCGGATCGTTGGCCGAGGCCACGACTCTCGGCACGCCGAAATTGAGGGAAGCCAGTTGGCAGATAACCAGGTTGTCTGCGTCGTTGGGCGTAAGGGCGAGAACGGCATCGGCCCCCATGGCCCCGGCATCCTGGAGAATCCCGGCATCGCTTCCGTCACCACAGATGATCGTGGCGGAAAGCTGTCGGGACAATTGAATGCATTCCTCCTGATTCCGGTTGATAATGACCACCTCGTACCCCTTGGCGGCGAAATTCCGGCAAAGAAAGTAAAGCGTCTTCCCGCTCCCGACTATGAGAACCCTCATGTGTCTGCTCTTTCCGGCGGCCCGGCTCCTTGGTCGACGGACTGGAGAAACACCGCCGTGGCCAACGAAGTGGGGCAGACCGTATCGATCCCCAATCGAGCGTAGACCTGTTCTCTTTTCGGGTCGAACACTCTTGCAAGAACGATGGGAACCCGGAAAAGCTTTTTTGCCACCTGGGCCACCATCAGATTGACATTGTCCTCGTGGGTCGTGGCGATAAGGACATGGGCCTTCCCTAATTTGGCCTCTTTCAGCACGGCCAACTGCGTTGCGTCGCCTTCCAGTCGGAACCCGCTGAAATCCGGTGACAAGCTCCTGAAAGTGGCCTCGACCGGATCTATGACCACGACCGAATGGCCCTCGCGGCTGAGATGGTTCGCCAGATCGGAGCCCAGCCTTCCGCATCCGACAATCACGATATAGCGATCTTTTTTCATCCCGGCCTTATCCGCCGTTCTCGTTGCCGGGAACGATCTCTTTATTCTCCTGCCCCAGGCTGATCCGGCCGAACTTATTGAAAGACGTGGTCCGATCCAGATTGGCCTGGGCCGGCTTGAAGGTCGGGTCGATATCCAGTGCCGCGCGATAAAACTTTTGTGCTTCCAATCCATCGCCCTTTACTTCAAGCAGCGCTCCGAGCAGGTTATATGCCTCGGGTTGGGCCGGATCGGCGGCGATCGCTTTGCGGACCGTTTCGCGAGCGGCGGCGAAGCTTCGATCCGATATGTGGCGTTTGCCAAGTTCGATCAATGAGAAGTAATCCACAGCCTTCTCTTCTTCCAGGGCATCGCGATCGAACACGCGCAAGGCCAGTTCCCGGATTTCACCCGGGCTGAATGGCTTCTGCACAAAGTCCACGGCGCCCAGCTTCATCGCCTCCACCGCCGATTCGATGGTCCCGTGGGCCGTGATGATCACGACTCTGATTTGGGGCCAGTCTTCCTTGATTCGACGCAGAACATCCATCCCGTCCATTCCGGGCATTTTCAAATCCAGAAAAACCAACCCATAGGACCCTCCTCTAAGCTTGTTCAGGGCCTCTTCGCCGTTCACGGCCGTCTGGATCGGTATTTCCAGGGGCTCCAGGGCGTTAGACATGGTCAGACGGATGTTTTTTTCATCGTCCACCACCAGGATCGGCTTCCTTGACATGCGTTCCTCCTACCGGGCCACCGGGATGGTGAAAGTAAACGTGCTACCCCGGCCGACATTGGATTCCACCCAGATCGACCCCCCATGAGCGCGCACGATCTCCTTGCATATGGCCAGTCCCAGGCCGGTTCCGCCCGGCTCCCGTCCTTTCACCTGGACGAACTTCTGGAAGATTTTCGACTGGTACTCGGGAGGAATTCCCGGCCCGTCGTCCTTGACCGACAAATGAACATGGGCTCCAATCCTGCAGGCCATGAGGCGGATACGGCCGCCCTTGCCCACGTAGCGCAGGGCATTGGAAAGCAGGTTGGTCAGCACCCAGGTGATCTTGTTGGCGTCCGCTCGAACTGTAGGGATATCTCCAGCCATTTCGGAGGAAAACGTGACTTCCTTCATATCCATCTGCCCTTTGAAGACCTCACGGGCATGGTCGAAAAGAGTCGCCACCGGGACGCTTTCAAACTCCAGCTCGATTCTGCCCGCTTCGATTCTGGACAGGTCCAGCAGGTCATTGACCAGCGCCTTCATGCGGTGGACTTCCTCGTGTGCCGCCTCCAGAAGGCCCCGGTCCTTTTCCGGAAGTCCCCCGGCCGCGTGTTCCAGGAGCAGGTCCACGCTCATTCCCAGACTGGTCAGCGGCGTGCGGAGTTCGTGGGACGCGGCCATGACGAACTCGCTTTTCAGCCGCTCGACCTCTTTGAGGCGCGTGACGTCCTTGAGCAGCAGGACAATACCGGAAAGTTCACGGTCTCTGCCCCGGATCGCGGTCGCGGAAAACAGGTAATGGCGGGACTCATCCCCTCCGGCAAGGGTGATGATCCGTTTTTCGTCCGGAATGGCGGTGTGGAATCCGGGATCAACCGCCTCGCGTATCAAACCGCATACCTGGGGGTCAGGCAGAATGTCCGCGCATCGCAGGGTGGAAACTTCGGCCAAGCCCAGGTCCAGCATGCGGCGGGCGGCGGGGTTGATGCCCGTCAGCTTGAGGTCGGTGTCGAAGACCAGCAAGCCGTCCTCGATACTGGAAAGGATGGCCTCCCCCTTGTTCTTTTCCGAAATGATCTGTTCGATGTTCATCTCATGGTACCGACCGAGCTGAGTGGCCATCCGGTTGAATTCGCCGGCCAGGCGACCCAGTTCGTCACCGGTTTCCACGGGCACCTGAACCGTGTAATCCCCCGTTGATATTTTTCGGGATGCTTCCATGAATCGCCGGATCGGCCGGACGATCCGTTCGGCAAGGAACCAACTGAAGATCAGGGCCACGAGCAGGGCGGATGCCGCCACCAGGACCGTGGACCAGATGGCCCGCCGGGCCACCCGACCAGCTTTCACGCTGGCCGAATACATGGTTTCTTCGTTCAGATGACGAAGTCGGATGCATGCCTCCCGAACTCTTAGAAAAACCGGATAAACCGATTCCCGGTACCGGGATGAATGCCCCGCCGGGCCGGTCGTATCGCGAAAATCGGTCAGCCCGGAAAACGCCTTCCGGTATAAGGCATAGCCGGATTCGATGGACTGCACGAGTTCCGTTTCGCCATGAATCGTGATGTTGTCCTTGGCCCGGGCCAGCCATTCAAGAAAGACCGCTTCATTTTCCCTGAACAGGGAGATTCCTTTGTCGACATCGCCCAGAAACATCAGCAGGGTGCCGCTGTCCTGCCGCTCCAAGGCGTCCACCATGTTCTCGGCGGCCAGAATGCTTCGGTAGTTTTCACTCAAAATGGCGTCCGTCGCCTTTCCAAGTGAAACCAGATTCGTCACCGCCCAGGCGACCACCAGACCCATGAGGGCAAAGGCGACACCGTAGCCGATCAGTATCTTCCTTTTCAAAGTCATGGAGCGAGATCCTTCCTTGGGTCACCGCAGGCACCCTGGTGAAAAGCAATACCTATGCCATGGTTTAGAATCTGTATTTTCAGCTTGTTATATGAATGAAGGGCCGGGCTGCCTTGAAATCTGAAAAGAAACAGAGGGGCGGGCCTTGAATTATGCAAGGCGGGCCGTCCTGGGATGGCTGGTCAGATTCCGTAGGCTTTTCTCCTGCGCCACAGCGTCGCCTGGTCGATGCCCAGGATATCCGCGGCCTCCTGGAGCGAGGCCGTGTTGGCCAGGACTCGTCTGATGTGCAGTTCCTCGATGGCGGCCAGAGGAACGCGGTCGCCGATAGCCGGGGCACTCGCGGCCGGAACGATATTGGCGGGGAAATCGCTTCGGTCTATTTGTTCGCCGCTGGACAGGATGACGGCCCGCTCGATCGTGTTGCGAAGCTCTCGGACATTTCCTGGCCACTTGTAACCCAGGAGAATCTGCTCGGCTTCCGTGGTGAATCCCAGGATGGATTTGTGATTGGCCTGTCGAAAATAGGCCAGGAAATCCATGGACAAGGGGATGATATCTTCCTGACGATCTCGAAGCGGCGGAACGGTTATACTGATGACATTGAGACGGTAGTAAAGGTCTTCACGGAACCGCCCCTCGGCCACCAGTTTTTCAAGATCGGCATTGGTCGCCGCAATGATTCGCACGTCCGCCTTGCGGGGCGTGGCCTCACCAAGTCGTTCATATTCTTTATCCTGGATAAATCGGAGGAACTTGGCCTGAACTGAAGGGGCCATATCCCCGATTTCGTCCAAGAAAAGCGTTCCGCCTTCACAAGCGGCAACACGTCCCGGATAGTCCCGTGTCGCCCCGGTGAATGCGCCCTTGGCGTGCCCGAACAACTCACTCTCAAGAAGATCGGGCGGAACCGCCGGACAGGAAACGACGGCCATCGGCCGTGCGGACCTCGAACTCCAACGGTGAATCGCCCTGGCAAATACCGACTTGCCTGTCCCGCTTTCTCCCTGCAGCAGAATGACGGCCTCGGATGGGGCCGCCTTTCTCGCAGTCTCTGTGATCCGCTGCATGCCGGGACTCAGGCTGTTGAGACGTTCCTCCGGACCAAGCCGATGCCTGTCCTCCTTGAGAGCCGCAATCTGGGTTTCAAGTGCACGAATCAATCCGATTTTACGCGTCATGAGCCTGACTTGATCCGGGGTGAAGGGCTTGGTGATGTAATCGGTGGCTCCTCGTCTCATGGCCTCGACCGCGCTTTCAATCGAGGCATGGGCTGTAATGACTACGGTTTTGGTCCACGGAGAGTCCGCCAGGAGGACAGGAATCAGATCCATCCCGTTTTCGTCACCCAGTTTGAGGTCCACGAACGCCAAATCAAAAAACCGCCTTTTGGTCTCATCAATCGCGTCGGAGGGATTACTGACCGCGATGACCAAATGCTCCTCCGCCGCCAGGCAGTAAGACAGTGTCTTGCGGATATTCGCATCGTCGTCCACGATTAATATACTCAGTTGGCTTGATTTATTCGGAATTTCCATTTTTTCTTCCATTGAGACCGGACGGTTTCATCGTAGAACGCTTCAGTAGTTTAGAATGATTGATTCATGGTGTCAATCGAATCTAACAACTTGTTATTATGAATTAATTTACTATACTATTTTTCAAGCCCCTACCCTGAGACGCTTATGATGGGATATAGTCCATTTGACTGTCCACTAACGGCCGGTTCTAGGGCTCGACAGGGTGAATTGATTCCTATGAAAAGTAATAAAATCAACAAATAGTTGAATACAAATCTGGACACCAACGGCCGTCTGGGGTATATTGGTCATGTCATCACCTTTTGACGGGCGGCAGGTGCT
>Ga0180009_10008639_pt1 | contig 10059 bp, 11 predicted proteins | sample OS_PC_MetaG_FD_123537 | JGI IMG/M metagenome (GOLD analysis project Ga0180009, IMG submission 123537) | Groundwater microbial communities from the Aspo Hard Rock Laboratory (HRL) deep subsurface site, Sweden - OS_PC_MetaG | ecosystem: Environmental > Aquatic > Deep subsurface > Groundwater... | reverse complement strand
AAAGAAATTGACGCAGAACCAAAAATAGAAGAAATCAAGCCGGTATTTGACAAAATAATAGAAGAAATTGAAAACAAAAAAATTACTGGTTAAAGCGATTAATTAGTTGACTCAACTTTTTATTTATTTCCACTATCATTTTTCTGGTTAAAGCAATTGATTTTAAGGCTTCAGGGGAAATGTCTTTTCTTGATTCAAGAATATCTATTGAACTTGATTGTCTTATCAAATCAGTTCTTGCTTTCTTTATGGCATTTAAATCAGGTGTGGGAGAATCAAATAAACTTAATACTTTCCTAAAAATCTGCGAAACATTTTCAGAAATCTGCAACTCTTTTCTAACAATCTGCAAATTTCCTTTAGCAATCTGCAAACGGGTTTTTTCTAACAAAAGCTCACTGGTAACTAGATTATTAATCAAGTCTAATTTATGATTTGAATATCTTTTACTTGTATTAGCATTAATTTTTGTAAGAAAATCATTAACAGACATTTTATTTTTTTTAGAAACCCTTTTCATATTTTCATAAGTTTTTCTAGCACTTTTTCTTAATGCTTTTTGGTAAGCAAGAGTTCCGGGTTTTTTATGAATCATTTTTGCCATAACATCACTTAAGTTTATCAAAAGTTTTCTTTAAAAGCAAGGCATCTTCCTCTAAATTAGGGCTTTCGCAGATCAGCCAGCCTTTGACTTTAAAGTCTTTCAATACCTGCAACAAATCTTTGTAATTCATGTCGCTTTCTTTTAGGATTAAATGTTTTCTTTCGCCTTTCTCTGAATAATTTATTCCGCTTAAATGCATGTGCAGTTCATTTAGAGCTTTTTTTCCTAATTTGTTTTCAACTAAAGAAAGGTTTTCAGTGAATTCTTCTAAAGAATTGTTTTTTCCTGTACTTCGGGCATGCAAATGAGAAAAATCAATGCAAGGCTGAACTAATTCAAATTCTTCTGATAAAAAAACAATTTCTTCTAAAGAACCCCATTGAGTTGCTTTGCCGGTTGTTTCAGGCCTAAGCCAGATTTTGATTCCTACATCAATTAATTTTTTTTCGATTTCTTTTATTCCTTCTTTAATTTTTTGAAAAACTTGTTTTGGTTCTTGTTTCATATAAAATCCTGCATGAAAAGTAACTGATTTGGCTCCGCACAAAAAACCGATTTTAGCTGAAGAAAAAATATAGTTAACTGAAGCATAATATGTTTTTTTTTCAACTGAATTCAGGTTAATGTAAAAAGGCGCATGAACAGTTAATTCAATTGATTCTTGTGCTGCAATTTTTTTTATTTCCGGAGCTTTTTCTCTTGAAATATTTATTGAACGCACAAATTCCAGTTCCATGCATCCAAGTTTTAGTTCTTTTAATCTTTTTATTCCGTTTTCTGTTGAACGGTTTTTTGTGCTTAAAGGAATTCCAGCTGTTCCAAACAATAATTCTTTTGGCATGAAATAAATAAAGAAAGTTAGGTTTTAATTGGTTTTGAATGATAAAATGAATCAGTTCAATAAGTTTTAATTGATTTTGAATTTTATTTTGTTGAGTGGCATAAAATGATTGAAGTATTAATTGTCGGAAGCATTGGATTAGACGACATTGAAACACCTTTTGGAAAAATAATTAACACTTTAGGCGGCTCTGCAGTTTATTCTTCTATTGCTTCATCTTTTTTTGCTCCAACAGGAATTGTAGGAGTAATAGGCGAAGATTTTCCAAAAGAACACATGGATTTAATTGAAAGAAGGAGAATTGACACTAAAGGAATAGAAGAATTAGAAGGAAAAACTTTTCGTTGGAGCGGAAAATACGAGTTTGACTTGAATACAGCACAAACACTTAAAACAGAATTAAATGTAATAGAAAACTTTAAACCAAAAATTCCAGAAGAATACAAAAACGCAGAATATGTTTTTTTAGGCAACATTGACCCTGAACTGCAGTTAAGTGTGCTTGAACAAATAAAAAACCCTAAATTAGTTGTAAGCGATACAATGAATTACTGGATTGAAAGCAAAAGAGAAAAAGTAATGGAAGTAATAAATGCAGTTGACATTGCTTTAATGAATGACAGCGAAGCAAGAGAATTATTTAAGACACCAAATTTAGTTAAAGCAGCAAAAGAAATACTCAAATTAAATTCAGATTATGCAATAATAAAAAAAGGCGAACACGGCGCAGTAATGTTTACTGACAACAAACATTTTTCTGTTCCAGGTTATCCTTTAGAAGACATTAAAGATCCTACAGGAGCTGGAGACAGTTTTGCAGGAGCCTTAACAGGATTTCTTGCACAAACAAAAGAATTAAATGACTCCAATTTAAGGAAAGCAATGGTTTATGGGTCAGTTTTAGCTTCACTGGAAGTAGAAGGATTAGGAGTAACTAACATGGATTTTATTACTCAATTCAGGATAAAGGAAAGGTTTGAGGAATTCAAGGAAATCGTAAAGTTTTAATTACTCTAATAACCTGTTCATTTTTCTTGCCTTGAGTTTGTTTTTGCCTTGTAATTTTCCAACAAACTTTCTGTTGATTTCTGACTCCATTTTTTTCAGGCTTGAATCAATTGCCTTAATTAATTTCCAGTCAAAAGCTTTTGAAGACAAAACCGTTCCAGAAAAACCCAGAGAAGAACGAACAGAAAACTTTCTTCTTGTTCCTGTTTTCTGGTGTTCTTTCAGCCTTAATTCAATGAATTCAATGTTTTTTAATTTACGGTTATTTCTTTCACAGAATTTAAGGCAGTCATTAGTGATTAAGTCTTTTTCCAGTGAACCAATTTCCTGAAAACCAGATAACTTTACTTCAAATTCACTCATAACACCAACTCCTTTCTCTCAGTAAAAGGAAAAGATTGAACTGTTTTTAAATCTTTTTCACAAACCTTGCAGGAATTCCGGCAAAAAAAGAGTTTTCTGGAACATCAGAGTTAACCAAGCTCATGGATCCAATAACAGAATTGTCTCCTAATTCAACTCCAGCCAAAACAGTAGAGTTTGCGCCTATAAGAACATTTTTTCCTATTATTACTTTTCCTGTCCTGTATTCTTTTATCAGGAATTCATGTGCAAGAACTGTTGCGCCAAAACCAATAATTGAATTGTCTTTTATTTCAATTAATTCAGGCCAGAAAAAATCAAGCATTACTAAAGCAGCAACAGAAACATTTTTTCCTATTTTCATTCCTGTCAGACGCAGTAAAAAGCGCTTTAAAGTAAAAGAAGGAAGATACCTACACAAAAAAATAATGCAGAAATTAAATGCAATCCTAAAAGGATTTCTGATTTGATGCCATTTAGTTAAAGAATTAGCTGTCTGAGTTTTAAATGAAGAAAGCTTTCTCATAATAAAAAAAGAGAAAGAAAAGGTTTTATTTGCCTTTGTTGAACTCTTTAAGCAAATCCATTATAGTGTCAGAAAAACTCTTTTTTTTGTCTTCTTTTTTTACTGTTCTTTTAACTGTTTTCTTTACTGTTGTTTTCTTTGCTTTATTTTTTACTGGATTCTTTTTTGTTATTACTTTCTTTTTAACTGTTTTCTTTTTTACTTTTTTCTTTGGCATAACATCACCTGTTTTACTAACGCTTTTCTTTTATTTAAATTTTATGTTCCGGTTTCCCATGAAGCAAGATACTTTTTTTGTTCTTCAGTTAAGGAATCAATTTCAATTCCCATTGCGGCAAGCTTTAGTTTAGCAATGTTTTTGTCAATGTCTTCAGGAACCACATAAACCTTGTTTTCTAGTTTGCCTTTGCTTTTAACTATATATTCAGCGCTTAAAGCCTGGTTAGCAAAACTCATATCCATTACATCTGCTGGATGGCCTTCAGCTGCAGCCAAATTAATTAAACGGCCTTCTCCAAGCAAATAAATTTTTTTGTCGTCCTGCAAAACATATTCTTCAACAAAATCTCGAACTTTTCTTTTGGATTTCTTCATTTTTTCTAATTCAGCAATATTTATTTCAACATTAAAATGGCCAGAATTTGCAATCAAACATTCTGGTTTCATTAATTCAAAATGCTGTTTGTCTATTACATTAATGTCTCCGGTTAAAGTTACAATCAAATCAGCCTGCTTGCAGGCGTCATTCATTTTTTTTACAATAAAGCCGTCCATTCTTGCCTCTAAAGCCTTTAAATGATCAACTTCAGTTACAGTAATGTTTGCCCCCATTCCTTTTGCTTTTAATGCAAAACCTCGACCGCACCAGCCATAACCTGCAACAACAAGATTTTTTCCTGCCAACAAAATATTTGTTGCTCTGATTATTCCATCTAAAGTGCTTTGACCTGTTCCATATCTATTATCAAACATGAATTTTGTTGTAGCGTCGTTTACTGCAATAATAGGATACTTTAATACTTTATCTCGTTCCATTGCTTTAAATCTGATTACTCCAGTAGTGGTTTCTTCTGTTCCTGCAATCATGCCTTCCAAGCATTCTTTTCTTTTTGAATGAATAGTTGAAACTAAGTCTGCGCCATCATCCATTGTAATTTGAGGTTTTGAATCCAAAACAGAATTAATATGTTTATAGTAAACTTCATTGCTTTCTCCTGTAATAGCATAAACATCAATGCCATATTCTTTAACTAAAGCAGCTGCAACATCATCTTGAGTGCTTAAAGGATTTGAAGCACATAATTTTACTTCTGCTCCGCCTGCTTTTAATGTCCTCATTAAATTTGCTGTTTCTGTTGTAACATGAAGGCAACACCCAATCCTTAAACCCTTTAAAGGTTTTTCTTTTTCAAATCTTTCTTTGATTAATCTCAAAACCGGCATGTGTTTTTCTGCCCATTCAATTCTCTGCTTTCCTTTTACAGCTAATTTTTCATCTTTAATATCTGGCATTTTAAGTCCTCCTAAAAAAAATAATAAAAAACAAAATGAATAAATTCCATAAAATTTAATTCAAATAAAAACATTAAAACAGAAAATTTTATTAAACAACTTATTCAGTTTTTTCTGATGAAAATTGCATAAACTACGCCAAAAACAATTATTATCAGTCCAACCACAATTGGAATCAATAAATCCGGCTGAGGCTGGTCAATTTGTTTTTTGAGTTTACAGCATTCAGATTCAGGTTCTTCAACACAGCAGTCTGTAATAGGATTATCTGAAACAGTTACTCCTTTTACTGCTTTAATTGGTTTAGTTGGATCAGTTGGTTTTGAATCAGGGTCAATTATTCCTCTTTTAATTAAATCATCTAAATGAATTGTCCAATAAAAAACTTCAAGATAAATTCCTTCAAATGCAATTATAGTTGACATTAAAGGATTCATTTCATTAAAAATCAATTCAAGTTTTTCTTGTTGTTGATGTGTTTTCTCTGAATCTGCTACATGATAAGCATCAAAAAATTCATTGTATTCTTTTATGACTTGTTCTTTTAATTCCTTTAAGTTTTGAAGATTTTTAATAATTGAATCTTGTCTTGCTTTGCATTGGGCTTCATCTTCAAACTGCTGGCAAGCAAAATCATATAATGTTTGTTCTTCATTATGGGTTATTGCATAATCCATTCTTGTTTTGAATTCTTCTTTACTCCAAGGTTCTGGATCCATTGCATTAACCATTGAAATAAAACAAACCAATGCCAAAACTAAAAATATTTTTTTCATTTTTTTCTCACCAAAAACAATACAATTAAAACTAAAAATAATAAAACTAAATAATTTGTTTCAGACAAATTTGAAACATCTCCTTCATATCCTGTAATTATAACAATTTTTTTAGCGTTATCAGATAAATCATGTTCAAAGGCTACTGGTTCAACTGTTGCTTCAATTTCAAAAACTCCTTTATAAGGAACTGCAGGCAGAGTTTGGGTAAAAGTTAAAGTGTCACCTGGAGCAATATTTGTTCCATTTGGCGCATGAAATATTTCAGTTGAATCCATTGATGAAACAACAAGGAAATTAATGTCTTTTTCAATAATGTCCCCAGTGTTTTTTATTGACAAAGAAAAATCTAATACATCTCCTATATCATAATATTCTTTTTCTGGCATAACAGTAAAATTTTCTAGTCTTAAATTATGAGAAAAAGTTTTGAATTGCACATCAAGATTATCCCAAACATAAGGGTGATTAACTGAAGTATCAATAATATTATAATTTGCGTCTCCATGCAATATTGCAGGATTTCTTAAAATCATTTTAGCGTATTTGTATCCGAATTCTCCTGAAGTAAAAGGCGGCACAAAATTCTGCTGGGGTTCAAAGTCAATCCTTGCATTTCCTGACTCATTTGTTTCATAAGTTAAATCAAAGAATTCATTGAAATCAAAAGGATTTCTTAAACGCAAAACAAATTCAATATCTTCATTTGCATTTAAATCAATATTTGAAACATTATAAGAAAGCCAATTCCACCAGCATAAAATATCCCAGCTAGGATCAGTATAACAGGCATCTCCAAGAATGTCATAAACATTTGGATTCAAAATAGTAATTAATCTGATGTTAGTAATTGGAACATCTTTAGTCATATCAAAAATCCAGCCATCATATCCTCTAAGCTTTGCATTCATTGCAGCAGCAGTCAAAAACTGATGATAAAAACCTTTAGTAATTGGAAAATCAACAAAAAACAGTTTTGAGCCGTCTGCGTCAGGAGAAGTTCCAAGATAATGATCTGCATCACTTCCATCAATAACTAAAGTTTCCTGCGCTACATCCCAAGTATAACTAGTAATATTTACATCAGCATATAAAATGTCTTTAGGAGTTGCTCCATCCCATGGAATTCCTCTGCTTGAAATAGGCAGTTCAACAGTCCAAGGCTTTAATGGTCTGACAAAAGGGCTTGAAGGCATAAAAGTGCCATTTTTTTCAACATAAGCATCATGCCCGTCTAATTTCAAAATTTTAGCATACCATCCACTTGTTTTAGTTGGATCACCATTATGTAATCCTTGATTGGTTCCATCTTGTATTGCTGTTTCATAAAAAGGACCTCTAATAATAGTTCCTCCTGCATCAACAATATTATAATAAACATAAACTGCACTGCATCTAAAATCGCCTCCAGTTTTTGCATTAGTTACAGTTCCCCTGAAAACTTTTGAATCACCTAAATTAAATAAAGAAAATTCAGTCGGATTAAAAAATTTTTTATATTCAAACAAATTAGTGTTATAATAAATGTTTTTGTCTTGAAGAGGACATAAAGTTCCATCAGGACAATCAGGGATTGCAATAAAATTCGGCGGAGCAGAATATTGTTCAGTTAAAGGATCATAAATTTCACAGTCAGTATGCATTGGCTGATTTGGAGGGGTATTATCATAATGTAAGAATTCACAGCTTGCCCTAAAAGCACTTTGATAAGCCCAAGGAGGCCTATAATAACAGGTATCACAACCTGATTGATAATGCATTACTCTTTCATAAGGCCTTTCGGTTGCACAAAACATTTCAACTGATTCAATTTCAACATGATGTCCTAAAGCTGCAACACTTGCATTAATGTCTTTCATATAAACTTCAAAAGTTATTGTATTAGTGTCTTCTAAATCACATCTAATTGGTTTAGTTGGATCATAAACATAAGGATTTGCATTTGCAGCTTCAATTCCAGTAACAGGATTAAAACAAGTAATTGGATCTAAATAAACTTCAATGTCATTAATTATTGGAATTGGAGGATCAAGGTCTTCTGAAGGCAGATAAACTTCCACATTAGGACTGCCCCCAGTAATTGGATCTTCTAAATAATATTCCCATTGACCTGAATTCTCAAATTCAACATGAATGGATATTTGTTTTACTTCAAATTCAGTTAAATTTTCTATTCCATTTGCTTCAATTGGAACCTTCCAGACAAGTTTTCTTCCATAAGAAAAAATTCCTGTTGCAGTAGTATAATCATTGCTTCCGGCTAAACCATCATAATTAAATTCAACACAATAATCTGTTGGAGAATGCCCTGTAGTCATACGCCAAGAACAAATTTTGAGTTTAATAGGATTAACTGGCCTGTGTTCTCCTCCATCATTAGTTGAAAGGTTTTCTAATTCAAATTCTAATTCAACCACATCATAAGGAGGCCCTGCAGGTTCATTTAATATTTCATGAGAACCATAAGTTCCTGTTCCCATTGGGCCTTTACTGTAATAAGCATTAACATTATCTGGGCCAGGGCCAGGATTAGGATTAGCAGTAAAAACTTCAGACCAATTCATCTGAACATCATATTCAGCAAAAACATTAACTGAAACAACAAACAGAAAAAAAACTACAAGAAAATATTTTACTGAATTCATTAAAGCATCTAAAAGAATACACTCTATAGGTTTAAATAATTTACTAAAACAACGTCTAAAACAACATAAAAAAGAAAAAAAAAGAGAAAACGAATTACAATAATTCGTTTTCTAAAGAAGTTAAATCATCAGAAGAATCATCTAATTCGTCTTCAAACAATGAATCAATTTCGTCGTCTGATTCTTCAACTTCTATGATTTGTTTAACGCATTTATTGTTTGTGCAGCCACATTCAAATAAAGGTAATTTCTCGCAATCAGATTTCCCTTTCATCCATTCCTTGTTTACACAGCCATAAGAACAGGTTGGGGCACAGTCGCTGGCGGTTTCACAAAAAGTTTGCTTTGGTTCAGGAGGCAATGGAGGATTAGGCGGGTTAGGCGGAGTAATGCAGCCGGAAAAAATTAATCCAAGCACTAAAAAACTGCCTAAAATTAATATTCCGGTTTTCATTCAGTCACCCCAAGATTTCTGCCTGCAACAACTGCTTTTACTCTTTCTCTTACAGTTTCTTTTATTTCCTTGCATTGATCTGTGTTGCTGAATTTGTCTAAAGTGCATAAAGCTGTTGCAGTAACCTGACATCTCAATGCTTTAGGGTTTTCAGTACAGTAATCAATTTTTATTCCGCCACATAACTCTGATTTCTGGTTGTATTCACAAAACTGTTTTATTATTGGAGCACAAGATTCTGCTGTTGGGTTTTCTTTGCATTTTTCAATTGCAGCTCTAGTACAGCTTAAATCTTTTGGATGATTCTTGCAGTACTCTGAAAAAACATTTCTGCATCTCTCGTTTTTTGGGTTTTCTTTGCAGAAGTCAACCACTTCATTAGAACAGATTTCTGCTTCAGAATTTTCTTCACAGTAATCTTTTAGTTCTTCTCTGCATCTTGAATCCTTTAAATTTGAAGCACAGTAATTTCTTACAATTTCCTTGCATCTTGAATCAGTTGAATGGTCTTCACAGTATCTTTCAACTTTTAATCTGCATTCTTTTGGGTTGTCTTTGCATAAATATCCTGCTACAGACTTGCATGTTTCATCAAAAGGATGATCTTTGCAGTAATTTTTTGCTTTTTCTGCAATCTCTTTTGCATTAAATAATCTTTTGTGGGTAATCAAATAGAAATGATAGTCTTTTCCATCTAAAGTCATTTTTCCTGCCCAGACATCAACTCCAGGCTTTGCTATTTTAGTTACATCTAAAGTTCCAACTTCAGCTGATGAAATTTCTGAGGTTGTTGTTGGCTCATTAATTGAAAGAATTTTTGCGGTCGCATGGTCTCCGTTAACATCCAAGTCAACTAACCTGTATTTTGTTTTATCTAAATAAAGAATTCCTCTTCCAATAATGTCTGCTGTACTGGTAACAACTTTTCCTCCAACTACTTTAACAGTATAAAAATCCATTGCGTCTAAAGGATTAGGTGCAATTCCTGTACCGGAAAAAAACAGTGTTCTGATATAAGGCTTTATTTTGCCTGAACCTGAATCAGTTTCATCTTCTATTTCTTCTTCAGATAATTCTTGTTCATCTGATTCCTCTAATTGTGCATCTTCACCAATGTCTAAGTCGTTGTTTTCGGTGTTTATTTCATTTTTGTTATCGTCAGTTTCAACATTATCTCCTGATTCAGCTAAAGCAAAAGAAGAAAAAACTGAAACTAAAATTAAACTAATTAAAATTAAACTAACTTTATTCATTTATTCACCCCTCTTTTAAGAACTCAAAATAAAATGAATCCACTAATACTAACTGAATTTCTTTTTTTAAGGCTTTT
>Ga0180009_10008638_pt1 | contig 10059 bp, 13 predicted proteins | sample OS_PC_MetaG_FD_123537 | JGI IMG/M metagenome (GOLD analysis project Ga0180009, IMG submission 123537) | Groundwater microbial communities from the Aspo Hard Rock Laboratory (HRL) deep subsurface site, Sweden - OS_PC_MetaG | ecosystem: Environmental > Aquatic > Deep subsurface > Groundwater... | reverse complement strand
TGTCCGGGTGATTGCAGCCAGCAACAAAAATCTGCAGGAGTTGATGGATGAAGGGATATTTCGCGCTGACCTTTTCTATCGGCTCAATGTCATCAAGATATCCCTGCCGCCCCTTTCGGAGCGGAGAGAGGACGTCCCTCTTCTTGTTGATCATTTCATAAAGAAGTTCAATATGTTAAAGCATAAAAAGATCAAGACTGTTTCCCCGGATGTGTTGGATATACTTATGCGCCATGAGTATCCCGGCAATGTGCGGGAGTTGGAAAATATCGTGGAGTACTGCTTTGTTCTCTGCCACGGAGAGATTATCGAGAAAAAACACCTGCCCGAAGACCTGGTGCCAGGAGTGGTCGGTCAGGAAATGTTCCATGAGAGTTTGCGCATAGAGGCCAAACCTCTTCTCAACGCTGAGGCGGGTACAATTTTTGAGGCTTTGCAAAGGTTTAACGGACATCGTGGCAAGGTGGCCGCCTACCTCGGCATCGAAAAGACAACACTCTGGCGGAAGATGAAGAAGTACGAGATATCTTTTCCGTCAGGCCGCGAATAAAAGGTGTTATCAAGTTAAAAAAAAGAGGCGTAACCATCCGGTTGCGCCTCTTTTTTTTGGTATCCTGCCGGGACAAACAGATTTCTCCTGATTAATGATGCTCCTCATAGCCGGTGAACATCGCCTTGAAGTGCGCCAGGGGTGTATGGCCCAAGGTGGCGAGGTAACAATGCACCACGAGAAATGCGGCAAAGAAAAAGAAGAACAGCACATGGATCGTGTCGATGATCCGTATCCCGCCCAGCAAATAGATGTAGTCCGAATAGCCTTTCACTTTCCAGAGGAAAACGCCGGAGATCATCTGGGCCGGCAACAGGACGAACATGATTCCCAAATATGCCTTCTGCTGGAGGACGTTGAACTTATTCTCCGGAGTCATGACATGGGGGTTTGGCTCGCCGCGAAAAATTCCGTAGCCGTAAAATTTGACCTGCTTCACGGCCTTGGCCGCGAATGTTGAGATGTCCGGGAAGTAGATGGTGATCTTGCCGGTACTCATATAGTAGAAAAGCCAGATGAAATATGCGCTTATCACGCCGAATCCCGCATAGTTGTGCAGGGTTATGGCATTTTTTAACTGCATGAGGTTGAGGATTTCCGCATAGCGGATCTGGAAGCCCGTGATGACCAGTGCGACGATTCCCGCGGCATTGAGCCAATGCCAGGCCCGAACCGGCCCGGGGTGGATGTAGATAAGTTTTGCCTCTTTCATCGGGAAACCTCCTTGAGCAGGCTTGATTCTTTGGATTCATCCTCATTCTTTCTGCGCAGGGGGATGGTGACGATCCGCACGGTAAGATGTCCCAGCACCACCGCACAGCCACCGGCCAGGAGCAGAAAGCCTATCTTGTCAAGAAGCTTCATCCGCGTGCCGCCCAGGGCGTAAAAGTGTCTCAGGCTGAAACTCTCCAGCACGGCCCTGTCTACTTGAAAATGGTCCGCCTGCCCATCGTCTCTGGTAAGCACAAGGGTGACCGCTTTAAAATACGGCGAGTCTGCCGAGTGGCAGGTCTTGCAATCCCGTAAGGCCGCCCCCCTGTTCACCTGGTGGACGATGGCATGCATCTCGGCAACCATTTCAGCATGGAATATTGCATGGACATTTTTTTGTCTGAGCATCAGTTCCAGGTTTTCAAATTCGTCGACGTTGATGGTCCCGTCTTTGTTTATGTCCAGCACGGGCATGAAGTCTTCTTCGGTAATACCTAGAATCTTCAGGATTTCCTGGCCGGAATAAAATTTGTTGGACATCATGTCGAAAAAAGTGAGATGGATATGGCGGGGCGCCTCGGGAACATGACAGACAACGCATTCAACAAAGGCGAAATGTTCGTTTTTCTTGGGGAGCCAGTCATGCGTCTGGGAGGTGTTGTGGCATTTGGCGCAGCTATTGTTGGCCCGTTCCTTTGCCGACATAGACTCCTGGTGCTTTACATAATGATACCCGTGACAGGCGGAACAGGTCATGGTGATTCCCTTGCCGCGGATCTTCATGTGCACGCTGTCTTTGAAGGCAGCGCTTTCCTCTTCGTGGCACATGGTGCAGTTGACCACGTCCAATTGTTTCTTGTGGGGAACGTTTTCATTGTAATTGAGTTTTTTTATGTCGGAGTGGCAATCAACGCAGCCGATGCCGTTGTTGTGGTGAACCGAATGGCTGAATTTTTCTTCGTCAACGAAGAGTTGGTCGCTCATCCGGCTGTGGTTTACGCCATCGGTTCCGCTTCTAAAAAGGCTCTCGTCACTGTGGCAGCCTAAGCACTCAGAGTTTTCAATAGCGGCCCTGGCAAAGGGCCCGGATGCAAGACAGGCAAGCATGATAACCAGGCCGATACTGCTCGGTAACGGGAATAGTTTTTTCATAGCCTTAATGATCTCCCTGTGCAGTTTTTAACAGCAAAATGTACCTGCCGACTGCAGGTGTATATGCAACGGATTGTTGAACCGCGTCACCTTGCGGGAGGCGGACGCACCTGTGCGCATGGTCTTGTCTCCGTATCCTTTCGAAACGGAAACAAGAACATGCGCACTGTTGATTTTTATTTTTCCCTTCAGCCGCAATCAGGGAATCTCATCCGCCGAAGATTGCGGCAAGCCATTTGTGACCAAGGCCGAATAAGCCGTTATTTATTAATCCGGCCAGCAGGCAAGCCACCCCCCAGAAGCCGACAATGCCTGCAAGTGAGACCAGGATGGCAAAGGCGGCCATGTTGATGCCTTCTCCTGTTTCCGTCGCGGTATGATTTCCCTGATAGGTATAATGATGTCCGTGTGCGGTGTGATCTTCTCTTGATTTCATCATGGCGCTTCCTCCATCTGTCTGTATTTTTTAATTTCGTGAATGCGCCTTACCCATTCTCATCGGGCAGTTCCAACTCTAGCCTTTTGCCTCCTGGCGGACCTGACCCATGCCCGGACTGCTTTCCGTAACCTCTCCTGCTATTTTCTGGCCGATTTTGTAGCCGATCATTCCGTAATAGGACGACCAGATCAGGGCGTTGACCATGTGGATCATGAGGAGTTGGGAACCTAGCAAAGGAGATCCTTCCGCAAGCAGGCCGATGCTCTGCAGGAAGAAGTAGCCGAGGGAGCCATGGATAAGATTTGCCATCAGTCCGATGAGCCCGAGGAGCTTGCCTATCACCGGAACACTGGTAAACTCCATGAGGCCGTAGCTCACAGGGGAGACAACCGTGCCAAAAGAAACACCGAACAGCAACCACCGGTCCTTTGGGTGAATTTTTTTACTGAAATGGAAACAGGCGACGGGAATAATTGCCAATAGGATCAACAATTGCGTCATGAGCGTCCTCCTGTACTGTGGGTTGACGGTGAAATTTCGGCTAGTATGCAATGCGACAAAATTCGTTAATGTGTATATCTGTTACACTGTTGCAAAGCATTTCCCGTGCCATTTGCTGAGGATTCATTCATTTTTAGTGTATTTGTTATTATTTCGGTATGTTATTTGTGGTGCGCAGAGAGGGGAACTCTGCACAATTGATTGCAATGATGCAATGCAATGGTGCAATCGTATTGCATCATTGCAATCAATTGTTCCCGAAGAAGAGTGCAGTGGGAGATCAGGGGGATCGAAGATTGTGGGCTATGGGTCAGGGCACTGAAATAAGTGGGAAGTCTTGGAGTAAAGCAGGCAGGAGCGAAGCGGTGGCGTGAACGGTTGTTTGAAAAAGGAAATTACCGCGCCAGGTGTTCGAGGAGGGTGAGGCGGCCTGTGGACGAATCGAGCAGTGCTTCTGCGCCCACCGGCAGGATATGGTTTTTGCTGCCATGGCCGCAGGGGAAGTTGGCCCAGACGGGAATGGAACGGTGGGCCAGCAGTTCAAGGGCTCGCTGCCAAATGGCTTCCCGTTCTCCGCACTGGTCGAAATCTCCCAGGATAAGCCCGGCGATCTGCTCCAGCCGGCCCGCTGCCCCAAGGTGGGTGAGCAACCGGTCGATGCGGTAGGGCGCTTCGCCGATGTCCTCCAGCACGACGATAGTATCTTTCCAGTTCGGCTCAAAGGGGGTTCCCAGCATATGGACCAGACTGGTCAGGTTGCCGGGCAGCAGTCTGCCTCGGGCCTGGCCTCCTGTAAGGATTTCCAGCCCTTTTATTTTAATTTCCAGGCGTGGTCTGCCGGTGAGCAGATCGAAAAATGCTTCCTGCGAGTCGCGGTCGGTTCGGGCCAGGGTGGTGAGCATCGGCCCGTGGAAAGTGATGAGGCCGGTGTGTTGCCTGATTGCGGTGAGCAGGACCGTGAGGTCGGAAAAACCAATGAGCATTTTCGGGTGTTGACGGATAAGGTCGAAGTTCAGATCCGGCAGAATCCGCATGCAGCCATATCCGCCGCGCACAGCCAGGATTGCCTTGACCTCCGGGTCGCGCCAGAGCTCGTGCAGTTCGGCTAACCGTTCGTGATCGGTGCCGGCCAGATAGTCGCTGTGGCGGAGAATGTCGCTCCGGTATCTGGTTTTAAATCCCAGATCGGCGAGCATTTTCAACCCGGCCGCAAAATCGGTTTCGTTGCGCACCGGTCCGGCCGGAGCGATGATGCCGATGGTGTCCCCTTTTTTCAGCGGTGCGGGGAAGATTGCTTCAGGTGTTGCGTTCATGGAGCAGACGCAGGCCGTTGAGGGTGAGCATGGGATCAACGTGATCAATGCTTGTGGAGTACGGAGCGATGAGGGTGGCCATGCCTCCGGTCGCTACCGACTGGGGCAGTTCCGGGGCCATCTGCTCCCGCAGACGTCGGATAAGGCCGTCCACCATACCTCCATAACCGAAAAGGATGCCCGATTTGATCGCAGCCACGGTATTAGTGCCGATGGGGGCATCAGGCGGGGTGGAGATGTCAACCTGGGGCAGCTTGGCCGTGCGGCTGCCCAACGCCTCCATGGCAATGGACAGCCCAGGGGCGATGGCGCCGCCCAGGTATTCCCCTGCGGCGGAAACGCAATCCCAGGTGATGGCTGTGCCGAAATCAACGACAATAAGGGCGCACTTGAATCTGTCGAAGGCGGCCACGGCATTGACGAGTCGGTCGGCTCCGATTTCTTTGGGGTTGTCGATGAGGACCTCCATGCCGGTCTGCACCGTAGAAGAGCCTACCACCAACGGCGTGGTTTTCAGGTACCGAGTGGCAAAGGCTGACCATGCGGCCTGCATCGTCGGGACCACGCTGGAAATGATCGTGGCGGAAATATCGTTGAAACGGATGCCTTCCATGCCGAAGAGGGTGTGGAAAATGGAGGCCAGTTCATCAACCGTACTGCCTTTGTCGGTTTTCACCCTCCAGTGGCAGCGAAGCGTTGTGCCGGAGAAAACCCCGATCACCATGTGGGTATTGCCGATGTCAACCGCCAGCAGCATGGGACGACTCCCTGTGTGTGATGAGAAAAGGTGTTGCGAATTCTTAAATGTACCAGAGATCAGGGCAAACTGTCCACGCTCTTGGTTGTCTCCTTGAAAAAGTTTGTTGAAACAAGAAGGGTTGACAGATTGACGGCAAGGAACAAGAATGCTTGGTGTGTTGTCGCAATCGTAAGGAGCGTGCTAAATGAATGAATATATCCAGGTCTCCACGACGGTCGCTTCTAAAGAAGAGGCCGGGGCCATTGCCAGGTTGCTGGTTGAAAAGCGGCTTGTTGCCTGCGTTCAGGTGATTGGTCCTGTAACCAGCCATTATCGCTGGCAGGGGAAGATCGAAACCGCCGGGGAATATCTCTGTATTGCTAAAAGTCGCGCTGCGCTTTATCCTGAAATTGAGGCGGCGATCAAAGCGATCCATCCCTATGAGGTTGCCGAGATTATCAGCACCCCGATAATTGGCGGGAGCAAGGAGTATCTCGCCTGGCTCGATTCCGAGATTAAGGGGGTTTCCTGATCATGGCCGGGGAGCAACCGAAAAAAGCCGGTCGTCGCCGTGGCCTCAGTGAATTCCAGTGTCATTGCTGCCGAAGGAAATTGCCCTTCTGCTGGAACTGTCCCTGCGGCTTCCAGATCTGTGATGACTGTTTTAAGGAAAACATGTGGACTATCAGCAATGGGCCGACCTGGGTCTGTCCAGATTGCGGCAGGATCCGGATGATGTGATGTGTGTCTGTAGTGTGAACAGGCCAGGGGATCTGTTAAAAAAAAGGGGCGAGCATGGGTAATCAGCGGGAGAGCAGACGGTGTCGAAGGTTTCCGGTGAAAGAAGGAGTGGTCGTTCTTGATTCAGTATACGGCGAGATCATCGACGTAAGCTTCGGAGGGTTGTCGTTCAGGTATACGGCTTACGACGATATGACCACGGAGCCTGCCGAGTTCGGCATCATTTTCGGCGGGGAGGAAATATTTTTTGATAACCTCCCCCTGACCAATGTCTGTGATATCGTCATAAATGAAGAGGCTGGAGAAGAAACGGGCGAGGTGCGCCGCCGGGGGATGGCCTTTGGTGATCTTGTCCCGGAACAGATTGCAACCCTGGCTCGGTTTATCAGGAAGTTTTCTTTGGGGAAATAAGGAGCGATGTTTTTCCGGCACCCAAGGGAATGTGGGGCAGGCAATCCAGGCTGACGACTCGGAGCAGCTTCACAATTTTCGCAGGCCTGGTTTTTCAGTATGGATATTTTTTCCGACAATCAGGGCTATCTGGCCCTTTTTTTATTGAGTTTTCTGGCTTCCACCCTTGTCCCACTCGGTTCGGAGTGGCTTCTTGTGGCTTTGCTGCTCAACGGGCACAATCCGGTGTTGTCGGTTGGTGTTGCCACTGCCGGCAATACTCTGGGCGCTTGCCTTACCCACGGTATCGGGTTGTATGGCGGCCCTTTTCTCATGGACAGGGTGTTGCGGATCGACGAAGCGGCAAGACAAAGGGGGGAGCGGCTTTATGCCCGGTATGGCTCCTGGTCCCTGCTTTTTTCCTGGCTGCCGATTATCGGTGATCCTTTGTGTCTGGTGAGCGGGATACTCAAGGTCCGCTTCGGCTTTTTTTTCGTATTGGTTTTAAGCGGCAAGCTTGTTCGTTATGTGTGTGTCGGCTTGCTCACCCTGCAAGCTGCGAGGTAAGCACAAGGGAGCGGTTGCAGATTCGAGCTATGCGTCAGTCCCGGGTTTTTGGTCGGCGAGATTGCTGCCTCTGTGGCGGGTAAGATACCTGTCCAACTGGTTGGCAAATGACTGAACATCGACCTTGTTCAAGGGGGATGGCCCGCCGGTAATGGTGCCTGCTGAGCGCATTTCGTCCATGAAGTCACGGCGCGCAAGATGTTCCTGGATGGTGTCGGGGGTGTAGAGTGTGCCCCGCGGATTGAGGGCGGTTGCCGATGCCGCGACCACTTCGGCCGCGAGGGGGATATCCGCAGTGATAACCAGATCGCCCGGTTGAACGCTGTCGATGATCCGGGCGTCTGCGACATTGAAGCCCGCCTTGACCTGCACGGTTTTGATAAAGGGGGATCGCGGTATTTTCAGGTAATGGTTTGCCACCAGGATGCTCTCCACCCGCATGCGGTCAGCAGCTCGGTAGAGGATTTCCTTTATCGGGCCGGGGCAGGCATCGGCGTCAATCCAAATGCGCATGGTCTGTGTCCGGCTTTTGTTTCGTGTGACATTTCGGGGCGAAATTCTATTTTCAGAATATCGCCCCGAATATCGTCCGGTTGAAATGTCCCGAGTGGGGTTATTTCTGGATTACCCATCTGCCGTTATTATCCCTGCACGCCAGAGAGACGACCTTTTCCGGGCGTCCGTCCACTGTGGCGAGGATTTCCGCTTCCCGGCAGACCTGGCCGGACGGTTGCGTGTATGCGGGTTTGGGCGTCACGGTGTATGAACGGTTGGTGTCCGGGTTGACCCATTGGGTGCGTTGATTGGAGGGAGAACTCTCGTATACCTGATTGAGTTGGGCCTGATCGTATTTGTCCATTTCGTTGCCGACGATATAACCAAGCAGACCGCCCACTGCCGCGCCGATCAAGGTTCCTTTGGTGTCTCTTCCGATTGCCTGTCCGGCAATGGCCCCGGCTGCCGCGCCGATGGCTGCGCCGCTTGTTCCTTTCGTGGTGGTATTGGTTGCGCACCCGGAGGTGATCAACATGAGGATAATCGCCACCGCCGCCATCTGTAATCCATGTTTCTTCTGCATTATATTCTCCTGATATTGTTGATTTTTTTGTCTGAGTCATGCCTTGCGCAACAGGGGGTTTCCTGTTCAATGCGTTGGGCGTTTTTGGTCTCTTTTACATACAAGGTTGTGCGGGTTGTGCTTCTTCGCTTCGAACAGAGTGTGTGTCGGGGCGAAAGGAGTCTTTGATCCTGCGGGGATTATATAACGCATGCTGCTACGCGTCAATGGGGAGAATCCGAACCGAGAGGCGAATCAGGTCTTGCTCCGGAAGAGATGGTGGGCAAGCGGACCATTGCCGCTGCCAAGAGAAAGGTTGGCGCTTTGCTTCAAGAGAACATCCATGAAAGCCGAGGCCTTGAAAAAAGCGTCCGAATAATTGTCATAAAGCAGGTGGTAGGCAGTAAAGGCAGAGGCGAAAGTGCAGCCGGTGCCGTGGGTGTTTCTGGTGATGATCCGTGCATGTTTGGCGGTAAGAATATTATTGTCTGATTCCTGTCGAAGGATCAGGAAATCTTCCACTACATCGGCCTGTTCACGGATATGTCCGCCGGTGAGGGCAATGGCCCGTAGCTTGGGATAGCGGGCCAACAAAGCGAAGGCCGCCTCCATCGCCTCGTGCACCGTTTCGAGTTTTTGGCCCGTAAGGGTTGCAAGTTCAGGAAGATTAGGGGTGAGCACTGTGGCGGTATTGAGCAGGGCGTGCAGGCCGGGATTACACTGGTTTTTTCGGAAAAGTTCGTGCCCGTCGCTCGCCGTAAGCACCGGGTCGCAGATGATCTCGCCGGAAAAATCGTGCAACGCTTCGGCCATTACTCCGGCGATTTCGTCGGTGCCCAGCATCCCGGTTTTAATGTGGCTGACAGGCAGGTCGGCCAAAACCAGTTCGATTTGTTTTTTGACAAATTCCGGGGCAACCGGCAGGCAGGAAGAGACGCCCAGGCTGTTCTGGGCAGTCAAGCAGGTAATCGCAGCTCCGCCATAAACTCCAATGGCGGTGAAGGTTTTGATATCCGCCTGGATGCCGGCCCCGCCGGAAGGGTCGGAGCCGGCAATGCTCAGGATCGCCTGCGAGGTGTGATGGTCCGAAAAATTGGGTTTCGTGGCCATGGGGGCTAAGGGTGACTCAGGCGCAACCGCAATCACGGTTCGGTGTGCAACCGTCCTTGCCGCTCGGGGCGCAGCCGCAGCCGGTGGAATCACCGGCAGGGGCGTCGATGGAAAGGAGGCGGATTTCGTAGACGATGTCCTGACCCGCCAGGGGGTGATTGAAATCAACAGTCATTGTCTCAGTGTCAACCGAAAGCACAGTGGCCGGAACTTTGTGCTGCTGGCCGTCCTGTTCCATGTTCATGCCGAGAATCATGCCCGGTGTGATGTCCTGGCCGGTAAAGCCCTGGCGGCTGACAGTCATGATCAGGTCTTCATTTTTTAAGCCGTAGGCTTCCTTGGCCGGCACGGTGATGCGTTTGGTTTCCTGAGGCGCCATGCCCAGCACCGCAGCCTCAAAGGCGGGCAGCACGCTGCCGGATCCCAATTGAAATTGCAGGGGGCCGGCATCTTGGGAAGAATCAAATTTTTCCCCGGTGGGTAGAAAGCCATCATAGACAATGGTAACTGAATCGGTTTCCGAAACTCGCTGCATAATGCGTTACTCCTCTATCTGTAGCGTTAATGCTGGTTAATATATTCAAATTGAAGGACTTTCTGTAGCTAACGGCCTTGGGAAAGCCACCACTTGAGGCCAAGCAGCAGCAACGGGGCCAGATGGAACAGGAGGTCAAAGATGTCAATTGGCCGGTGGAGCTGGCCGTTTTTCAGCATGATGATCTTTTCCAGCACGTGCGGCATGGGGTGAAAAGGTGCCAGCAGCATGAAAATAGCAAAGACGATCAGAAC
>Ga0180009_10008637_pt1 | contig 10060 bp, 9 predicted proteins | sample OS_PC_MetaG_FD_123537 | JGI IMG/M metagenome (GOLD analysis project Ga0180009, IMG submission 123537) | Groundwater microbial communities from the Aspo Hard Rock Laboratory (HRL) deep subsurface site, Sweden - OS_PC_MetaG | ecosystem: Environmental > Aquatic > Deep subsurface > Groundwater... | reverse complement strand
GAAATTACTGCAACAAAAGCAATTAATGCTGCAAGAGAATCACTTGAAATGGGTTATGAGACAGCAGACAAAATACAGGAAAGAAGGCAAAGCATTGGAAAAATTACCACAGGCTCAAAAGAATTAGATGAATTAGTCGGCGGAGGAATTGAAACACAAAGCATTACCGAAATTTATGGGGCTTATGCAAGCGGAAAAACTCAGTGGTGTTTTCAGTTATGCGTTACAACTCAACTGCCAAAAGAAAAAGGCGGGCTAAATGGAAATGTATTGTATATTGATTCAGAGAATTCTTTCAGGCCTGAAAGAGTAGTAAGCATTGCAAAACATTTGGGCTTAAAAGAAGAAGAAGTTCTGAAAAATATTTTTGTTGCAAGAGCGTTTAATTCAGATCACCAGATGGTTTTGGCAGAAAAAGCAGAAGACATGATTAAATCAAAAAACATTAAACTAATTATAGTTGACTCTTTGACTTCCCAATTCAGATCAGAATTCATTGGAAGAGGAACCTTGGCCGGAAGGCAGCAGAAACTAAACAAGCATATGCATACTTTAATGAAACTGGCTGAAATGCATAATATTGTAATTTTAGTGACAAATCAGGTTATGTCAAGACCTGATATCTTGTTTGGGGATCCAACTGCTCCAATCGGAGGCCACATAGTTTCACATAATTCAAAAACAAGGCTTTATTTAAGGAAAGCTAAAGCAGAAAAAAGAGTTGCAAAATTAGTGGATTCTCCTTCATTGCCAGACGGAGAAGCTGTTTACAGGGTAACAGAAAATGGAATAGAAGATTGAATTCTTCTGTTCATTTTTCTTTTATTTTTTCATGAATAAATTTTAATCCTTGCTCTAAAGAACTCATTTTAACTCCAAGAGATTGAAGTTTAGAAATATTTAAAGAAGAATTTAATGGTCTGACAGCAGGCAAATTTAATTCTTTTCCTTTAATTTTTTTAATCAAATTTTTTTCGGCGTTAAATTCTTTTGCAATAGCCAAAGCCATCTCAAAAGCAGAAACACTTGAAGTGCCTGCAACATGAAATAACCCTTTCTGGTTTTTTTCGATTAATTGGATTAAAGCCAAAGCAAAATCTTTTGTTAGTGTTGGGGTTCGCTTCCAGTCAGTTACTGCAAAAACTTTTTCTTTATTTAATAGTTTTGTGATTGTTAAGCCTACAAACTTGCTTGAAGCAATTGGAAGGCCATATAAAAAAGAAGTTCTAAGAATTAAATGATTTTCAAGTTTTTTGATTATTTTTTCTATTTCAAGTTTATTTTTGCTGTAATCATTTAATGGATTAGGGTCATCTGATTCATTATAAGGCGCTTTTGTTCCATCAAAAACTGAATCAGTTGAAAAGAAAACAAGAAAAGAATTGTTTGAATCACACCAATTAGTAATTTGTTGTGCTGAATTTATTTGGTTTTCTGAGATTTCGGGGTTTGATTCATATGCATCAACATTTGTTTCTGCTGCAGCTAAAATTATTATTTCAGGAAACACTTCATTCAAAACTTTATCTAATTTAAAGGAATCGTTTAAATCTAATTCAATTAAACCTTCTTTTTTTTCGCCAAAAAATGTTCCAATAACATCAAATTTTTCTTTAAGAGATGGCATTAAAGCTGTTCCTAGAAAACCGCTTGCACCAATAACAAGGACTTTTTTCATGTAATTTCCTCTTCTGATTCAATTACTTTAACTTCAGGGATAGGAAGAATATATTTCCCGCCTTTTTTCCTGTGTTCTGCTGTTTTTGAAATGAATTCTTTTGCAAAATTCCATGAAAGCAAAAGCAAGAAATCTGTTTTATTTTCTTCTAAAAAAGAACGCGGAAAAATAGGAATGTGTTTTCCCGGAGTTAAAAGATTTTGTTTTTCTGGGGTATCATCAATAATGAAATCAATAAAGTCTGTTCCAATATTACAGTAATTCAATAAAGTACTTCCTTTAGCTGACGCACCATAAGCTGCAGTTTTCTGGTTTTTTTCTTTAATTTCTTTTAAAAGAGAAACTAAATCAAATTTAATTTTTTCAGTGTTTTTGGCTAACTGAAAATAGGTTTCAATTTTATAAAGATTTTTTGATTTTTCTTCTTTGAGAAGCTGTTGTATTGCGTTTTCGTTTATTTTCCTTGAACTTGTTTTTTTTGCGGCAAAAACTCTTAAGGTTCCTCCGTGAATGTCAACTTTTTGAACATCAATTACTTTGAAGTTGTTTCTTTCAAATAATTCAATTAAAGGCCTGAAAATAAAATAAGATAAATGTTCATGGTATATTGTATCAAACTGGTTTTTTTCAATTAAGTTTTCTGCATAAGGAACTTCAATTACAATCAAACCATTGTCATCAAGAACATAATGCATTGCAGAAACAAAAGAAGAAACCTCGTCAACATGTGCAAGGACATTTGTTGCGGTGATTACATTAACTTTTCCAAATTCTTCTAAAACTTTTTTTGCTGTATCTAAATCCCAAAAAGCATTGATTGTTTGGATTTTGTTTTCGTTTGCAATCTTGGAAATGTTTACTGCAGGCTCTACTCCAATTACTTTAAAGCCTTGTTTTTTGAATTCTTGCAATAAACAGCCGTCATTGCTTGCAATATCTAAAACCAAAAGATTTTCTTTTTCAAATCTTTTCTTTAATTCTTTTGCCATTTGATTACAATGATTTTGAAAAGTTTTTGAAACACTTGACCTGTAAACATAGTCTTTGAATAAAATTTCAGGGTCAACTACAATGCTTAACTGGGATAAAAAACAGTTATTGCAAAACAACACTTTCAAAGGAAAAAAAATTTCTTTTTTGTCTTTGTTTTCCGGCCTGACAAGAGAATTAGCCAAAGGAGTTTTTCCTAAATCTAAGTATTCTGAAAGATTTGATGAATTGCATATCCTGCAGCAATTAATTTCTTTGAACATTAAAAGATTACCTTTAAAAAAGTTTAAATAAGTTTTAATCAAATGAAAAACAGTTATTGGGTCATTATATTCCAAATCATTTCAAATCCAGTCGGAACCCCTTTAATGAAATCTGAACCAATTCCTTTGGATATTCCTCCTCTTTTCTTAAAGTAAACAGGAATTTCAATTACTCTAAAACCTTTCTTTAAAACCATGTCAATCATATGAGGAGAAAAAGCACTGCCTGTAACAGTAAACAAAGGCATTGACTGTTCTAATGCCTCAAAACGCATTAAACGCATTGAACAGCCAACATCAGTTAACCTTACAGCACCCCAATATTTTAACTGAATTAATTTTGCAAGAAAAACATTAGAGTACTGGATTAATCTTGTAACCTGAGAATCTTTAGTTGAAAGCTCTTTTGTTGTTCTTGTTCCAATAACCATATCAGCGTTTCCAATATAAGCAACAAATTTGTCAATATCTTTTGAAATAAAAGTTTGGTCTCCTTCAACAAACAAAACAAGATTTCTTTTTGTTCTAGCTTTATCTAAAGCAGTTTTTAGGGCGCAAATTGAAGCAGCGCCAAAACCTTGGGTTGGTTCTTTTACAACTATTGCCCCTGCTTTTCTTGCTTCTAAAGCAGTTTTATCAATGCAGTTATTGTCTACTACAATGACTTCATCAACTAATTTATGGGATTTGAAGTCTTTTACTGCATCACCTATTATTTCCTCGTCATTGTATGCAGTAAGACACACAGTAATTCTTTTATTTGAAAGGTTATCATATTTAGTGTATCTTTCAGGGAGAGGAAAAAAAAGAGTTAAAACAAAAAACCGCAAAAGAACAGCAATTAAAAGAAACAAGTAAATTAATGAAGTGAAAACTAAAAGATTGGCTGACAAAATGAATATTTCTGGATTAAAAAAAAACGCATGAAATAAGATTCCTGCAATTGATAAAGCAAAAAAAGGGAGAATAATTAATCCTGCCAGAAAAGAGTAAAGAAAAGAGCGTGTCATGAAAGAGTCTTGAACAAAAACAATTTAATTACTTTTCAAACTGATAATACTTAATAAAGGTGATTTTTTGGAAGAAAAAAACATTAAAAAATTAAAAGTGTTCAGAGATGAAAGAGGAATTTTATTTGAGGCTTTAAGAAAAGACGATGAATTATTTGAAGGAAGATTTGGGCAGATTGTTGTTTCTGAAAGCAAAACAGGAATTATAAGAGCCTGGCACATGCATGAAAAACAGACAGATTATGTGTGTTGTGTTAAAGGAAAAATAAAGTTTTGCATTGCAGAAGAAAAAAAAGGCAAAGTGGAAGTGAAAGAACATTTTATTGGAGAAGACAACTTGGCCTTAATTAAAGTCCCTGCAGGATTATGGCACGGATACAAAGTATTAGGGAAAGAAAACGCAATAGTGCTTTATGTAATGGATAAAGTTTATAATTCAGAAAAACCAGATGAAAAAAGAAAAGAACAAAATGCGTTTGGAAAAGAAGCATGGGAATAAATTATTTCAATTTTTTTACTGTGCCCATCGAAGCATTAACTTCAACTAAATCATTGTCTTTGAATACTTTTGTAGCAAACTTTGTTCCTATAAGACATGGAATCTTTAATTCCCTTGCAACAATTGCTGCATGAGAAGTTACCCCTCCCTGATCTGTTACAATTCCTGAAGCCTTTTTCATTGCAGGAACAATATCAGGGTTTGTTGCAATTGAAACCAAAATGTCGCCTTTCTTCATTTTTTGCATTTCATGCTGGGAATTAATTAACTTAACTTTTCCTTTTGCTTTTCCAGAAGAACCGCACTGGCCTTTTAATTCATTTAATTTTTGTAACTTAACTTGTTTTACTTTTTTTGCGATTTCAAGCGCTTCTTTTCCTGTAAAAATTTTATCTACCCCTTTTGAAGTAAAATAAACACAAAAATTGCTTCTCTCTAATAATCCTTTTTCAAAAGATTTTCCTTCAACTAGAGCTGACTTTATTTCCCATGGAAGAAAAAAGTGAACTGATTTAAGGGGAATTGACAGGCGTTTTGCTATTTCTTTTTGAATATTCAAAAATAAATAATAGTTTTTTATTTGAGCATTCCTTCTGTATAATTTTGAAAGCATGAAATCAGCCCACAAATCAAAAAGCTGTTTGTGAAGTTTGTCTATTTTAAGCTTTTTTTCTAAATCTGCTTTTTGTTTTTTTACTTTAAGGAAATGCTTTTTTTCTTCTGAAAGGAATTGTTTTGCACTCTTCTTTTTTTTCAGGATTTTTTTTATTTCGTTTAAATAATGTTCAAAAGAATAAATTCCACTTCCTTCAAGCCACAAAAATTTCAGGTAATGGTATTTTTTCCAGTGTAAAAGAATTTTTTTGTGTATTTTTTTTGGAAGCTTTTTCTCAATTTCTTTTGGATTTTTGCTGAATGATTTTTTCAGTTCAGGCTTTTTTTCTATTAGTGAGGCAATTTTGTAAAGGCTTTCCTGTTCCTGATTGATAATGCTTTTTTTTGAGGGGGTTGTCAAAAGGATTAAATAATCGTTTCTTTTTTCTTCCGGAACTCCAATTTCTTTAAGGTATTTTAAAAGCAGTTCTGTGAAATTCGCATGAAACATGTCTATTGCGTTTGGAAGCCAACCATATTCATATAAATCAGTGTGGATTTTGTCATGGTAAAGGTAAACTTCAGCTAACTGCCTGTTAGAAAGTTTTTCTGGTTTAGTAAAATTTTTTTCTGCGTTTTTTTCTAATTTATCTGAAAGCTGAATTATTTTTTTGTTGATTTTTTTTCCAAAAAAGGGGTTTTTTACAATCAAGTCAAGTACATGCTGGCCGAAATTAAAACTGTCTTTTGTTCTGTAATAAAAAGACATATCATATCCCTGCATAACCAAAACTACTGCCCCATAGTTTATTCCAACAGAATTTTGCATTTCATTGGTAAAAGCAGAACACCATAACTGACAGAAATCAAAAGTAATATCAGGGATTTCTTCTGCAACCATCCATTTGTCTTTAGTGAAAATTTTATCAGCCATAAATAATAACATTCTACATAATTAATCTTGTTTTGCCCGTTGCATATCGGGGTCATAAAATATGTTTTCCATTGTAAATGGGATTACCTTTGATTCTGCTCTTCGCAGATGCTCCTGGAAAGTTGAAGGGCTTAATTTTGCTTTTTTCGCCATTTTTTCTATATTAGTTTTTTTCGGATACTTGTAATAGCCCATTGAATAAGCTAAATTAAATATTTCTTTTTGTTTTTTGCTTAAAGGAGGAGCTAAATGAGGAATAAATAAATCAGAAACTTTTTCTTGTTTTAAGGATTCTAATTCAAAAGTAATCGTGTTTGGCTTTATTTTGTTCAGTACTTTTGTAAGGTTTTCTTTTTTCCATGAGCCAATAACATAATGCTGTATTCCTTTTTGGTCAATCAACGGCGGCTTCAAAAACAATATGTTTGGGGTAATCCATTGTTGTAAATGAGTATTTTTTAAGGGCGCCCAAAAAGTGTAAATTAATAAGTCTCCTGAAATATCATAATCTAATACTCTTGGATTTTTTATTGCTTCTTCAAAATAAGCTTTTTTTGATTTTTCATCTCCTAAAACATAATGACCTGTGGTAAGGTAAATTTTTCCTTTTTCAACATAAGTGTTTAATGGAAAAACCAGCATTGAAAAGTTGTGTTTTTCTGCGAAAGGGCTTGTAAGAGAGCCTTCATGCGTTACTTTGAATCTTGCAACCCACATGATAAAAGAAAGGGCTTGGAAAATTTAAATTTAACGCAGAGTCAGCTTGCTTCCTGTTCTTTTAATGCTGCTTTTTTCTTGCTTTTGGATTTGATTTTTTTTAATCTAAATAAATCATCTCTTTCCATTTCCTCTAATCTTAAGCGGATAAATGCAGCACTTTTTTTCATTTCTGGAATTACCTTGAATTCAAGTGCATTAACCCTTCTTTTTGTTTTATCTATTTCAGTTAAAAGCTTTCTTAAAGTGTTTTCTATTTCTGCTGCAACAATAATGTTTTTCAATAAAATTTCATAGGATTCTGCTGCATCGTCAATGTAAGAAGAGGTTCCGATTAATCCATAACCTCTTTCTTCAAACGATTTTACATTGTAATCTGATTTAACTGCAGGAACTACAACACCCATTACATTTCTTGTTTTGACGTCAATGTCTGCTTTATATTTTAATGCAAGAGAAGCTGATTTAACTGAAATTGTTCCGTCAACTGCTCTTGCAAGAGTGATTTCTTGTTTTGCTTTCTTAAAATTGTCTGTCATTTCTGACTTGGATTTTTTTGCTTCCTCTAAAACAGAAAAAAATTCTTTTATTAATCCGTCTCTTTTTCTTTTTAACAGGGCGTGACCTGAAGTAGCTAACTTGATTCCTTTATTTAATTTAATTAATTCTGATCTTGTAGGTTTTATTGAAAGCATAAACACACTTTATTTAATTCTTTTTTAAAAAAGTTTTCGTGAACTAAACCTTTTTCTTTTTGGGCACTACTAAAACTTTTCAGTTTTAGTGTGCACTTAATTTCTTTTGGAAATTCAGTTGCAACCTGCACTTTTTCTTTTCGGAAAAAGAAAAAGGGCGGTGTTGGTTTTATTGAAGGCATAAACTTTCAACTCTTAATATTATTCTCATTTTTTCTTTTTTGAATTCTTTTTCTTGTTGTTTTTTGAATTGTTTTTATTTGAATTATTTTTTGCTGGCTGGCTTGACTGCGCAGAAATTTCTTTTTTTTCTGCATCTTTTTTGCCTTTATTTTCTTCCGGCAGCTTTTCTTTTGGGCGCTTAGTTTTGTCCAAGTATTTTTCTATTAATTCATCGTCAATTCTTGTTAATTCTGATACAGGCAAAACAGACAATAAATCCCAGCCTAAATTTAATGACTCAAATATTGTCCTGTTTTCGTATTTGTCTTGAGTAATGAATTGTTCTTCAAATTGTTCTGCAAATTTCAAAAAGCTTCTGTCTCTTTCACTTAAAGCTTCTTCTCCTACAATTGCGACAAGGCCTCTAAGTGAACGGCCTTCAGCATAAGCTGCATAAAGCTGATTTGAGACAGCCCTGTGATCTTCTCGGGTGTTTTTTTTGCCTATTCCTGCATTCATTAATCTTGAAAGGCATGGAAGAACATCAATTGGAGGATAAATTCCCTTCATGTGCAGTTCTCTTCCTAAAACGATTTGGCCTTCAGTAATATAGCCTGTTAAGTCAGGGATTGGATGGGTTATATCATCTCCTGGCATGGTTAAAATAGGAATTTGGGTTACTGACCCCTTTTTTCCTTTAATTAATCCTGCTCTTTCATAGATTGAAGCAAAGTCAGTGTAAGTATAACCTGGATAACCTCTTCTTCCAGGAACTTCTTCTCTTGCAGCTCCAATTTCTCTAAGGGCTTCTGCATAATTTGTAATATCTGTAAGGATTACCAAAACATGCATGTCATGGGTATAAGCTAAATATTCTGCTGCAGTTAAAGCCATTCTTGGAGTAATTAGTCTTTCAATTGCAGGGTCGTCAGCTAAATTCAAAAACATTATTGTTCTTTCTAATGCTCCAGTTTGTTCAAAATCTTGCTGGAATTGTTGTGCTTCTTCGTTTGTTATTCCCATTGCAGCAAAAACAACCGCAAAATTTCCTTCAACTTTTGCCTGCCTTGCAATCTGTAATGCAATTGCATTATGAGGCAAACCTGAACCAGAAAAAATTGGAAGCTTTTGGCCTTTAACTAAAGTATTCATTGCATCAATTGTTGAAATTCCAGTCTGCACAAAATCTTTAGGAGAACTTCTAGCATAAGGATTAATTGCTGCACCAATAATATCTTGTTCTTTGTCTGGAATAATTTGCGGGCCTCCGTCAATTGGCTCGCCTAAACCTGAAAGAACTCTTCCCAATAAATCTTTTGAAACTTTTAGTTTAATTGTGTCTCCGGTAAATTTAACTGTTGAAGCCCTGTCAATTGCTGAAGTTCCTTCAAAAACCTGAACTACAACAATATCATCTGAAGTGTCAAGCACTTGGCCACTTTTTATTGTACCGTCAGCTAATTTTATTTTCACTAATTCTCCATAACCTATTGGATCAGTTTTTTTTACGAAAATTAATGGTCCTGCAATTTTTTCAATGGTTTTATATTCTTTCATTTTATCACCTTATTCAAAAGCATTATTTTGTGATGTCTTTGAATTCCTCCTTTACTTCATTCATTATTTTATTCAATTCTTTTTCAAAATTTTCTTCTTTTACCAGACAGACTTTAGTTAGTTTTGCCTTTGAATTCATTTTAACAATGCTTTCAATTGGAACACCAACATCTAATGCAGTGTTTGCCTGCTCTGAAAAAGAAACAATAGACTTCAAAATACCGTATTGTTTTTTTAAACTGCAATAAGAGTCAACTTCATGGTAAGCGTTTTGCTGCAGAAAACCTTCTCTGATTAATCTTGCAACTTCCATTGTAAGCTGTTCTTTTTCAGGCAAAGCATCAGAACCAATTAATTGGACAATCTCTTGTAAGGAAGCTTCTTTTTGGAGGGTTTTCATTATTTGAGTTCTGACTTTAACCCAGTCTTCTGCAATGTTTTTTATATACCAGTTCTTTAATGGTTCAGAATAAAGGCTGTAAGAATCAAGCCAGTTAATTGAAGGAAAATGTCTTCTCTGCGCTAATTTTGAATCCAAAGCCCAAAACACTTTGGTTATTTTTAAAGTGTTTTGTGTTACTGGTTCAGAAAAATCTCCTCCAGGAGGAGAAACTGCTCCAATTGCAGTAACAGAGCCAGTCTCTTTTCTTGAACCTAAAACATTAATTCTTCCTGCTCTTTCATAAAACTCTGAAAGTCTGGCTGCTAAATAAGCAGGATAACCTTCTTCTCCAGGCATTTCTTCTAAACGAGAAGAAATTTCTCTCATTGCTTCAGCCCAACGAGAAGTTGAATCAGCCATTAAACTTACATCAAATCCTTGGTCTCTAAAATATTCTGCTATAGTCATTCCAGTATAAACTGAAGCTTCTCTTGCAGCAACAGGCATGTTGGATGTATTGGCAATCAAAACAGTTCTTTCCATTAAAGGCCTGCCTGTTTTGACATCCATTAATTCAGG
>Ga0180009_10008636_pt1 | contig 10060 bp, 8 predicted proteins | sample OS_PC_MetaG_FD_123537 | JGI IMG/M metagenome (GOLD analysis project Ga0180009, IMG submission 123537) | Groundwater microbial communities from the Aspo Hard Rock Laboratory (HRL) deep subsurface site, Sweden - OS_PC_MetaG | ecosystem: Environmental > Aquatic > Deep subsurface > Groundwater... | reverse complement strand
CAAACCGGCGCACGCACTGCCGCGCGCGATGCTGTTCACCGATTGCAATGGCCGCCGTTCCGCCGTGCGACTTGAACTGGTGCAGCGGATCGAAACCGCGCCAGTCAGCGCGATTGATTGTTCTGGCCCGCGCCCAAGGGTGGTAATCGACGGGTTGATCCTACCGTTGATCGACTTGCCCGACACGGCGGTTCCCGCAGCGGAAAATGCCGGACGCGTGCGGCTGTTGCGTCTGAGCGACGGCGCGTGCGAACTGCTAGTCGCGGTGCGTCAGGTGGAAGACGCGGTTGAACTGGCCGGGCCGCTGATCCCCGTGCCTGAAGATCCGCTGGCCGAAGCGGTCACGCTGGTCGATGGCCAGCCGGTGACGCTGATCGACGCGCACGAACTTTTCGCGCGTTACGGCGCGCCGCCGGTTGTCGCAGGACGTCCGCGTTGCAGCCTGCCTGCCGATGACTGGGCGCGCACCATCCTTGCCCCGCTGGTGGTATCGGCGGGTTACGAGATCGTTTCGCCCGAATCCGCCGACCCGGACGCGATCACGATCGTGTTTGACGAAGTGTTCGAGGCTGCCGAGGCGCTGGGCCGTGGGTTGACCGGCCCGGTGATCCGCCTGCGTGATCGCCCCGAAGCAACCGCAGGCAGCGACACCATCTATCGTTACGATCGCGACGCCCTGCTATCCGCGCTGACATCCGCAGCCCGATTTGCCCATCGCCCCGGAGGCCGCGCATGACCAACCAACTGCTTGTTATCGTGCAGATCGCGGGTCGCCGTTGTGCTTTAAGCGCGCTCGATGTGAAATCGGTGATCGAAATCGGCACGGTCACGCCGATCCCGCGCGCGCCTGCGCACATCGCCGGAATCACCGCGCTGCGATCGCAGGCGCTGACGGTGATTGATTGCCGGCTTGCGCTAGGCATCGTGCAGCACGCATGGCCCACCGATGCCCGCGCCGCCGTGGTCGCCGAAGGCGGCCATGCCTATGCGCTCAAGGTTGATCAGATCGAGGACATCACCACCGCAATCGGTGAACCAGGCCAGGTGCCCGGCGGGTTCGGCGCACAATGGTCGCGGGTCGCCACCGGCATGATCGAAACGCTGACTGGCCCGGCCCTGCTGATCGACCTGTCGGCCCTGATCGCCGGGCCAGACACCCTGCGGCACGAGGCCGAGGCGGCGTAATGCGTTTTTTACAGGTGATGGGGCGGGTGCGTTCGTAGCGTGCTTTAATCCTATGCTTACCAACTGACCTTAGAATTATGACTTCAACCGCAGGAATCGCAATGAAAACATGCCTCATCGTCGATGATTCCCGGGTGATCCGGAAGGTTTCGCGGCATATTCTCGAAGCCCTCGGCTTTGCCGTGGAAGAAGCCGAAAACGGCAAAATCGCGCTTGATGCGTGCGAAGCTGGCATGCCCGATGTCGTCCTGCTTGATTGGAACATGCCGGTCATGACCGGGATCGAATTCCTCTCCCACTTGCGCACACGCCCCGGCGGCGATGCGCCCAAGGTGGTGTTCTGCACCACCGAGAACGATGTGGCACATATCCGCGAAGCGATTCAGGCGGGCGCGGACGAATATGTGATGAAGCCGTTCGATCACGAAACGCTCCAGATCAAACTGCAGCTTGTCGGGTTTGCGTGACTCGCCTGTCCGCCAGTCCGCGGCCCATCAAGACCGGTAGCGCGCAATCAGACCCGGAACGCCTGCTCGTCCGGCCCGGGCCGGAGGCTGCGATCCGAGTGATGATCGTCGATGATTCGCTGACCGTCCGCACGGTCTTCAAACGGATGGTCGAAAGTGATCCGGCGATGGTGATTGTCGGCACCGCCAGCAGCGGCGAAAGCGCGCTGGTGCAGCTCAAGACTCAACCGGCCGATGTGGTGCTGCTTGATCTGGAAATGCCCGGAATGGGCGGCTTGCGCGCTTTGCCAGCGATCCTCGCCACACCTGCCGCGCCGCAGGTGTTGGTGGTGTCATCGCTGACGGTCGACGGGGCCGAACACACGCTCGCCGCGCTGTCGATGGGCGCGGCTGACACGCTGCTCAAACCCCGGCCCGGCGGCTTCACCGAAGATTACCGCGCGCAATTGCTGGGCAAGATCCGGGCACTGGGGTCGCGGGCAGCCGACCGGGCCAGCACGCCCGCTCCGCACCGTGAGCCATCATTCGCGCGTCCCGGACTTGCGCAGCGCGGCAGGCGGGCCAAGGTGATCGCCATTGGCGCATCAACCGGCGGCATCCACGCGCTTGGCCTGATGCTGCGGCAGCTGACCCCGGCGTTTGACCTGCCGATCCTGATCACTCAGCACCTGCCATCCTCGTTCATCCCGGTGTTTGTCCGCCAGGTCGAAACCGCTTGCGGACGCCCGGCTGACATCGCCGAGGACGGGCTGGATATCCGCCCTGGCCGCATCATCATCGCGCCGGGGCATGGCCATATGCTGGTGCGGCGCGGCGGAGAGCGGTTGACCACCCGGCTGTGTTCGAAACCGGTGGCGAGCGGGTGCATGCCCTCGGTCGATCCGATGCTCTCCAGTCTTGCAGAGGCCTGCGATGGTCAGGCGCTTGGCGTAATCCTGTCGGGCATGGGCCGCGACGGGGTGATCGGCGCGCAGGCGCTGGTCGATGCGGGCGGCACTATCTACGCGCAGGATGCCGAAAGCAGCGCGGTGTGGGGGATGCCCGGCGCGGTTGCGCGTGCGGGGCTGGCCAGCCTGATCGCCGCGCCCGAACGGCTTGGCGAAGCGGTGATGGCCCATGCAGCCGCGCCCAGCGCCGCAGTGCTGCGGTAGAGCCAGCCGATGGAAGTCAGCGAAGCCTCACACCAGATCATTGCCGATCTGCTTGCCGCACGCACCGGCCAGCACCTCACCGAAAGCCGCCGCTGGCGGGTCAATTCGGCGCTCGCCGGGATTTTCCGCGAACACGGCATCAGTAATGTCGATCAGCTGGTATGCCTGCTCGCCGCGCCGCGGACGGGGCCGGAAAGCCCCGATCTGTCGCAGGATGTGGTCGAGGCGCTGCTCAACAACGAAACCTATTTCTTCCGCGACAAGCCGACCTTTGACCAGCTGCCAGCGGAAATCCTGCCCGAACTGGCCGAGCGGCGGCGCGATTGCCGCCGTCTGTCGATCTGGTCGGCAGGCTGTTCGACCGGGCAGGAAGCCTATTCGATGGCGATGCTGTTCGTGGATCAGAAAGACCGCTGGGAGGGGTGGAGCATCGACATCCTCGGCACCGATGTTTCGCACCGCGCTGTCAATGCCGCGCGCAGCGGGCTTTACAGCCAGTTCGAAGTGCAGCGCGGGCTGGGCGTCACCCAGATGCTGCGCCATTTCGATGAAACGCCGCGCGGCTGGCAGATTGGCGAAGAGGCGCGGCGGATGGTGCGTTTTCGTCAGCACAATGTGCTTGGCCCCCATCCCGGCCGGATGGCGTTTGATCTGGTGCTGTGCCGCAATGTGCTGCTTTATTTTGATCGCGAGACCCGCGGTGAAGCCTTTGCCCGCCTTGCCGATGCGGTGGTTCCCGACGGCTTTCTGATGCTGGGCGCGGGCGAAACCGTGGTCGGCCAGACCGACCGCTTCGTTCCGTCCGCGCGCCGCGCGAGCTTTTTCGAGCCGCTTTCGCACCGCCAAGTATCAGCCTTGCGCAAAACAGCCTGAGCCGCAGCTTTACCCTTCGTTAGCCGATGTCGTTTAGCACGATTTTCAAAATGGCGGCGCTTAGACCGCGATCCTCGGGAAAGCATCTATCGTGTTCGCTACATCACCCCCCTTGCGACTAACGCCCACCGGGCTGGTGGTGATCCCGCTTGGCGTGATCAGCGGACTGACCGGGCTGATCGTGCTGGCGATCAGTTTCAACGAACGGATCGTGATCGTGTCGCACGGCGCGCTGATCATCTCCGCAATCCTTGTCTATGCGGCGACCATCGTCGTTCTGGGTTGCAGCGGCATCGCCAATATCCGCGCGCTTGAAACGCGGGCGATCACCGATCCGCTGACTCGCCTGCCCAATCGCCATGCGCTGCATGAGGATATCCACGCTGCCTCGCTAGGCGACGAGGAAGTGGCGCTGGCGATGATCGATCTCGACAGTTTCAAGCAGGTCAACGACCATTACGGCCACGCCGTTGGCGATCAGTTGATCGAAAGATGCGCGCAAATGGTCTGCACTGTGTGCGGTGACGAGGCGCGCTGTTACCGGCTGGGCGGCGATGAATTTGCGGTTGTGATGTCGGGCAAGGTCGCCGGCACGATCCTCGAAGGCATTTGCCGCACCTTACTGGAACAGATGGGCACGCCGGTTGAGGTCGGGCACCTCCATATTGCGGTGGGGGCCAGCATCGGCCTTACCCGCAGCACCGCCGCGCAGCGCCTGCCGTCATCGGAAATGCTCCGCCGGGCCGATGTGGCGATGTATATGTCCAAACGCGGCGGCAAGATGCGCACCACCTGGTTCAATGAAGGCTTTGACCGCTGCCGCGAACGCATGCGCGAAATCGAGGACGAGATTCGCATCGGGATCGCGAACGGCGAATTCCACGTCGCCTACCAGCCGCTGGTCAATGCCGAAAGTGGCCGGATCGTCGCGGTGGAGGCGTTGCTGCGCTGGGATCGCGGGGATCGATCACCCCTTGGCCCAAATATATTCATTCCCGTGGCCGAGGAATCCGGGCTGATCAATCCGCTTGGCCAATGGGTGCTGCGTCAGGCAGTGTGCGACGCGATGCGCTGGGGCGAAATATCGCTATCGGTCAATGTTTCAGCTGCGCAACTGCGCAATCCCGAATTTCCGATCAAGCTGGGCGAAGTGCTGGAAGAAACCGGTTTTCCCCCGCGACAGCTTGAACTGGAAGTGACCGAAACCTGCCTGGTGCTCGATCCGGTGGTGGCCGAACGCACGCTTGATGTGATCCGGTCGTTCGGGGTGCAGATCGCGCTGGATGATTTCGGCACCGGCTATGCCTCGATCGGGTTCCTGCGGCGGTTCCGCTTTGAAAAACTGAAACTGGACCGCAGCCTGGTCGAACTCGCCGGGGTGGATGATGCCAGCCGGGCGATGATGCTGTCCTCGATCGCGCTCGCCCGCGCGCTCAATATGGGCGTGACCGCCGAAGGCGTGGAAACCGAGGAACAGGCCAGTCTCGTGCGGCTGGCCGGCTGCGACCAGATCCAGGGCTGGCTGTATTATCGCGCCATGCCCGCAAGCGAGATCGACCGCCTGATCGCGGCTCAGAACGCCAGCGATGACGAACAAGCGGCATGAACGACGTCGCCCGGAACATCGCCGCCGGACCGGCTGGCGGCGCGCCGGATGGCACGATCATGCCGGGGCTGCCCGCAGGCCGACTTCAGCGCTGGTTCAACGCGCTCACCCTGGGCGGCAAGATCACGCTGTTCTTCGGTGCCAACCTCAGCCTTGCACTGGTTGCCGGGCTGTTCGTGGTGGGCGGTTATATCGAACTGGGCGAGCGCGCCGAAATCATCCGCAACACGCATGATCAGGCGCTCAAGGCCGAACGGCTTCTCGCGCAGCTGAGCGAAGGGCGACGCCATGCCGAGATGCTGGTAACTGACAAAACAGGAACCCGCGCCAGCTCGACCCGCGAAGCGCTGCACGCCGCCGAAGCAACAATTGCGGGATTATCGCAAGGCCTGCGCGCTACCAACGTGCAGGCTTATGACCGGCTCGCGCTGATCGGCGAAGGCGTGGCCGACCTCACCCGTCAGGTCGATGCCTTCGACCCTGAAACCGCCAACCCTCAGCAGCGCGAGCGCCAAGCGCTCGAAATCGCGGCGACCAGCGGGGCAGTGCTCGACGCGGGCAAACAAATGACCGAACTGCTCGGCAAGGATGCCGACACAATCGCGGATCAAGGCGCTGCGCTTATCACCGGCCTGCTGTCCGTGTGGATCGCGCTGGCGATTGTGCTGACACTGCTGACCCTGATGGCGCAGCGTTATTTCAGCCGCCACGTCGGCGGGACGCTGAAAGCGATGGCGGCGCAGATGACGATCCTTGCCTCTGGCGGCAAGAACATCGCCGTCAGCGGCCAGCATCGGCAGGACGAAATCGGCGAAATGGCGCGGGCGATGGACGTGTTCCACAGCGCGGCGTTGCAGCTCGAACGGCTCAGCCGCGAACAGGCCGTGCGCGCGCGCGCCGAACGCGATGAACAGACCCGGTTGCAGGTGCAACAGCACGAGGCCCGGCTGGAACGCGAACGGGTGGTGAACGGGCTGACTGACCAGTTCGAACGCACCGTGGGCGAGGTTGTGACCAGCGTGGTTGCGGCCTCCAGCCAGTTGCAATCGACCGCCACGATGATGGCAACAACCGCCGAAGACACCAGCCACCGCACCGGCGAAGTTGCCGCCTCGATCGAGGACGCCAATATTGGCGCGACCGCCGCCGCCGCCGCGAGCGATGAATTCGCCATGTCGATCGGTGAAATCAGCCGTCAGGCCGCCTCCTCGGCCGAACTCGCGCGGGCAGCCGGCGTTTCGGCGCTTCAGGCCGACAGTACCATTGGCGCGCTTTCAGCCTCAGCCCAGCAAGTCGGCCAGATCGTCGAACTAATCCAGTCGATTGCCCAGCGCACCAATCTGCTCGCGCTCAACGCCTCGATCGAGGCCGCGCGCGGCGGCGAGGCCGGTCGCGGCTTTGCGGTGGTCGCCAGCGAGGTCAAGGAGCTTGCCAACCAGACCAGCCGCGCGACCGAAATGGTCGCCGAACAGATCCGCGCGATGCAATCAACCACCGGTGCCAGCGTCAACGCGCTGCGCGATATTGCCCGCCAGATCCAGCAATTGGAAACCACCTCGGTTTCGATCGCCAGCGCGGTCGATCAGCAATCGGTCGCCGGGCATGACCTTGCCCGCAGTATCGACCTTGCCGCGCGCGGAACCGAAAAAGTGGCCGCCCATATCGATGGTGTGCGCGACATGGCGTTTTCGACCGGATCGGCGGCGCAGCAGGTGTTATCCAGCGCCACCAGCCTTGATGCGCAGGCGGCAACCCTGCGCCAGCAGGTGCAGGAATTCCTCAACGCATTATCCGACCATTCCAGATCATCGTGACGCGGCACACCCCGGCGCAGCGCAAAGCGCACTAAATTGCGACGCGCACACCGGCTGAATCAAGCATTTGGAAAGGATTTTCCTTCACAATTGTTTGGTCAAGAGCCCCGGGGAATTACGCAATGAACATGATGAGCCTGCAGGAGCGCAGCGAGGAACAGGCCGTTCCCGACTTTGTGCGTGAACTCAGGGCCGATTTCGGACGCGAAGATGCTGACATCGCAGCCGCAAACGGCGCGCCAAGCGGCAGCGATACCTTGCTCGAACGTTTCTCATGGTTCCGCAATTTGTCGCTGGCGCACAAGGTCAACGCGATCTTCGGAAGCTTCCTTGCGGTCGGCGTGATCATGTCGCTGGTGATCGGCATCGGCCTTGGCGAATTGTGGAACCGCTATCAAAGCGCAGGCCAGGTGCAGCACACGGTAATCGCTGCGAGCGAATTGCAATCGGCGGCGCAGGACATGCGCTATCACTCGCTACGCGCGCTCTACGACCGCAGCGCCCCGCTGGTCGAACAACAGCGCGGCAGCGAAATCGCGGTCGCAGCGCAGGTCGCTGCAATGGAAGCAGCGCTTGCGGGCGATGACACCGAATTGCAGCCGCACATCATCGCCCTGCGCGCCGATCTGGACAATTTCCGCGCCGATTTTGCGCGCGCGCTCGATCAGGTGCGCGGCGGCGCGAACGCCAATGCCGTGGCCGCACAGATCGCCGCACAGACCAGCGAACTGCTCGAATCCTGCGCCCAGTTATCCGCCGATCTGACCGCGCGTGCTGAGGCGCAGGAAGCCGCCGGCATCGCCCATTTCTTCAACATGGTGATGGTTGCAGGCGTGCTGGCGTTGCTGGGCTGCGCGGTGCTGCTGATGGGTCTGGCCTATCTGTCGCGCGACTTCTCGCGCAAGATCATTGAAATTACCGAGGCGATGACGCGGCTTGCCAATGGCGACCGGGACTTCGCAATCGCGGGCGAGGACCGCAAGGACGAAATCGGCGCGATGATCCGCGCGCTCGATCTGTTCAAGCGGGCGAGCAAGCGGCTCGAAACATGGGCGCGTGAACGGTCGGAAAAGGCCGAACAGGAACTGCAATTGCAACAGGATCGCGAACGCGAAAGGGTCGAGGCCGAGGCGCGCAAAGCCGCGTTGCTGGATGATGTCGCACGCCAGTTTGAACGCACCGTGGGCGATGTCGTCAATGGCGTGGCCGCCGCCTCCAGCCAGCTCCACACCACCGCCACCCGCATGGCCAGCAGCGCCGAAGAAGCCAGCCGCCGCACCAACGACGTTGCCGTCGCGATGGACGAAGCCAATGCCGGCGCCACTGCCGCCGCCGCCGCCAGCGATGAATTTGCCCTCTCGATCAGCGAAATCAGCCGCCAGGCCGCCTCGTCAAGCGAGCTTGCCCGGCTGGCCAACGAAGCGACCGGGGAGGCCGACGAAACCATCTCGGCGCTGGCCGCATCGGCAGAGGAGGTCGGCCAGATCGTCGAACTGATCCAGACCATCGCGCAGCGCACCAACCTGCTCGCGCTCAACGCATCGATCGAAGCGGCGCGCGGGGGCGAAGCGGGCCGCGGCTTCGCGGTGGTCGCCAGCGAGGTCAAGGAACTGGCGATGCAGACCAGCCGCGCCACCGACAAGGTGGCCGAACAGATCCGCGCCATGCAATCGACCACCGGCGCCAGCGTCAAGGCGCTGCGATCAATCGCCGGGCAGGTCAAGGAGCTGGAATCCACCGCCGTATCAATCGCCAGCGCAGTCGATCAGCAATCGGTCGCGGGCCGCGATCTTGCGCAAAGCATCGATCTCGCCGCGCGCGGCACCGAACAGGTCGCCGGCCATATCGAAGACGTGCGCCAATTGTCGCTTTCCACCGGCGCAGCGGCAAGCCAGGTGTTGCTGAGCGCCAACGAGCTGGAAGCACAGGCGGTGCATCTCAGCGATCAGGTGCGCGGCTTCCTTGGCCGGGTGCGCGCGGGATAAGGCAGGTGCGGGCGGCGTTCTTCACACCCAATCGCCGCAGCAGCCTTTGATCCGTGCGGCGGGATGGCTAGGGCAGGCACCATGCCCTCACCCTTCATCTTGCTCCAGCACGCCCTCCCGCAACATGCGCTGTCGCGACTGGCAGGCGCGCTGGCGTCAAGCGAGCGGGCGTGGATCAAGGATCGGCTGATCCGCCGCTTTGTCAGCGCCTATGATGTCGACATGGCCGAGGCCGGCCGCGCGGTGGACGAATTCGCCAGCTTCAACGATTTTTTCACCCGCGAACTGAAACCCGGCGCGCGCACGCTGGCCGATGCCGGGGCCTTCATCCTCAGCCCCGCCGATGGTGCGGTGAGCCAGTTGGGCACGATCACCAATGGCCGGATCTTTCAGGCCAAGGGGCGCGATTTCACAACCGCAGAAATCCTCGGCCACGGTGCCGATGCCGCGCGCCGGTTCGATGGCGGGCAATTCATCACCATCTACCTGTCCCCGCGCGATTACCACCGCGTGCATATGCCCGCCGCGGGCGCGCTGCAATCGAGCGCCTACATTCCCGGCGACCTGTTTTCGGTGAACCAGCAGACCGCCGAGGGCGTTGACCGCTTGTTCGCCCGCAACGAACGGCTCGCCTGCCTGTTTGACGGGCCGGGCGGCGCGTTTGCGAGCATCATGGTCGGCGCGATGATCGTCGCCGGGATCGACACCGTATGGCCGCACCGTTTCGCAGGCCACGGGCGCGACGTGGTGCACGAGGATTTTGCAAGCGGCGCGGTCGATCTGGCAGCGGGCGACGAGATGGGGCGGTTCTACCTCGGCTCAACCGTAGTGCTATTGTTCGAACCCGGTCGTGTCGCTTGGCTGGAAGGGCTGAAGGCAGGCGATCCAGTGCGGATGGGGCAGGCGATCGGGAACTGTCAGGAATTTATACCAAAGTTCGGCGCCTGAGCATTTTCAGCGCGTGATGCGTCGGCATCTT
>Ga0180009_10008635_pt1 | contig 10060 bp, 10 predicted proteins | sample OS_PC_MetaG_FD_123537 | JGI IMG/M metagenome (GOLD analysis project Ga0180009, IMG submission 123537) | Groundwater microbial communities from the Aspo Hard Rock Laboratory (HRL) deep subsurface site, Sweden - OS_PC_MetaG | ecosystem: Environmental > Aquatic > Deep subsurface > Groundwater... | reverse complement strand
TGAGCCTCGCCTACCGCGCCTATAAAATCGCCACCAAAGACAAGGACGTGCCAGTGATCGACGGGCTGACCGGCGATCAGCGGTTTTTCCTTGCCTGGGCGCAGGTGTGGCGTTCGGCCCAGCGCGAAGAAAACTACCGCACCCGTCTGCGCACCGACAACCACAGCCCCGAAGAATACCGGGTCAATGGCGTCGTGCGCAATCTTGATGAATGGTACGAAGCCTTCGGCGTGAAGCCCGGCGATGCGATGTATCTGCCGCCAGAAGAGCGCGTGCGCATCTGGTAAGGTAATCAAGGCCCGCTCCCCCCGACGGAGCGGGCCTTTTGGTTGAGCATCCCCGCCCCTCCCCCCTCCCACCCCTCCCGTCGCCCCGGACTTGATCCGGGGCTTGGCTTCTTTGTTTCCAGCCCCAGAGCAGGAAAAAGCCCAGCCCCCCGCCGCGCACGCGGTGACGAGCACTTTGGCAGCCGGAGAGGCCGCTTTCAGTTTGACACCTTGCCCGCGCTCGTCAAAGCGCAGCGACCATGACCGATACGCTCGCCGCCATCCTGCTCGGCATCCTTGAAGGGCTGACCGAATTCCTGCCTGTGTCATCGACCGGGCACCTGATCCTTGCCACCGAACTGCTCGGTTTCGATCAGCGCGCGTGGGAGGTGTTCAACATCGCGATCCAGCCCGCCGCGATCCTGGCGATCGTGGTGCTCTATTGGCGCACGTTCTGGGATGTGGCGAAGGGCTTGTTCGGGCTGGAAAAAGGCGCGCTCCATTTCGTGCGCAACCTGCTGGTCGCTTTTTTCCCGGCGGTGCTTCTGGGGCTGGCATTTGGCGATGTGATCGAAACCATGCTCGGCAATGCGGTGCTGGTGTGCTGGACGCTGATTATCGGCGGCATTGCGATCCTTGCCATCGAACGCTGGGCCAATCCGCCCGCGACGGGTGCGGGAGTGGCGGGGGTGCCGCTGGGCACTGCGGTGGTGATCGGGCTGGTGCAATGCCTTGCCATGATCCCCGGCGTCAGCCGTTCGGGCGCGACAATCCTTGGGGCGATGGCGTTGGGGGTGGACCGCAAGACCGCAGCCGAATTCAGCTTTTTCCTCGCGGTGCCCACGCTCAGCGGCGCAACGGTCTATCAGCTCGCCAAATATGGCGCCGACCTTACCTCGCGCGATCTTGAGCTGATCGGGATCGGTTCACTCGCCGGGTTTGTGGTTGCGCTGGTGGTGGTCAGGATGTTTGTCGCGGTGGTCACCAGGATTGGGTTTGCACCTTTTGCATGGTATCGCATCGTGGTCGGCATTGCGGGACTGGCGTGGCTGGGGCTGCGATAGGCGCGCAATTTCCTGAGCCGCCCGGCAGCATGCCGGTTTGAAAACGCTCTCTAATGACGGAGTTGATGGTCAGATGGCGGTGCTGGTGCTGATCTTGCTGGGGGCGATTGCGGGCTGGCTGGCCTCGATCATCGCCCGAACCGAAGCGCCCGGCGCGATCCTGCGGCAGATCGCCATCGGTCTGGTCACCGCGCTCGTGGCGGGCACCATTGCCAATAGCGGAACGATGCTGGGCAGCTTGTCGCTGCTCGGCCTCGGCGGCGCATTGGCGGTGAGCGCGGTCGCGCTGGCGCTTTATCACGCGATCCTGCGCCGCCGGATGGTCAAGCATATCAGCCAGAACGAAGCCGACGAATAACGTCAAAGCCCGTGCGGCGCAGACACAGTGCCAGCGCGTACCGTCCCGTTACCCAGCCCCCGCCAGCTTCTTCGCCCGCCGCCGCTCGGCGCTGGAGCCCAGGCCGATCGCTTCGCGGTATTTGGCCACGGTGCGCCGGGCGAGGTCGAAGCCTTCTTTTTGCAGCATTTCCGCCAGTTGTTGATCGGACAGGATGTTCTTGGCGGTCTCGCCATCGATCAGCGCCTTGATCCGCGCCTTGATCGCGGCGGACGATGCGCCTTCGCCGTCTGCTGACGCGACCCCGCTGGTGAAGAAATATTTCAATTCAAACGTCCCGCGCGCGCAGGCGAGGTATTTGTTGCTCGTCACCCGGCTGACGGTGCTTTCGTGCATGTCGATCTTCTCGGCCACTTCGCGCAAGGTCAGCGGGCGCAGTTCGGCCACCCCCCGGCGAAAGAACCCTTCCTGCTGGCGCACGATTTCGGCGGCGGTTTTGAGGATCGTCTTCTGCCGCTGGTCAAGCGCGCGGATCAGCCAGTGGGCATCGGCCAGCTTTTCTTTCAGCCAGCCTTGCGATTGTTTGTCCGATACCCCGGCATTGAGTTCGAGAAAGTAGCCGCGATTGACGATCAGCTTTGGCAGGGTTTCTTCGTTCAGCGCGATGTCCCATCCGCCCGCGTTGTTGGCGGTAATCAGGATGTCGGGCACCACGGTGCTGGTAACGGATGGTGCAAAGGCGAGGCCGGGGCGCGGGTTGTAACTGCGCAATTCGCGCAGCATGTCGGCGAAATCCTCGTCATCCACCCGGCACAGGCGTTTAAGGCGCTCAACCTCGCCGCGCGCGACCAGATCGAGATTGGCGATCAGCGCCGCCATGCACGGATCATAACGATCTGCCTCGCGCGCCTGGATGGCGATGCATTCGGCCAGATTGCGCGCGCCCACGCCGCCGGGATCGAGCGATTGCACCAGCGTCAGCGCGGCCTCGGCTTCGTCAGGCGTGACGCCGAGATCATCAGCAATCTCGTCAATCGCGGAAGCCAGATAGCCCGCCTCGTCAAGCAGCCCGATGATATGGCGCGCGATCAGCGCGGTGCGCGGATCGGAGGCGAGCGCGCCAACTTGTCCGTCGAGATGGTCGGCCAGCGTTACATCGGCGGCGCGCAATTGCTCCCAATCGGGCGCATCGCCGAAATCGCCCCCGCCCGCCGCCGCTGCACCCCATTCGGCATCGCGGGCCAAAGCAGCCGTGCCGTCGCCAGTGTCCCAATCACGGTCAACCGAAGCGAGATCGAGCGGCGCATCGCCTTCACCGCCGCCCAATGCAATCAACTGGTCGGCTGGCGCATCTTCGGGCAGCGCCGCCGCCACTTCGCCGCGCTCTGGCTCATCCGGCTCGGGCGTGGCGGTATCGAGCAACGGGTTGGCCTCAAGCGCCTCGGCAATGAAGCTTTCAATTTCGAGATTGGAGGCCGCCAGCAGCTTAATCGCCTGCTGCAATTGCGGCGTCATCACCAGCGATTGGGATTGCCGAAGATCAAGGCGAGGGCCAAGAGCCATGCCTGCCAGCCCTAGAGCGTGAAGCTCTCACCGAGATAGAGCCGCCGGACGTTTTCATCGGCGACCAGTTCCTGCGGGCTGCCGGAAAACAGCACCTGCCCGCCGTAGATGATGCAGGCGCGGTCAACAATGTCGAGCGTTTCGCGGACGTTGTGATCGGTGATCAGCACCCCGATGCCGCGCGATTTCAGATCGCGCACAAGTTCGCGGATGTCGTTGATCGACAGCGGATCGATCCCGGCAAAGGGTTCATCCAGCAGCATGATCGAAGGTTTGGCTGCCAGCGCGCGGGCGATCTCGCAGCGCCGCCGCTCGCCGCCTGAAAGCGCCATCGCTGGCGATTCGCGCAGCCGGGTGAGGCCGAATTCGTCGAGCAGGCGTTCCAGTTCCGCGGCGCGGGTCGCTGCGTCCGGCTCGACCAGTTCGAGCACGCAATTGATGTTCTGTTCAACCGTCATCCCGCGGAAAATGCTGGTTTCCTGCGGCAGATAGCCCAGCCCGAGAATCGCGCGGCGATACATCGGCAGGCAGGTCACATCCTCGCCGTCCATCAGGATGCGGCCCGAATCCGGTTTCACCAGCCCCATGATCGAATAGAAACAGGTGGTCTTGCCCGCGCCGTTTGGGCCGAGAAGGCCAAGCACTTCACCCTTTGCCACGTGCAGCGAAATATCGGTCAGCACAGTTGTCTTGTCGTAGCTTTTGGCGATCGAAATCACCTCCAGCCCGCTGCCTGTGGGCTGGATCGGGGCGGCGGCGGAATCAGCTGGGCTGCCCGGTTCGGATAGCGTGGAGGTGCTCATACCCTGTGGTCTTTAGCAGTCTTGAAGCGGCTGGAAAGTCCCTCAAGCAGTTTGGCAGGATTTTTGCTTAGTTGCGGTATCGCCGCCGACAATTGACCTGCCGACGGCGAAAGGGCGTGCGATTCTCGCGGCTTGGGCAATCATTCATGCCTGCCAAGCAACAAGATTTCGCGCGCCGCGCCCCCGCTTGCAACTCGGCGCCGCCTTTGCGATACTGCTTCCATCACAACAAACCGTTGGGGAGCGGGTATGATGGGCAAAGCAACCGAGCAGGCCAGAACCAATGGCCGGGTGCGAGACTGGCGCAAGGCGATGAGCGATCATGTCGCTTACGGCCTGCTGGTTTACACCGCATTGCAGATTTTCGTGACCGTAAAGGCGTTGTCCGAAGGGACATCGGGGCTGCTGCCCTATATGGCGCTGATCGCGCTGGTGGCAGGGATCATCCCGGTGTGCCGCTGGTTTGAAAAGCGCTGGTTGGGTCTGACCGATGCTCAGGCGATCGATATCGCCTATGCCGCCGCCTTCCGCCGCGATGCGATGGGGCTATGGGCGCTGGTTATCGGCCTGCCGTTTGCGCTGACACTGCTGTTCAAGCTGCTGCTCGCAGCTTTCTGAGCCGCCCGCGCGATCCGGCGCGCGCAAATCAAGGCTTCCTGTATCGCTCGATCGCTTCGATCACGACCTGACGCGCTTCGGCGGCGTCGCCCCACTTGCCCACGCGCACCCACTTTTCGGCTTCCAGATCCTTGTAGTGGGTGAAGAAGTGTTCGATCTGCTGAAAGATGATCGACGGCAGATCCTTGGTTTCGGCCACGTCCGAATAATAGGGGAAGGTCGTGTCCACTGGCACGCAGATCAGCTTTTCATCGCCGCCATGTTCGTCTTCGAGGTTGAGCACCCCGATCGGGCGGGCGCGCACCACGCAGCCGGGGATGAACGGCGAACGCGCAATCACCAGCGCATCCAGCGGATCGCCATCGGGGCTGAGCGTGTGCGGGACAAAACCGTAATTGGCGGGGTAACGCATCGGGGTGTGCAGGATGCGATCGACGAATAGCGCGCCGCTCTCCTTGTCGAACTCGTATTTCACCGGCTCACCCCCGGTCGGCACTTCGATGATGACGTTGAGTTCTTCGGGCGGGTTCTTTCCGGTGGGGATCTTGTCGATGCGCATGGTGGTCTCTTTGGATTGGGCCGTGCGTGTTCGCTTGCGGCGGAGAGGTTGAATTATGCCGCGCTCCTTAATCGGTGGGGCAGGATTGCGAAAGACCCCGCGTGGGCTTAATCGCCGCCCCATGAGCAAGAACACCCCGCAAGCCATCAGAGGCACCCAGGACATTTTCGGCGCCGATGCCGAGGCTTTCGCCTTCGTGGTCGAGACTTTCGAGCGCGTGCGGCGGCTCTACCGGTTTCGCCGGGTCGAAATGCCGGTGTTTGAAAAGACCGAGGTGTTCGCGCGTTCGCTGGGTGAGACCACCGATGTGGTGTCGAAGGAAATGTATTCCTTCGAAGATCGCGGCGGGGATTCGCTGACCCTGCGCCCCGAATTCACCGCCGGGATCGCGCGCGCGTTCCTGACCAATGGCTGGCAGCAATATGCGCCGCTGAAGGTGGCCACCCACGGGCCTTTGTTCCGTTATGAGCGCCCGCAAAAGGGGCGCTATCGCCAATTCCACCAGATCGACGCCGAAGTGATCGGCGCGGGCGAACCGCAAGCGGACGTGGAGCTGCTGGCGATGGCGGATCAACTGCTGAAGGAGCTGGGAATCGCGGATGTGACCCTGCACCTCAACACTTTGGGCGATGCGGAAAGCCGTGAGGCGTGGCGGGCGGCGTTGGTGGATTACTTCCTTGGCGTGAAGGATCAGCTGTCCGAGGAATCGCAGGAGCGGCTGGAGAAAAACCCGCTGCGGATTCTGGATTCGAAGGATGCGCGCGACAAGCCGTTCCTCGCCGATGCGCCGAAGATTGATGCGTTTTTGTCGGAAGAGGCTTCGGCGTTTTTTGCGGCCGTCACCAGCGGGCTCGATGCGGCGGGGGTGAAATGGGTGCGGGCCGAGAGCCTTGTCCGGGGCCTTGACTACTACCGGCACACCGCGTTTGAATTCATCCCCGACGAGGGCAGCGCCTCGGCAGCGGCGCTAGGTTCGCAGAGCACGGTGCTGGGCGGCGGTCGTTATGACGGGCTGATGGAATCGCTCGGCGGCGCACCGACGCCTGCGGTCGGCTGGGCTGCGGGGATTGAGCGGTTGGCGATGTTGGTGGGGGCGCGGGAGGAGGAGCCTCTCGAAGCAATGGTGCTCGTGGAGCATGACGACGGCATCGCCGAAGCAAACCGGATTCTGGCCAAGCTGCGGTCAGGCGGTGTGACTTCTGAAATCGTTGCCAGCGGCTCGGTGAAAAAACGCTACGACAAGGCAGTGAAGCAGTCGCCACAGCACATTTTGCGCGTCAACGAGGCGGGGTATTACGCCATTTCGGGTGAAGGCCCGACCGATCGAATTGTCGCTGCCATCAATTATACCCCGTCGCCCCGGACTTGATCCGGGGCTGGGCTTCCTTATCCGGCGCCCGCAAGTAGAAAGCCTAGGCCCGCATCAAGTGCGGGCCGACGATGGAAGAAACCGAAGTGCAAATCCCCCCCGAACGCCTTGACCAGATCGCGCACCGCTTTGCGGAGCTGGAAGCGCGCATGGCGTCGGGCACGCTCGAGGGCGAGGCCTTCGTGCGCGCCTCCCGCGACTATGCGGAACTGGAACCCGTGGCGAAAATCGCCGCCGAGGTGAAATCCGCGCGTGAGGAAATGGCGGGGCTGGCCGAGATGCTCGCCGACCCGGAAATGAAGGCGATGGCGGAGGACGAGCTCGCCCAGATCAAAGCGACGCTCCCCGATCTCGAACGCCGCCTCGCCATCGCGCTGCTGCCGCGCGATTCCGCCGATGCCAAGCCCGCGATGCTCGAAATCCGCGCCGGGACAGGGGGCGATGAAGCCGCGCTGTTCGCCGCCGATCTTTACCGGATGTATGAAAAATACGCCGCCGAGCAGGGCTGGACAGTCGAGCCGGTGAGCATCAACGCCTCGGACATCGGCGGGTTCAAGGAAGTGATCGCCAACATCACCGGCACAGGCGTGTTCGCCAAGCTGAAATTCGAAAGCGGCGTCCACCGCGTGCAGCGCGTGTCCGTCACCGAAAGCGGCGGGCGTATCCACACCAGCGCGGCAACCGTGGCGGTGCTGCCCGAACCGGACGAGGTCGATGTCGCGATTGATCCCGGTGATCTGAAAATCGACACCTACCGCGCCAGCGGTTCCGGCGGACAGCACGTCAACACCACCGATTCCGCGATCCGGATCACCCACCTGCCGACCAATACCGTGGTCACCTGTCAGGATGGCCGCAGCCAGCACAAGAACAAGGAAAAGGCGATGCAGGTGCTGCGCACGCGTCTGTATGACGCCCAGCGCGAGGCCACGCAGGGGGCCGAGGCCGAGGCGCGCAAGGCGATGGTCGGTTCTGGCGACCGGTCGGAACGCATCCGCACCTATAATTTCCCGCAGGGCCGCGTCACCGATCACCGCATCGGGCTGACCCTGCACAAGCTGGAAGAGGTGCTCGCCGGACCAGGGTTGGCCGAACTGATCGCCGCGCTGATCGCCGAGGACGAAGGCAAGCGGCTGTCGGCGCTGGCCGAGTGAATACTGTTTACGCTTCAAATCCGTTCGTGCTGAGCTTGTCGAAGCACTGCAATTCTTCTTTGCGCGCGAGACAAAAGTGAAAGTCGGCCCTTCGACAAGCTCAGGGCGAGCGGGGATGTTGACCGTTTCCGAAGCCATCCGCGCCGCTGCCGAACGGCTTGCCGCCGCCAGCGACACCGCGCGGCTTGATGCCGAATTGCTGATGGCCCACGCGCTGGGGGTCAGCCGGTCTCATATGCTGCTGCGGGCGATGCAAAACCCCGCGCCCGCCGGTTTCGCCGCGCTGGTCGATCGCCGGGCGGAGCACGAACCGGTCGCCTATATCACCGGGCTTGCGGAGTTTTACGGGCTGGAACTTACCGTCACCCCCGCCACCCTGGTCCCGCGCGGGGACAGCGAGACGCTGATCGCAGCCGCGCTGGAGGTTGCGAGGGCGGCTGGCCGCGCGCTTGACCTTGGCACCGGATCGGGGGCGCTGCTGCTGGCGCTGCTGGCGAACCGCACAGGCTGGCACGGCGTGGGGCTGGATGCCTCGGCAACGGCGCTGGCGGTTGCTGAGGGCAATGCTGGCACGCTGGGGCTGGCGAATCGCAGCGCGTGGCATCAGCGCGATTGGCACGCCGGGGGGTGGGCGGATGGGCTGGGCACCTTTGACCTCGTCCTGTGCAACCCGCCTTATGTTGAGGCGGATGCGACGCTTGACCGGCAGGTGCGTGATTATGAGCCCGCCAGCGCGCTGTTCGCCGGGCCGCAGGGGCTTGACGACTATCGCGCGCTGATCCCGCAGCTTGGCAAGCTGATTGTGCCGGGCGGGATCGCGATTTTCGAAATCGGCGCAGGCCAGGCCGAGGCGGTCAGCGCCATTGCTGTCGCTTCCGGGTTTGCCGTCGAACTGCGCCGTGATCTTGGCGGACGGCCGCGCGCGCTGATCCTTCGGTAAGCACCCTTCGGTGTGGAAAAGCGCTGTAGGGCTTGGCAAAGTGCTTTTGCATCGCTAATTGGAAAAACAGGCTAGATGATCTGCGAAGGGCGCAAATCGCTGAGCCACGCTCCTAAACTCGCTTGAATCGGCCGTCTGGGCTTGTCCCCGGCCACGGCAGCGCGGAGCGCGCGGCATCTTTTGGCAAGCCAAGATGATGACGCGCTTTGACGAGGGGTCTGTTGACCGCGCGTGCAGGAATTTTTTGCAGCCGGTCGCTGATTAAGGAACAATTTCCTTGAATAACAATAATCGGAATAACCGTCGTCGTGGACGCGGCAACCGCCCTCAGGGTGGCAATGGTAGTCAGCTCAACCGGATTGACAGCCGCGCGCGGGGCAATGCGCCGCAGATGCTCGACAAGTACAAAAAGCTCGCGCAGGATGCCCACCACAATGGCGACCGGGTGCAGATGGAATATTATCTGCAATTTGCCGACCACTATTTCCGCGTGATCGCCGATAACAAGGCGCGTCAGGATGAAGTGCGCGGTGGACGCCGCCCGGATGAGCGTGAAGCCGCTGAAGAATACAGCGATGATGATTTCGATTTCGATCGGGGCCGCCGCAACGATCGCCCGTCGCATGATCGCCAGAACGATGACAGCAGGCAGCCGCGCGCCGATGCCGAAGATGGCGAATCGGGGCAGGAAGGCGAAAGCTTCGCGTCCGATGATCGTGATGATGGCCGCAGCGAATCGCAGCCGCGCCAGCAGAATGCGCGCCGCCAGCCGCGCAAACCGCGTGATGATGCCCGCAGCGAACGGCCTGAGCGTAACGACCGCCCGGAACGTGCCGCGCGCGCCGAACGCAGCGAACCACGCGCCGAAAAACCCGCCGAAAAGCGTGCTGAAAAGCCCGCCCCTCGTGCCCGCAAGCCGCGCCCGACGGTCGATGCTGATCGCGGGAGCATTGATTCCTCGATCCTCCCGCCGTCGATCCGCAGTGAGGATTCGGGCAATGGTTCTGGCGATGGCGACGGCACGCTCGAAGCGGTCGGCTGATTGATCGCGGGTGCGGTTCGTCCCCGTGGCGGAAACCCGGACAATGGATGCGCGGATTTCCGCAATCCCGACGCTGATCCAGCGTCGCCCCGCGCTTGCCGCGATTGTGCTGGGGTTGATCGCGGCCTGCGCTTACCCGCCGCTGCACCTGTGGCCGCTGGGCCTTGCCGCGCTGGCGGGGTTCGTGTGGCTGATTTACACCGCCCCCACCAAGCGCGCGGCGCTGTGGCTGGGCTGGTGTTTCGGTTGGGCGCACCTGACGCTCGCCAATAACTGGATCGCCACCGCCTTCACCCATCAGGCCAAGATGCCCGAGGCATTGGGCTGGGTCGCGGTGCCGCTTGT
>Ga0180009_10008634_pt1 | contig 10061 bp, 23 predicted proteins | sample OS_PC_MetaG_FD_123537 | JGI IMG/M metagenome (GOLD analysis project Ga0180009, IMG submission 123537) | Groundwater microbial communities from the Aspo Hard Rock Laboratory (HRL) deep subsurface site, Sweden - OS_PC_MetaG | ecosystem: Environmental > Aquatic > Deep subsurface > Groundwater... | reverse complement strand
GGAAGAATTATGTAATAAAAAACCAAAAGCCTTACTTGAATTAACGACAAAAGAAGTGAAAGGAAACTATTTGTTTAAGGTTAGAGAGTTTGTTGATGATTTAAAATAATGCCCCTGCCGAGAACAAACCCCAAAGTTTAAGTCCCTAGTATTATACATTTATTTAGTTAAGTAAAACTTAAATAGTTTATTAATCTTTTGTTTAAATATGGGAGTTAAAGAAATCAAAGGTTTTTTTAAAACATTAAGAAAAGATAAACAATTTTGGATATTTTATCTTTCAAGGATTGTAAATATTGTGTTTGTAGGTTCAATAGGTGCGTTAGGTTATATTTTATTTAATAATAAAATTCATGAATGGGGGGTTAGTGTAACAATAGGATTTATACTTGCTTTATTAATTAGTGTTTATTTTGCTTATTTATTATATAAGATGGAAAAATGAAACTCCAAAAGATGAATAATAGACAATTTTTTGTAACTCTACCCAATCAAATAGTTAGGGCGAAGAATTGGAAGAAAGGAGATGATATTAGTTTTGAGATTGATCATAAAGGTAATTTGGTTTTAAGGAGGAAAGAAGATGATTGAAGGTGTTTGTAAAAAATGTGGTAAAAAAGGCAAAGTTGGTGAAGAAGATTGGGGGAATGCAGGATTATGTAATGATTGTTCAATAGAGGAAGGGAATAAAGCTGAAGAAATGCGCCGACGTTATAATTTGTAAAAATGAATAAAATTAAAAACATAGAATCTAAAATATTAAATGTTTATAATAATATAAATAATAAATATCCAGAATTAAACACAACTTCTGATTCAGATAGAGAGAAAATAAAAGCGTATTACCAAATTGAACATCTTGAACATCAAAAGAAATATAATAAATTAATAATAGCTTTACAGATTTTTAATGTAATACTATTAGCTTTCTTGATATATGTAACTTGGATTAAATAATTTTACCTTCTATTTTAACAAAAAAGCCTAGTCTTCGTGTGTTATTAGGCAAAAGATTAATTACTTTTCTTCTTCTTTCTTTTCTTCTTTAAATATTAACATCAAAACCCTTATTAGAACAGCTATACCTATAATAATTATAGCAAGGTAAATAACAGTTAAAACTACTTGTTTAGCTCCCCATTCTTTCATTATTTGCATAACTGAAGTTAAAGCTATCAACACTGTAGCAATTAAAAACCATTTAGTTAGATCTCCTGATTGTTTTAGAATATTTATTGTTTCTCTATGTCTTCTTTCCTCCCTTTTTCTAGGAGTGTCCCCTGTAAATATATCATTTTGTTTTTCCATTTCTTCTTCATGAGTCTTATTAAAGTTCAAAGCCATTTTAATCCTCAAACCCCACCAAATAAATCCCTGTTATTAACATTATAATAAAGTTAATTCCATTTTCTATAGAATCCAATAAGATTATTCCAAAGAGATCTAATAAACATATTAGTAATGCACCAAAAAAAACAATCCTACAAAAGATTATTCCAAATTTTGTTCTTTTCATTTTTTCTTCTTATCCTCTAAAAAACCACATATAAAACAACCCAAAGATAGGGAAAATGTAATAAGTGCTAATGCGCTGTATATAATATCATTTGTCACCCAAGCATGATAAGATATAGTCATATAATCATCAGAAGGTTTCTCTCTATCCATCTCAATATCATAAATTGTAGTATGCATCTTATCCCACATTTGCGAAACATTCCACAACATCACTGTAGAGATTAAGAATATAATTGCAAATACAAACCATTGTTTTTTATTCATTTTTTATATTTCTTAAATTATATTAATAATTCTTAAATTATATTAATAATAAAAATAATAAAAATAATACCTCCTGCAATTAAAAACCAAAATATAAAACTAGTTTTAGAATCTATAAGTTCTAATAATTCTAATTTTCTATCATATAATAAATCTTTGTCTATTCTTCCATCCTTATAGGTGGTTATTCTTTCTGATTTGACTAATCTTGTTACTTCTTTTTTCTTCTTTTCATCTACATCTTCAGAAAATAAATTCTTTATCCATCCCATAGTTAACCCCAAATTTAAGTGTTTTTAGGTATATTTAACAATTCCTATTCCAAATGTATAACTCTACTTAACAAAAAATCCAAATAACACCTAAAAAACAATACAATACTTAACAAAAGTGTCCAATTGTTAATAAGAATAATAACCTTTAAATATCTTAAAATTACTAGTAATCTTGGAGGTTGTTAATATGGAAAAAATCGATTTTTCTAAACCAAATTGGGGTGTGTCTGGAAGTCAAAAATCTAAAAGAAAGAAAATTAGTAAAACCTTAAGAGATCAAGTTTGGTTTAAATATATGGGTGGAGATAAGGCAGAAGGAAGATGTTATTGTTGTAAAATTAGACCAATACATATAACAGATTTTGAAGTTGGTCATAACAAACCATCCTCCAAAGGTGGTAAAGACCATATTAATAATTTAAGACCAATTTGTAGAATTTGTAATAGAGGAATGGGATCAAGGATGACTATTGAAGGATATAAAAAGAAACATTATGGAAAAACAACAACTAAAAAACTAAAGAAAAAGAAAACTAAAAAGAAAAAACCAACTAAAAAAACCCCAACTATTTTAAATCCAAATGGTTATTTTCCTAAAGGTGGTTTGTTTAAATAAAGTAAGTTGGTTTTATATACTTGTTAGAATTATAATTCTTCGAGGAGTTGATATTATGACTGAACTAATTATCTTAACAGAACCTGCACTTTTAGTCCCAAACTTAAAACAGGGAGATAAAACAATATTAGATCATTATTGGAATGGAATTGAACCTTAATGCTTATTCTATGCAGTCATAGAATACAACCTCATTTAAAAAACAAACAAGGGGCTTACAAGGTTTTTGATATAAACCTTATATTTTTCCCTTGTAAGTCCCCATTTTATCCCTCATCTTTAAAACGAGTTTTATAAGATCTTAATTTTATTTCAACTTCAATAAAAGAAATAGCCCTCTCCATAAGTTTTAATTTTGCTCTGTTTGGTATCTTGATTATGAAATCCTTACCATCTTTAATTATTGTTGTATCAAAAACAATTTTATCCATCTTTCTGTAAGCATTTCCAAATTTGTCTAGTTGATAATCCACAAATATCAGCTATTTGTTGAGGCTTTAATTTATCAACATCTTTTAAATAACGAATAACTTTATCTCTGGTTTCCTTAATTCTTCTTACTGTTGATGTTTCTGGTTTGCTTGATGTAAAGTATTTTTGAATAGCATCTTGTTTCTTTTTTTCATATTCTTTTTCATCAAAAGGGAAGAACTTTGTATATTTATCTCTAAATGCTATCCTAGCTTTACTATAATTATAATATTTTTTCCCCACGATATAAAGGTTTTTTAACTTACCATGTGCAGAAGGAATTACTAAATATCTACCTCTTGAAGCAAACCTATCATCTTCAGCATACAAATGAAACAGCACATCAGCCCTATGTAATACCAAGTTCTTATCCAAATCAAAAATACTATTTACATTAAAGATAACAAAGATTTGTTTACTTCTTATTAAACTCATCATGATGATGACTGCTTTATTAAAATGACTCATAGCACTTCTATTTGAAAGGATCATACTTTCATCCATGATTATTATATCACCATAAGTAGCCTTCTTTAATTTCTCAATAAAAACATCTGGAGTCCAGCATACATCATCTAAAGTAAATTTAGGTTCAACCTTCTTATTAAGTTTTTTCTGTTTGTATTTTACTATTTCATTAGCTAAATGACAAGAAATTTGACAGCTTAATGTTGTTTTTCCTAAACCACTTCTACCATCACATAAATAAACAGCACTTGTATTTTTAGTCATAACTCCCTTTACATAATTATTTAGATTAGTGATGAGTGAAGAACTCATATAAAATCCTCCCTTGTCTTTCCATTTAACTAACATTTTTAACTAAATATTTTTTTATCTTCTGCATCAATTAAACCTATTTTTTTGGCTTCTATTAACTCCTGTAATTTCTCCACATATCCCTCAATTAATATAACTCTCTTGTTTTTGTTCTGTTCTTTGATTATACCTTCTTCTAAAGTTATAAGTTGGTTTCTTTCGTTTGTATTAAGCTTCCCAATAATCTGTAGCTTCACATTTTTCCACTCAAAAAACCATTTTTTAATCAAACCTTGTCTATAGAAACTAGAGGCTAGGGTTTGCATATTATTAATCCTATAAAGGATTAACTGACTCATATTAAACTTACTTTCCCTTGTTTCTTCCAATTTTACCTCCTAAAGTATATTATTAATGTTATTTTGTATATACAAATCTTTATCTGGTAAGAAATATATTATAATTACTTCACAATTCATAGGACATTCATAGGTCGTATCCTTATTTCCTGTGAAAAATGCTACAATACTTTTTCTTATCACTCTTCTTTCAGTATTTTTCATCTTCATTATGGAATAGATTTAGATATTTTCTTTTTAATAATGATTTCAACAAATCTATTCTACATTTAAACCTCTCTTCATATTCTTCAATACCATAATATAATTGGCATTGGGTTTTTATTCCTACCATAGTATTTCTAATCACGGAGTCCCATCTTATTTTGAAATCTAAAGCACCTTCCTTTATCTCTTCTGGATAAGGTATCGATTCTAACAATTGGTTTTCTTCTTTTTTATTCATTCCTAACTGTATTAAATGATTTAATATTCTTATTTCCTTTTTTGTTAAGTCCAATACAACTTTCATTTTCTAAACCTCCTTTAGATTGTATTAAATTAATAAGGTATATCATTTTTAAGAGTCTTTTTTTGTTTATTAGTAGTTTTATGCTTCCAAGACAAATTCTTACAAACACTACCACAAAACTTCTTTCTACTCCGTTCTGAGGCTACTTCAAAATAATTCTCACACCATTCACACTTTTTATGTAAGTTCATATCTTATTAACACTCCAATATTTCTTTAAACTACCACAAAAACAGCATATCTCATCTTGGAAGTCCAGCTGTAGAGGTAGGTCTTCAAATTGTGGTTTCTCTGGTTGGTTGTAAGTTTGTTTGAATCTTTGTATAGACATCCTTATTTTAGGATCACTAGTTGAAAAAACAATATCTCTGGTGAAATCAGCATATACTTTATTGAGAATTTTGTCATGTATCATCTAAATCTCCTAAAAGGTTCATTGGATCATTTTGTTGTTTTTTGCTAGAAATCGCACTTTTTTTTGTTTCAGAACCCTTAAATCCATTCCCTTTAATAACATTAATAACATTAATCGGTGGTTTTGGCTTATTATTGTTATTATTGTTATTAATGTTCTTATTGTTATTAATGTTCTTATTGTTATTAATGTTCTTATTGTTATTAAAAGTATTAAAGTTATTATTGTTATTATTGTTACTTATATTATGATATTCTTCTTCAGGTAGTTTAATCTTTAAATCTACCAAAATGTCTTTAGATTTTTTAATTACAGATGTATCTAATTCTATTAATGAAAATACCATAGTAGGTTTTTTTATTTTGTATTCTGTGTTTTCTTCCTCATTTGTTTCATCAACAGTTACAATCCCAAAATCAGCCATTTTCATTAAAGCATTCCTTAATGTTTTTGGTGTAAAGTGGGTTTTTGTTTCTAATGTAGAAATCCTAATTCTATCTCTCAAATCCTTTAATGCCTTAATAATCTTCTTTTCAGTTTTTGATAATGGAATTTGCCTATCCTTACCAAATAAATGTATCAAAATATCAATCGCAAAATCATAATCAAACCATGTAGATAATAAAAAACCTTCATCATCTTTGATTCTTTGATATTGAAATAAGCAAGTTATAGCACCAATGATATCTAAAAACCTACCCCATTGAGTTCTCATTATATTATGTTGTGGTGGAAAGTAATCAGGTAAATATTCAGCAAATGGAACTTTAAATTTAATTGGTTTAAGATAAGTTAATGCTTCAATTATTTTAGGATCATATTCTGGTTTAATACCTTTAGCTTTGAATTTAGCCCATCTTTTCATAATCTCTTTTGTTTGATTTATAGAATCAGTTAAACCACAATTTACATATCTTCTTGTAAGTTCATCTGAAGAAACACTTTTAGCAGTTGTGATTATCATTACAGGATTACCTTCAATTTCTGTGGGAATTGCCTCTCCATCTTTGTAAGTATAAAATAATTCAGCACCACTAGAGAATGTTTTAAAGGTTTCAGAGTTCAAAACATTTACTCTAATGTCTTCATTATAAAATATTTTATAATTCCAATTAACTTTTTTACTTAAAGCATCTAGAACTTCTGGAGTTATTTTCTCTGTTTTTATATATATTTTTTCATTTATGTTTTTTGGGTTTGGATATATGGATAAAATAGATTTAACTAGCCAATCTTTACCTAAACCACTATCATCAGAAAGACATAAATTATAACTTGTATTTTCACAATTTTGAACTAATCTTCCTAAAGTAAAAATAAAAATAGTTTTTCTAGCTTTTTTTTCTTTTACTATTTTTTTATCAAATTCATTATCAATTAAATCATAAAGTTTAGGATCAATTAATATTTCTTTTAAATCATCAGGACATTCTTTTAATTCTTGTTTTTGTTCTGTAATCTCAATAATTGGAACTTCAAAAGGTAAACCATAATCTTTAATAAATTTAGCTAACTCTCCAGCACTTACATTTGTGTAATCTCCTTTAAGAATTGCTGTTTCCCAAGTTCTCAAACTATCATGTGTTCTTTCTTGTGCCTTGTAATATTTTTCTTTTATTTCTTGTTTATCTTTTCTATGGATTATGTATGAAGCTAGATTTTTCTCTATTACATAATGCCTTGCACCTTTTGGTAATGGATTATTACAACAATAATTTAATAAGAAATCACTAACCCATTCAGAAGATTGTTTTGTTTTTATTAAATATTGTTTGTTTACCTTTTTAGATTTATTTAATTGCCTTAATAGTTCTTTAGGATATTCATTATTATGTTCTAAAGGATTTTTTCCTCTTAATATTTTATGAATTGCACCATTATACTTTGGTTTCCAGTGTTCATTTCCAATAACAGGACTTAATGTTCTACCTAAATTAGTTCTATCTAATTGATCCTTTGCCTTCTTACTCATTAAAACATCTGCAAGAAGTAGTTTAGCATTTTGGTTATCATCTGTTAGAGGAATACCTTTAATATTAAACATATTAAAATAATCAGATTTTCCACCATGACTTGTAATGCAATAATCAAATTCTAAACTTTTTGCATTACTTTCAATATCAGAAATGTAAGTTTGGTTTTTTTCTGGAGTATCTTCAAATTCAAATCTTACACAGTTGTTTGGTGGTATCCATAAAATCTCATCACCTTTAAATCCCCTTTCACCATAGTTAGCTTTCTTCTTTTGATTTACTCCAGCAACATTATCTTTTAAGTAAATGGCTTCTTTTGGGATTACTACAGTTGCATACTTGTCTAGGATTTGTTTTGCTAGTGGTTCTTTCATCTTCTAGCACCCCTGTCTAAATCTTCTGGTAAATTAAGCAACTGTATCTGACTAATCTCTGCTTTTTTTATGAGAACATTCCCAATATATCTATCTGCCAAAACAATCACATCTTCAGAAACAGAAATAATTAATCCCTGATATTTTATTGTCTGTGCATTTACAGACAAAATAGTTTTTACACTTTTTCCAAGAAATCCTAAATAAGGATCTTCAGTTTCTTTCTTTCCTTCTTTCATTTTTCACCTCACGATTTTAATTTTATTCTTTACCTCCAAAATTATGTTTTAATATCTCAACTTTAATTTTTTCAAGAACTGCTAGTTTATCTTCTAACAGTTTGCTAATGGGAATATCTTTATCAGCACTTTCACGAATTAGATCATCATAAACAGTATTAGATAAATAAAAATGTCTAGTGCATTTCTTACCATTAGATAATTCACTGTTTTGGTTTCGTGGTTTCGCCTTCTGCATATTTTTCCTCTAATCTTTTACAAAAATTTTCAAAATCCTCACTCATCTTACACCCCCAAAATTTTTATCTAAAAATTCATTAACAGCTTTTCTGATTAATTTAGATTTGATAGTAAAATTTTCTTCAGACAACTTATCCAATCTTTCAACAGTTTCTAAATCCAAATTAATACAGACTCGTTTCATCTTTATACCTATAGGTATAGAGTAGAGATATTTAAAGTTTATTGTAATGAAGTATATACTTTATATCTATGGGTATAAAGTAGTTTAGTAAAATATATATATGGGTAAAGGGTATAAGGGTATAATGGTTAAGAAAAAAGAAGTATCTTTTGGATCAATAATTGGTGGTAAAATAGAGATAGAAAAAGGAAAAACTTTTGGTTTATTGATGCAACCAAATAGATTAAAGATATTAAAATTATGTTCTAAAAAAGAATTCAATATCTCTGAATTAAAAGAACTTTTAGGTATTAAATACAAAAGCACATGGGAACACGTTAGAAAATTAGAGAAGTTTGGTTATGTAAAAACAAGGGAAGAAATTAATAAAAAAGGTAAGAATGTTTTTGTTTATGTTCCAAAAGGTAAAAAACAAGATAAAATGAAAAACGAGATAAAAGCTCTAACAAAAGAGTTCTTTGAATTATCTAATCTATAACATCTTCTCTATCTGGTCTTTATGCTCATTATAAAACTTCTCAAATAAATCCAACTTTCTTTTTGTTTCATCACTCTCCTGTATTTTCTTTTTAATTAGATCTTTATCAATTATGTTCTTGCATTTAGGACACATAGATTCAGCAAAACCAATAAGCTCATTACAATAATCGCAAATCTTTGTTTTAGGATAATGCTTTTTTAATTTCTCATCTTTTATTAAACCAGCTTTAGCCAATTGTATCTTAAAGACATCCTCTTGATCTGATAAATCATAAGTTTGTAATTGTTTTGTAGACCTCCATCCAGCTATTCTTTGAATTTCTACATCAGTAGAACCATTAAGCCTTTTGAATGTAACCCCAAACCTCTTTAAAGAATAACAAGTTATAGCCTTATCAATACCTAATTTCTTACAAGTTATTCTTAACTTCTTGTTAATAGCGTGAGGAGTTAACTGTTTGCCTACCTCATTTAGAAATAAATAACTGTTCTTGTTTTTTCTGTTCTTGTGTTGATTTAACATACTTAATAAATAAGGAAAACTCTCAATAGATAACAATTTTTTAATACCTTCTTTCCCATGTTCAGAAATGTTAACATAAGCATACTTATCATAAATCTCTAGATCCTTAATCTTGGTGTAAAGCATTTCTTGAGGTCTACCTAAACTTTCAAAAGCTAATGATAAATAGGATTTTATTACAACATCATTAGAAAAATACTTCATAATACTATCAAATTCATCATAAGTTAACTTATCATTCCTTGCCTTTTGTGTTGAAATATCTACTTTAATTTTTAGTTTTGTAATTGGTTTAGGTATATTACCATCAAATAGAATGTTGTAGATTCTTTTAATATCTCTTTCTGTTTTCTTTAGATTAGAAGGCTTTGTTTTCTTTCTTATCTCAATAATTAAGTTATCTCTTGTCTTGTTATCTATATCCTTTAAATCAGATTTGATAAAATCAGTTAAGAACTTTAAGACATTTAATAGCCTTAACCTTCTAATGTAGCTTAAATCATCTATATTAAACTTTTTTATTAAAGCCTTAAAATATGTTAGGTTATCTTTATTCTTACAATAGTATCTATCTTTAACAGCTTTAATGGTTAATCTATCTATACTCTTAACAAATAGTTCATAACGCCTTTTATTATTGTATATATCGTTCTCAGCCATAGTTAACCATCTTCTTGTATAAAATACCTTTTGGTTTATATGTAATAGTTAACTAGGGCATTAAACTTTGAATATCTTGCCCCTGCCGAGATTTGAACTCGGGTCGCAGCCTTGAGAGGGCTGAATCCTTAACCGGACTAGACTACAGGGGCTTTAGCTCCGCTAGGATTTGAACCTAGGTCACGAGGTCCAGGGCCTCG
>Ga0180009_10008633_pt1 | contig 10062 bp, 13 predicted proteins | sample OS_PC_MetaG_FD_123537 | JGI IMG/M metagenome (GOLD analysis project Ga0180009, IMG submission 123537) | Groundwater microbial communities from the Aspo Hard Rock Laboratory (HRL) deep subsurface site, Sweden - OS_PC_MetaG | ecosystem: Environmental > Aquatic > Deep subsurface > Groundwater... | reverse complement strand
TTAGTAGGTTTTGACAAACCGGCACTTATCGGGGTAAGCGCCATACCGCCGGACTACCGGTTCGGGGCCAAAGGACAAGAAGTAACGCCAGGACAAAAAGAGGAAAAAGAATGACAATTGGTGCTCTTAAAAAAGACGAACTTTTAAAGAAACAAAAAGCAGAGGTAACTAAACCAAAAGCATAAAAAAAATGAATAAAAAGACTGTAGAGGTCGGACCAAAAGGAAAAATAAATATTCTAGCCACTTTTAATAATACTGTGGTTTCAGTGTCCGATCTTGAAGGTAACGTTCTTCTTCAGGAGTCAGCCGGTTCCCTGGGATTTAAAGGAACAAGAAAGTCCACTCCTTATGCGGCAACAGTGACGACTGAAAAGGCTTTAGTCAAAGCAAAACAGCGAGGAATTAAAGAAGTAGAAGTCTACATTAAAGGTCCTGGTGTCGGCAGAGACGCTGCTTTAAGGGCAATCAGGGCCGCAAACCTGAAGATTGACCTTATTGCCGATGTTACGCCAATACCGCATAACGGAGTTAAACCTAGAAAACCAAGGAGAGTTTAAATATGGCTTTATATTTTTCTGAAAAATGCAAACTTTGCCGGAGCACCGGAGAAAAATTGTTTTTAAAAGGGGAACGATGTTTTACCAAATGTCCGATTGACAAAAAGGGAGCTGTTCCTCCAGGCCAGCATGGTGCCAGGAGAAAAAGAAAACTTTCAGATTTTGGCATTCGTCTTAAAGAAAAACAAAAACTAAAAAAGATCTATGGAATTGGCGAAGCGGAACTTAAGAAATACTTTGGAGAGGCCAGAAAAGTTAGAGAAGCAACTGGTGAGGCAATGTTGCAAATTCTTGAATCAAGGCTTGATAATATTATTTATAGATTAGGTTTTACTCCTTCAAGACGCTCTGCAAGGCAACTGGTAAGCCACGGCCATGTTAAAGTTGATGGAAAAACTGTTAATATTCCTTCCTATAGGGTAAAACCGGAACAGGTAATAAATATTGACGAAAAAGCACTTTTAATGAGTTTGGTAAGGGTAATGCTTGATAAAAAAGATGTCAATATTCCGGATTGGCTTGAAAGAAAAGCTGCGGTTGGAAGACTCTCAGTTGTTCCAAGCAGGGACAAAATAGACACAGAGGTTAATGAGCAGCTTATTGTTGAGTATTATTCAAGATAATTAATCTAAATTTGTAAATATTAAATTAATAATATTTTAAGGAGACATTATGATCAAACCAACTTTTAAGTTTAAAGCAGAAAAAGAAACCCCGGATTACGGGCTTTTTGTCTTTGAACCTTTGCAACAGGGTTATGGTCAAACTCTAGGCAACTCTTTAAGGAGAGTACTTTTAAGCAGTTTGCCGGGGGCAGCCATTGTTCAGGCCAAAATAGGTGGGGTAAAACACCTTTTTTCCACTCTTAAAGGAATGAAGGAAGATATCGTTGAATTTACCCTTAACCTTAAAAAAGTCAGGATTAATTATAATGGCGATAAGGCGGTTAAAATCACCTTAGAGAAAATCGGGCCAGGTCAAGTAATAGCTGGCGATCTTAAGGTTCCTTCAGGAGTAGAAATTATAAATAAAGACCTTGTTTTAGGAACATTAGCTGATAAAAACGTTAAACTCAGAGGCGAATTTTTAGTCGAATCCGGTTTTGGCTATGTTCCTTTTGAAGAAAGAGAATCAAGTGAAATTGGCGTGATTCCTTTGGATGCAATTTTCACTCCTGTTAGAAGGGTAAACTACCATGTTAGCGCCACTCGTGTAGGAAGAGTTACAAATTTTGACAGGCTAAGTGTTGAAGTTTGGACAGACGGCACTATTGCCCCAAAAGATGCAGTTTTGAGCGCCGCCGAAACCTTAAGCTCTTTCTTTAATCAAATTATCAACCCTCAAGAGGTTGAAGAAGAGAAGGAAGAGGCCGGTTTGGAAACTAAGACCGAAGAGCCGTCTTTAACAATCGAGGAACTTGAATTGCCAACAAGAATTGTTAATGCTCTTTTGAAAGTCGGGGTCAGAAATGTTTCAGAAATTCAAAAAGCAGGCAGAAAAAAGATTTCCAAAGTCAAAAACCTTGGCGGAAAATCTTTAAAGATTATTGAAGCTTCTTTATCTGAAAAAGGGGTTGAATTAAAGGATTAATTTCATGAGAAAGCAAGTTTTTGGACGCCAGCTTAATCGTACGAAAAATCAACGCCAGGCTCTTTTTAAGGGTCTAATTAACTCGCTTATTCTTAAGGGGGAAATTGAAACCTCTTTGGCCAAAGGGAAATCAATTATCTCTCAAGCCGAAAAATTAGTTACCAAAGCTAAAAACGGAACCCTAAATGACAGGAGAATCATTTTTCGTTTTCTAAACAAAAGAGATTCCGTCAATCGGCTGGTTGAAGAGATTGCCCCTCTTTTTAAGGAGAGAAAGGGAGGATATTTGCGCTTGGTAAGAGTAGGCCAAAGAAAAGGTGACCAGACCGAAATGGTAAGAGTTTCTTTTACGGAAAAAGTTGAGCCATTTAAACAACAAAAAGAAGAAAGCGAAGAAAAGCCAACTAAGGAAACCAAGGTAAAAGAACCGGTTAAAAAAGCCGGGAAAAGACAAAAGGCTAAGGAGAACAAATGATAAAAGCAACTAAAAAAGCTGAAATTAAAAGAAATTGGTATCTTATCGACGCCAAGGGAGAGGTTTTAGGCCGTTTAGCCACTAAGATTGTTCCCCTGCTTCTTGGTAAAAATAAACCATATTTTGTAAAGAATTTAGATTGCGGCGACCATGTGGTTGTCGTTAATGCCGGAGAAGTAAGAGTTACCGGTAGAAAAGAACAGCAAAAGACATATCAGTCCTTTTCAGGCTACCCGGGGGGCTTAAGAGAAATCTCTTATGCCCAATTAAAGGAAAGATTTCCGGAGAGAATTATTGAAAAAGCGGTCAGGAACATGCTTCCTAAAAATAAACTAAGAGACGGCTGGACGGGTAAACTTCATGTTTTTGCAGGAAGCAAGCATGATTATGAAGATAAGTTTAAAGTAGCAAAGAAGGAAAAGAAAAAAGAGGAGAAATAAAAATGGAGAAACAAACCAAAAAGACAAAAAAAGAATATGTTCGTGCTTTAGGAAGAAGAAAAAGAAGCGTTGCCAGGGTTAGACTTTTTACGGGTAAGGGCCAGACGATAGTGAATGATTTACCGATTGGTGAATATTTTAAAGATGTACCTTCTGCTCATTTTTTTAGACCTTTTGATTTAACTGACACAACCGGGAAATATTATGCCACTGTTAAGGTAGAAGGTGGTGGAAAAGCCGGGCAGCTAGGCGCTTTTTTGCATGGACTAAGCAGGGCTTTGGCAGAAGTCAATACGGAAAAATTCAGAAAGCCATTAAAGTCTGCCGGGCTGCTGACCAGAGACCCGAGAGAAAAAGAAAGACGAAAACCAGGTCTAGCTCAATCTGCTAGAGCAAAGAAACAGTCACCAAAGCGATAATTAAGATGATTCAAATTACTGCCCTTTTATTTTTTCTTCTCAGTTTCTTTGTTTTCTCCATGCCCGTGAAGGCAGTTTGTCCGGTTTGTACCTTGGTCGTTGGAGGTGGAGTACTTCTTTCCCGATATCTAGGGGTTGATGATCTAATTATCGGAATTTGGGTAGGCGGACTACTTATTTCTTTAGGGCTTTGGTTTAGCACTTTTATCAAAAAAACTTTTTTCAAAGGCCAAGAGTGGCTTTTGGTAGTTTTTCTCTGGCTTTCAACCGCAATTGGTTTTAAAGAAGCAGGTTTTATTGGTAATCCTTTTTGCAAGCTTTTTGGTTACGACAAACTCCTTTTAGGAATGATAAGCGGCTCAGTTGCTTTTCTTTTAGGTTTTGAATCTGATTTTCTTTTAAGAAAAATAAATAAAAAAAATCCGGGCAAAGCACTTTTCTCATACCAAAAAGTGGTCTTACCGGTTATATTTTTGGTATTATCTACCTTGGTTGGTTTAAAAATCTGTAATATTTATCCGTAACATGAATAAAGAAGAAGAAATAGAAAGACTTCTTGAAAAAGTCAGAGCAGCGGAAAAAGGCCAGAAAATAGATCTTTCTTCGGGAGAAGATCTTTCTGTCGCTGTTATGAATTTGATTTCAATAGAAGAGCACCTCTTTTTTTCAAACCAGAAAACCAAAGACAATAAATACATAAAACTTTTAGAACAGATCAGGGAAATGAGGAAGGAACTTTTGGGAAGACTTATAAAAAACCCGGAGGGTGAAGAATGGTGTATCTCTAAACACCTTCTTGCCGGCTCCATGCGTCTCATGGAGGTTGGTACCAAGAGCTTGACTAAAGGCGACAAAAAGGAAGCTGAAGAATATTTCCAAATGGCCTACAATCTTTATGAGGTTTTCTGGGCTTTAAACTTGAACCTTATTGAACCCTCAAAACTTGAAACAGGCGCGGATGAAGACAAAGAGTCAACTCACAGTTTTATGGCTAAGTTTGGGGAGATTATAAAAAAGGCAGTTGACTGTTGTAGGGAGTAAATTTAAGCAATTTTTAATTCCCTGGCGGTGAAAATTTTAAGAATTTTTCTAATATTGTTATTTCTTCTTTTAACTGGTGTTTCTTTTTGGTTTTACCGGGAGTTTTCCGGGCCGGTTAAAGAGGCTCAAAGCGAAAGATTTGTGATTACCCTTAACACTAAAGAGGAAGAAGTTGTTGAAAGGCTTTTTGCCGAAGGATTTTTGAAAAATAAAACTATTTTTAATCTCATTTTGGGCTATAAAGGCTGGAGAGGAAAAATTGAACCGGGCGCATATTATATATCAAAGAGCATGAATACTTATGAGCTTGCCGGTACTTTTGCCTTTGGACCAGTCCAAAAATGGGCAGTCATTCCTCCCGGAAAAAGAAAAGAGCAGGTAGCCCTTATTTTAAAAAATGCCTTAAACTGGCCGGACGATATGGCAATTAACTTTATCAGTGCCTCAGAGGAGGGATACCTATTTCCTGACACCTATCTTATTAACACCGATGCCACTCCCGAAGAGGTTTTTAAAAAACTAAAGGCAAACTTTAATGAGAAATTCAACGCCGAAATTCAGGCTGCTCTTCTTTCTCAAAACATAAGAAACGATACGGCGATTAAAATTGCTTCACTTATTGAAAGGGAGTCTGGCGGAGATAGTGACAAGGCAATTATTGCGGGCATTATCTTAAACAGGATAAACGAAGAAATGAGGCTTGAGATTGATGCCACGGTTCAATATGCCCTGGCGACAGAAAACTGTTTGCTTTCTTCAAAAAACCCTGACAGTCACCCGGTTTTTGAATGTGATTTTTGGCCAAAGCTTCCGGGGGGTTTGGTGAGAAAAGTGGATTCACCCTTTAATACTTACCGGATTGACGCTTTGCCGCCTGCCCCGATTTGTTCTCCCAGTCTTGCTTCAATAAAAGCAGTGGCCAATCCTGGCGAGACAGATGCCTTTTATTATCTCCATTCCTCTGATAAGCAAATCCACACCGCCGAAACCTATGAAGAGCACAAAGAGAACATAAAAGAGTATTTGGATTAGGCAATTGGTCTTATAGCAATAGGCGCACGCAACCTTTGGCATAATAGATTAATTCTAGCGAAGAAAACCCGAAGATTGCAATAGGTATTTTGTCGGGGACGAGAGTACTGCCCTCTCCACCTCACGGCCCCCAGCCGTGCGTTCTACTATCTGAACTAGTCCCCGTTTTCTCCCTTGTATTTTATCAGGTTTTGTGCCAAAATGTAAGGAAGTTTGAACCCGGGAGTTAAAATTATGAGTCGACAAAAAAAGGAGAACACCATGGCAGATAACCAAGCTTCTCAAAAACTTCAGGCAATTAAGTTAGCAATGGAGCAAATTGAAAAACAGTATGGCAAAGGTTCAATTATGCGCTTGGGAGAAAATCCGTCCGGCAAAGTTGGAGCAGAAGTAATTCCTACAGGAGCAATTGCCCTGGATATTGCGTTAGGGGTCGGTGGTGTTCCCAGGGGAAGGGTTGTGGAAATCTACGGGCCTGAAGCTTCAGGAAAAACTACAATTGCCCTTTCAATTGTTGCCCAAGCCCAGAAAATGGGCGGGACTGCCGCTTTTGTTGATGCCGAGCATGCTTTAGATCCCATTTGGGCACAGGAAATTGGGGTTAATTTGGATGAGCTTTTAGTTTCTCAGCCGGATACAGGAGAGCAGGCTTTGGAAATTGTGGAGACCCTTGTCAGAAGCGGAGCCGTAGATGTGATTATAATTGATTCAGTAGCAGCTTTGGTTCCAAGGGCGGAAATTGAGGGAGAAATGGGAGATGCTATGGTGGGCGTTCAGGCAAGGCTCATGTCGCAAGCTTTAAGGAAATTAACCGGTGCCATTTCCCGCTCAAAGGCAGTGGTGATTTTCACTAACCAGCTTCGGCAAAAAATTGGGATAATGTTTGGCAATCCGGAAACCACTACCGGTGGTTTGGCCTTAAAATTTTATGCTTCCGTTAGAATGGATTCAAGAAAAATAGAAACCCTTAAAGAAGGAGATGAGGCTATCGGTTCCAGACATCGGGTAAGGGTGGTGAAGAATAAGGTTGCTCCTCCTTTTAAAGTGGCAGAATTTGATGTTTTGGCCCATGGTGGTATTTCAAGGGCAGCGGGAATCTTTGATGTTGCCGTTGACTTGGATGTTATTTCAAAATCCGGTGCTTTTTACCGCTATGGCGAAACAATGCTTGGCCAGGGAAAAGTAGCGGCAGTCGCCTATCTTTCCGAAAACCCCAAAGTCTTAAAGGAGATTGAGGAAAAGCTTTGGAAAGAAGTTAAAAGCGGCAAGGCGGTTGAAGAAAAAATAATTGGCCAGGAAACCGAAGAATAATGCCCTTAATTACGGCAATAAAACCTCAAAAAAAAGGTAGCTGGTATAATCTTTTTATTGACGGAAAATTTTTATTTTCCCTTCCTTCTCACATTCTTCTTGGTGAAAACCTAAAAACAGGCGATGATGTTTCCTTTGAGAAAATTGAAGAACTTGTTAAAAAGAATGAATTTTCGGCAGTTTTAGATAAGGTTTTGAGATTTTTGTCATACCGCCCGCGCAGCCAATTTGAAATTGAAAAATATTTTGAAAAAAACCAGGTTGGTGAGCATACCCAAAAACTGGTTAAAGAAAAACTCTTTTCCTTAAAACTAATTGACGACGAAGCATTTGTCCGTTGGTGGATTGAGCAAAGGACCCAGTTCAGGCTTAAAAGCAAGCATTTTATTATGGCTGAACTTAGGCTGAAAGGGATTCCGAAGGAATTAATTATAGAGCTATTACCGGAAGAAAGGACAAAAGAAGATGAGTTCTCAGTCGCAGAAAAAATAGCCTTAAAAAAGCTTGAAAGAATAAAATCCTTGCCGGAAATTGAGAAAAAAAAGAAGCTCTACAACCTCCTTTCCCAAAGAGGTTTTTCTTATGAGGTAGTTAAACAAATTGTTGATAAAGTCCTTGAAAGGGAGTAAAATTAGCATACTTAAGGAAAACCTATTGAAGATTAAGTAGAAAAATGAAAAAACAAAGACAAAGCTCAACTTTTCTTCTGAGACTTGCCCCAAGAGGGTAAAGTTTTTTTGGTTTTCCAAGAATTTATATTTTTGAAAGATAATTATTGGAGGAAATATGTCACTCTTGGATAAAATTTCAGACCTAATTAAGAGGCAACAACAACTTGAAAAAAGGCTTTCCCAACTTGAAGATGGCGGCCAGGAAACACAGTCTGCCCCAAAAGCTCCCCATATTGATTTAACTGTTTACGAAACTCAGGCACGAGAACTTTTAACTCAGGCAAGAGAAGAGGCGGCCAGAATTAAAGAAGAAGCCTTAAGGCTTAAAAATGAATCTTTGCAAAAAGAGGTTGAGGTTGATCGAAAACTTGGAGCAATTGAAGAGCGGGAAAGACTTCTTAATGAACAGAAAAATGATTTAGAGAAAAGAGTCATTGATCTTGAAGAAACCAGAAAAGAACAACTGCAAAGACTGGAAAAAATTGCTTCACTTACAAAAGATGAGGCAAAAAAACTAATTCTTGAAGCGACGGAGAAAAGAATATCAGATGAAATAGCCAAGAGAATTAAAGAAGGGGAAGACGAAGTGAAAGCTACAGTGCAGGAAAGGGCCAAAGAAATACTAATTGATGCTATGAAGCACGGAGCGGTAGATTACACTGCAGAGTATACTGTTTCAGCCATAAAGCTTCCTGACGAGGAAATGAAGGGAAGAATAATCGGAAAAGAGGGAAGAAATATAAGGGCTTTTGAGGTTGCGACCGGGGTAGAGGTTGAACTTGACGAAAGTTTGGATATCCGTCTTTCTTCGTTTGATCCCATAAGAAGGGAAGTGGCCAAAAGATCACTTGAAAAATTGATTAAAGACGGCCGAATCCAGCCGCAGCGGATTGAAGAAATTATTGGAAAAACAAAGCAAGAAGTGGACAGAATTCTTTCTGAAGAAGGAGAAAAACTTTGCCATGCGGTAAAAGTCTATAACCTTCATCCTGATTTGGTCAAGCTTTTGGGAAGATACAAATTCCGCTTTTCTTACGGCCAGAACATGATTATTCATACTCTTGAGGAGACTAAAATTGGCATTGCGATTGTCAATGAGCTCAAGGCAGATGTGGCAATTGTTCGTCTGGCCTGTCTTCTTCACGATATCGGAAAAGTGGTTACAGACGAGGAAGGAAGCCATATTCAACTAGGTGTTGATCTTCTAAGAAAATACAGGATTCCTGAAAAAGTGATCAACTGTGTTGCCGAACATCATGAAGAAAAACCGTTTTCCTCAGTTGAATCGGCAATTGTCTGGATAGCTGATGCCATTTCCGGTTCAAGACCAGGGGCCAGATATGAACCTCATGAAGATTATGTTAAGAGAATGACTGATATAGAAGAAATTGCCCGGTCGTTCCCTGGTGTTTCCGAGGTGGCTGCTTACCAAGCAGGAAGGGAAGTCAGGGTTATTGTTGAACCGGAGAAAATAAATGATGCCGAAATGACGGTTTTAGTTGATAAAATTGTCAAAAAACTTGAAGAAGAAGCAAAGTGGGCCGGTCAAATAAAAGTCACCGCCATAAGAGAGACCAGGCTGGTCGGTGTGGCCAGATAAAGATTGACTTTACGAAGCAGTTGCTATATTATAAAGGTTGAACCAAATGAAAAAAATAGATCTTATTGAAACTGTTTCCGAAAAAGCTCACTTAACCAGAAAGGCTTCAAAAGAGTCAATTGAGACTTTTCTTTCTGAAGTCGAAAAAGCTCTTTCAAAGGGAGAGAAGGTTGTAATCTCCGGTTTCGGGACCTTTAAAAGCGTTTTAGTTAAAGATAAAGCTGTAATTAATCCGCAAACCAAACAAAAGCAAGTTGTTAAATCTCATCGGGTTGCCCGCTTTACTCCGGGAAGAAGCCTCAAAAAGTCGGTAAAATAACCGTCCTCTCTATCTTTTTGACAAATTTGACAATAGATATCTTTAAAGATAAAATTAGGCCAAAGCAATGAAGGAGTATGGCTGGGACTCCGGGACTATCCGCCTGCAGGCGGATTTTTCATTTAGGGGCGTAGTTAAGTGGTATAACTGCTCTCTCCAAAAGAGCTGTCGGGGGTCCGATTCCCTCCGCCCCTGCTTTAGGCCATGTTAAAACCCCCTTAACTGGGGGTTTTAACTCCTAACTTGGATTTTATCTTTGCCAACTAAGTTTGTTATCCAGTCTTTCTTGAAGTCTCTCTTTTCTTTCTTCAAGCTTTTGTTCAAGCTGTTCTCTCTTTTCCGCTATCTTTTCTTCAACTTTTTCCTTTTTCAAGGCAGTTTTATCTTTCTTGTCGTCAATAGGGCAAGCTTGATCCTTTTTGCACTTAAAAAAGCTATTATTGACGAAGCAAGTGCCTGCCGGTAAGTTCCACTCCTCACCATTTTCAATCCTTAACCAACCAAGACTTTGAATAAATTGTTCCTGCTCGGGGGTGAGGTAAGACTCATGAATCCACTGAGCCTCAATACCAGTAGTAATTCCTGATTCTTCCGGTGGACAATAG
>Ga0180009_10008632_pt1 | contig 10062 bp, 7 predicted proteins | sample OS_PC_MetaG_FD_123537 | JGI IMG/M metagenome (GOLD analysis project Ga0180009, IMG submission 123537) | Groundwater microbial communities from the Aspo Hard Rock Laboratory (HRL) deep subsurface site, Sweden - OS_PC_MetaG | ecosystem: Environmental > Aquatic > Deep subsurface > Groundwater... | reverse complement strand
CCTTTATAAGAAGCCTGACTATCTCGTCCTTTTCCCGTTCTTCCGGTTTCCTCTTCTTGCGCCTTTTCTCTGCCATCTGTGAACTTTTTTCCATCGGTCTCAAGGACACCTCCGTTCGAATTCGTTTGCCAGGGACCGAATAACTTCACGAATATGGAAAGACGAATCAGATCCAAGTTTTCTATGAAGAAGTGGGCTTGGCGGGTTCCTTCTTTTCTCATTGGCGCCATATTTTTCTTCAACACTCACCCATTTGACACCCCAATTTTCAAATGGATATTCGTAATCAGAAACTATATATAACGGCTTCCAGTCGCCTACCCAGTGGTCGAACGGACGGAAAAAATTTGAGCTATAATAGACACCCTCAGCTTCTTTTATGTGGTCTTTGCGCCTAATATCAATTCTATTTAAGATGCTTCCGGCAAACTCGATATTTACTCTTTGCCCGCTGTATCGATTCTTCAGGCCACCTATTCTTGCCTGAATTAGGTCTATCCCGAGCAGAGAAAGAGCCTCTGGAACTATCGGGGCAACCCAGTAATCACTACATAATATAGCATTAGAAGTTAGGGTAGAAAGGCTGGGAGGACAATCAATAATAACATAGGCATATCTGTCTCTAATCTTTTTAAGTTGTTCTCCCAGCACGGTACGAAAATCGACTTGTATTTTCGCACCTTTTTCTAAACGAACCAGGATATCTTCATCAAGTTGTCCCAAGTCTGGACTACACACAATAGCATGAAGGTTTGTATTCCCTCTAATATTAGAGCAATCATTTATTATAGCTTGCTCAATATCCCAATCTTTACCATCTAATGCTGCCTTAAACATATGATATATAGATTTCTCTTGCTGCCAAATCTCGTTTTTTAATCTTTGCTGAGGAAGCAAGGCATATGAGAGATTCGATTGTCCGTCTATATCAATAAGTAAGACCTTTTGCCCTATCCCCCAAAAAGCCAGAAACTCTCCTATAGCTAGTGCTAAGGTAGTTTTCCCTACTCCCCCTTTTAGGTTTATGAAACTCACTACCTTTGCCGCCAATTCTGGACCTCCTGAGCATGCTAATACTTACTATATTATACTATAGTGTGAAATACAAGGAGTTGCTCTGTACCTCTACTCTTAGGCAGAGTGGTGACTAACCGCATATCCAGAAACGTTCGGATTATCCCCCGGCTCGGGGAGCCCAGTGCTGGGTAGCCATAGCTCCTACTCAACAATTGGGCGTTCTGTGACTTTTGAACGAGCGACAGAATATCCGGCAGGAATACGTATAATGGAACTTATACGCACTTGAGGCGGGACAGAAACTTAGCAATGCTGTTGCCTAGATGCCAGGACTATGGGGCTCGGGTGGTTTTTATTTATCGGGATGATTACTACATCAATAAAGAGGAGTGGGAAAGCCAGTACCCAGATAAAGAATACCCCGAAGGCATTGCTGAGATTATCATCGCCAAGCACCGTAACGGCCCTACCGGACAAATAAATCTGCGCTTCGTCCCAAGACTGTCCAAGTTTGAGAATATCACAGAGCCACATCTGTTAGATGAAGGACAAAAGAATGATTGAGGAAGGCACCACCAATGACCTGACCCCGGCTAGCCTGTGTCTGCCCGAGAAGTTCCGGGGGCCTTCCCGGAGTGGATGCTTTTGAAATGGGGTTGGAGTTATCCAGCACGGCTAAAGCTCCGGGAAGGTCGGAAACAGGCGGGTAGACCCTACTCTAACATTAGTGGAGGGTAAGAAGCACCAACGAGAGACAGCCAAGTATTTTAACTTCAGTTAGAGGGGAAAAGATTGTTCGAACAATCTAAGTCCACGCTGCTGCTTGGTCACCTTCACCGAACAGAAGACCAGAATCCGGATAACAAGTAGATTCGCGTTTCTCCTAACCAGATCAGATCTTAGCTACCACAAATAAGTGGTGGAAACCTACGGAGCTCTGTTGACCAGATACGACAGGCCGATGACAGAAATTCGTATAGGTCTGTGAATTATATACAACAGGTCACCAGCTTAAGTCCGTGGACTAGCTTCAACGGGTCAATGAGGGATTAGCTTCAACGGATCCATGACATAAGTTTGCTGGGGATAGGATTGAATACGAAATTGAATACGGTGATGGTATCAGTGGTGAACATTGTGGGGATATATTTAGAGAAATCATTGAGTAATCGAGGGGTTTTTGAATTGTTATAGAGTGGAAAAGCTAAGAGGGGGGAGGTATCCCTTATAGTCCTCAGCTTGCCTAAATCCTGACGTGAAATGGCTTACGGTAGATTCTTTGATGACTGGATAAGAATAATCGCTCATAATTACCACCCAACATTCCGATGAAAGGTACACTGAATAACGACCGTCGTGTATTAATAGCCGCAGTGGTTGGAAAAGTTGATAGTCGAAAGCCTCCTCATAAAAAACACTGAGTGATTTTTACTCAATGTTTAAAGTTAGACCAAAAGATTTCACTCTCTTTTCAAAATCTTCCCTAGATTCCTCTTCCCAAGGAAGATATTTAATATCCTTTGGGCTTCGCAAGGCATAAAGCAAAAGATCAACAATTTCTTTCGAAGAATTACCAAGTTTGATGACCGTATCTTTTCTTACTGGGAAAACCTGACCGGTAATAAGAGTTGGAACGTTTGGATAATAAACATTTATTAAAGTAAAAACAGCTTTTTCTTCGCCTAATTTAACCTTTTCCTCTGAGAGTATCCAACCATAAGAAAGACAGGTTGGTGAGAATAGAAAGAGACAGGGATTCAGATGAAGTAGTCGGTCAATAGTTATTATTTCGCCTGCTCCAAAAAAGAGGCCTAAAACTGGAATCTTAGAAAAAACCTCTCTGATTCTTGTTAATTTCAATACCATTCCTGAAAAATACACGATTAGTATGCCAAGAACGATGCCGAAACCGGAATGAAAAAGCGTTTCGGGAAGAAAAACTAACAAAATTTTCCTCCCCATCTCTTCCAAATGATTGAACAGAATAGCAATTATAAAAATCAACACTGCGATTGGAAGCCAAAAACCGACACCAAACAATAGAAAAGAAATCTGACTTTTAACGAACCTTCTCACTTTCCCATTCCTAGTCGCATTCTTGAGACTAATTAAGATTAGCATACTTTCCAAATTATTCAAGAGAAAGCCCTAATCAAACATTTACCGATTTAGAGTGTTAATTCCCTCTGTACCCCCGACAATTGACCTGCCTTCGGAGATTATCAATCGTTGCTGAGATAATATTGCCTCAGCAAGGAGGAAGGATATGATCTTAGTGGAGGCACGGACAACAATCCGATTCTATAAGCCCAAGGGTTAGGCACCCAAATTTTGACTGCAGAGGCTTATCTCTTGACTTGTCAATAAATTGACCAAGCGATTAGACAAAGTGGCTGAATGTTCACCCTGATGATGCCTACGGAGAGAAAGGTCCACATCGCAATTGAAGCTGTGGATTACCATGAAAACGATCGAGAATTGAACGAGGGATTATTGATCCTCTAGCCCACTTTCTCCTTTTGTAGTAGCTGCCCGTAAAAAGGAGTCCACCCACCAAAAGACATCACGTCTCGCTACAGAGTTTCGAAGTCTTCGCATACGCCATCGCCGCTCATCGATACTCATGTCATATGCTCGATGGATTGCCTCAGCTACGCCTTCGATGTCATACGGATTGACTAGCAGAGAATCCCGATACAACTGGGTAGCTGCACCGGCAAATTCGCTCAGTATCAAGACTCCGGTCTCATCAACGTTGGCCGCACAATACTCTTTGGCTACCAGGTTCATTCCGTCCTTTAAGGAGGTGGTCAGGGCAATATCAGCAGCACGGTAATACGCGATAAGCTCGGTTCGTTCCATACTGCGGAACATATAGTGGATTGGTATCCATCCCGTTTGCATAAACATCCCATTAATCTTGCCCACCAATCCCTCAATCTCAGTTCTCAGCGTCTGATACTCAGGAATATCCCCACGGCTAGGCACAGCAACTTGAATCAGAGTTATCTTGCCGCGTAGATCGTCGAAGCGCTCCAGAGCATTTCTGAACGCCTTCAGCTTTTCGGGTATTCCCTTAGAGTAATCCAGACGATCCACACCGAGGACAATCTGCTGGTTCGGCATGGACTCGCGCAACTGCCTGGCAGCTCCCGCGACGATTGGGGACCCTGCCTGTCGGGCAAACTCTTTAAAGTCTATACTTATGGGGAAACTGCCAATCCCAACTTCTCGTTTCGGAGTTTTGATTAAAGATACCTGTTTTCTAGTATCGACATGAGGGCCCTTTTGTAAAACTTCAATGCACCCGAGGAAATTGTTTCTATCACGTCGAGTCTGAAAACCGACGGTATCGTAATCCAATAAGCCTCCCAGAATCTGCGTCCGCCACGGAAGTTTGACCCAGATATCTAGCGAGGGAAAAGGAGTGTGAAGAAAGAATCCGACCTTGTTCTCCAGACCCATGCTGCGTAGCTCTTTAGCCACAAGCATCAGTTGGTAATCTTGGACCCAGATGTAGTCTCCCCTTCTGGTGTTATCTGCTATCACCTGAGCAAATTTGCGGTTGACTGCCTGGTAGGCATTCCAATAGGCCGGATCGAAGTTACAGCGCGTTTGGAGGTCATGAAATAGTGGCCATATTATTTCATTGGAAAATCCAAAGTAATATTGGTTGAGCTCTTCCTCAGTTAGTGAGACTGGCTTAATAAGGTAGCCTAAATCTCGGCTCGCCACGGCTAGAATATCATCCAAGTCAACCTTTTCCAGCGTTCCGGGCCAGCCGATCCATAAGCCTCCTCTCTCAGATAAGAGTGGGGCGAGTGCAGTGACCAATCCGCCGGGGCTGGGCTCAACCTGCCACTGTCCCGTACCCGTTCTTATCAGGCTAATGGGTAAGCGGTTCGAGACGATTACTAATCGACCGATTGCTAGCTTATTGTTTTGCTTCCTGGCCTGCCGCATAAGTTGAACTCCTTAGCACGAGTGTAGTACCCTACACCTTAATCGCGTTAAGTTTCCTGCTCTTCCGCCTGAGGATAGCCCCTAAGAAGTGCAGGTGTCACGATTGCCCACGGCAAGTAAAAGCATACCACTTGGCTTGTGGGTTTTCAAGCTTGGAGGAAGTCAGCACGTACCGGGTTTGGTTTAACATTCTGACGTCTCGTATGATGCGTAGAATTTCCGTTGCACATCTTTGACTTTTGAGGTATAGGAGAGTATTTTTCTTGACTTTTGGTTTCAAAGATGTGCAATCTTACTCCATCCAACAGAAAGTCAGAAGATGAAATTTCAAGAACTAAATTATCACCCCTCTTCCTTGGGAGAGGGGGTAACTTTTGAAACGAAAAATGCAAGATGCAGACTTTGGAAGTAGGGTCTAAACCGGCATTTTTCATATCAAACTGGGCTTAGGCGTATTGCTATGGTAAAATAAGTTCAAGCCCCTGTGTTTAGCTTCGCGGCAACGGGGCTGGTTGGAGGACCCCAAAGGCTGAAAAGACCAAGGAGACATTGAAGCTTCAATTGAAAAGATAGGTAAAATGAAAGCATAGTGCGCCTCCCCCCATCCGAGGCATAATGGAGCTAACGAATCGTAAAGGAGGGCACTATGAATTACGTTGGAGTAGATTACCACAAGAAGTATTCCTACATGGTGGTGAAAGATGAGAACGGCAATGTTGCAGGAAGAGGCACGGTGAACAACTAAGGAAGAAGTCCAACGATTCCTGGCGCCATATCGTCCCGGTATGGCAGTCGTGGAGTCAACGCGGAATTGGGGACTCATTTATGACTGGCTCGATGAGGTCCTGGATGATGTGGCTTTAGCCCATCCCCTGAAGGTTAAAGCTATTGCTGAAGCCAGAATCAAAACGGACAAGATTAGTGCGGATATTCTCGCGGACCTTCTCCGAGCCGATTTACTACCCAAATCTTATGCTCCTGGCAAGGAAACCAGGGAAGTCAAAAGTGTTTTGAGACAGCGAATGTTTATTGTACGGGTTCAGACCATGGTAAAAAATCGTATCCATGACATCCTGGACCGCCACCCAGAAGTGCTTGGCCAGGCTCCAGAAGTTTCTGATTTGTTTGGAGCAGCAGGGATTAAATGGCTTAGCCAGATAGAGCTACAAGGGGAGGATAACGGTCTTCTTATTAACGAGATGAAGCTCTTTAAGTTTCTGCGAGAGTTGATTTCCCAGAGTGATAGCACGGTAAGAAAGCTTGGTAAAATCGACCCGAGAGCAAAACTTTTACGGAGCATACCGGGCATCGGCCCCTTCTTCTCTGTGCTCATTCTTTATGAGATTGATGATATTAGCCGATTCAGGGACGATAAGAAGTTATGTGCCTATGCCGGCTTGGTCCCGTCAACCTATGCCTCTGGAGGTAAAGTTTTTCACGGCAGGATAACTAAGACGGGAAACAAATGGCTGCGGTGGGCTGCAGTTGAAGCGGTACAGAAAGCCGTTAGATGGGATCCTGACTTCCGCAATTATTACCAGCGGATTAAGGTCAAAAAGGGTACTAATGCCGCCAAGGTAGCCACTGCTCGCAGGCTTTTGACCATAGTATACCGGATTTTAAGCCAGAGAAGACTTTATGAGAAAAGAAACATTACGGTAGAGAAGAAAGCAGTCCCGGCCGCCCTCGTTTCTATTTAGCTGGTACATAATATCGAGCTGCTTAGATAGGTTAGGGGACCGGGAATCGCAGTTTACGATGTGGAGGCTATGCCTCGACGAATAGGAGAATGGTCTACGGTACCACCTGCCGGTTTGAACCGAAGGAGGGTGAGTAAATATACATGTATTGTAACAGCTTCAACGGTAATATGGCCTCCGCTTCCGCTCCGGCTCCTCGTTCGCTATGCTCCTCGGGGTGGGGGTGGAGTGAGGAGCTCCGCTCACGATGCTTGACAGGAGGAACGCTTGACGAGAGTTTGCACTATGCTTTCATAGGAGATAGAAATGATTTTGTCCTCTTCTCAGAATCGAACAGTCGCTTTCTGGTTGAGGTGACGCCGGAAAATAAAGATAAGTTTGCACAGACAATAAGCGGAGGCAGTTTTGCTGTCATCGGGCAGGTTACTAGTGATATGCTTGAGATAAGCGGGATTAGGGGTAAGAAGACCAGTATCTCTCCGTCCGATTTGCAGGAAGCATGGCAGAGGCCGCTGAGGTGGTAGCAGCTAATGGCTAAAGCACGGACACTAATACTGAAAGCACCGGGGACGAACTGTGACATGGAAACGGCTTTTGCCTTCCAGCAGGCGGGCGCCGAGGTAGCTTTAGTACATGTCAATCAGTTGATTCGCCACGAGCAGAGGCTGGTTGATTACCAGATACTGGTTATCCCCGGTGGGTTTACCTATGGTGATGACATCACTGGTGGTAAGATATTAGCAAACGAACTTAATTTAAAGCTTGGTGAAGATATTAAGAGGTTTGTGGAGGACGGTGGCTTGATTCTGGGCATCTGTAACGGCTTTCAAGTGATGGTGAAAGCGGGCATTCTGCTAGAGCCGAGTAACGATGATACCTTGCACTTAACACTGACAGGTAATGACTCCGGTAAATTTGAGTGCCGCTGGGTGCATCTGGGGGTGAACCAGCAAAGTCCCTGTATCTTCACCAGAGGAATTGAACGTATGTACCTGCCGGTGGCACACGGGGAAGGTAAGTTTGTGGCTGGGACTGATGTTTTGCCAAAGTTGAATGTGGCGGTTTACTATACTGACGAGCGTGGCAACCGCGACACTGGCTATCCCCATAATCCTAACGGTTCGGTGGAAAACATTGCCGGTATCTGTGATAATTCCGGGCGCGTCTTTGCTCTGATGCCGCACCCGGAGCGCCATATTCGGGGAACTCAGCATCCCCAGTGGACTCGGCTGGGCGCTAAAGAGTACGGCGACGGCTTTCAGATTTTCGTTAACGCAGTGAAATGGACTAATAGCCTGTGAAGTTTAAGTCAGCGCTTTACCTAATTCGCTCTCCAGCTTTCCGACTTTCGTACCCGAATCTATTATATCCCACGGTAGTTTTTGACTGATGTCCCACTTCTGGGCATAAAAGTCGGTGTCAATCTGGTGTTTTGCCACTAAATGGCGGTTCTTTCGTCGCTTAACAACTGGGGCTTCTGTTATATCAAAGCAAGCAATTGCATCCTTCCCTCTAGGGTAATGGTTGAAAGCTTGACAAAAAGAAAGACCTCCCAGTGTGGAAGGCTAACATCGAGTGGTCCAATGTGAAGGGCAACGAGCTGCTACAAAGCAACTCGTTTGGATTTAACCTTGCGCTATGACGGATTGTGTTGTGGAGAAACCTGTTAAAGTTTGTAGCTTGGAGGAACAAACTACTATCATCTTATAAGCAGGGACCACTCCGAGGCTTCCTTTTTAGAAGAGAGTTACGGAAAAACTGACTAATATTGTTGGGAAACGGCAGTTCCTTAACCCAGATGCAAGAGAATTATGACATAAGGTGGTCTCAAGGTATTTACCGGGTGAACGTGTGTCTTCCTACAAGCAGACCCATTGCCCTACGGTTTGCACGGCATGATTTGAGCCAAAATACTTGGTGAAAAGGCGAAAATAATGAAGCTCCTCTTTACTACGGAGCAGGGGGTACTTGACTCGTGCCTCAGCCAGTTCGCCGTCCGCAATTTGCTCTTCAAAATACGCCGGTAGCACACCGGCAGAGCCAGAGCCTTGAGAGAATTCCTGTTTGCTCCGCCACACTATGGACTCGGGTAACAGGCTTTCATACGCTTTGCGGAAAATCCACTTCTCAATCTTCTGACTTCCTTCAGGCTTTTGCTTATATTCGGGAGGTATCGCCAGGGCGTAATCTAGTAATTCTCCGGATATCAATGGCGCCACAACGCGGACAGAGTTACACATGTTCATACGGTCCAGGCGTAATGAGGCATTATTGTGTAAGAAACCAATGCATTCCATTTGTTTGGCGAAAAGCTCTTCAGTGGAGCAGTTACTGAGATATGTGTATCCACAAAACACCTCGTCACCCCCTTCACCAGAGAGAAGTAGCTGGATGCCTTGCTCGTGAGCATATCGTGAGATGAGATAGTTGGAAACAGAGCTTCTTACCAACGAGGGGTCGAAGCTTTCCAGATAGTAGATTACATCCGGCAACACCTCCAGCATCTGCCTGAGATCCACGATGAGTTCGTGGTGTTCGGATGCGATATGGCTGGCTATGATGCGTGCGGAGATAATATCATCGCTCTCTCCCACTCCCAAGGCAAAGGTCTTCACCCTGGCGCCTTGCCCGAATGCTTTCTTATATGCCTTACTGCCTATATAGTTGATAGCGCTGCTATCCATTCCTCCGCTAAGTAGGCCGCCAGTAGGTACCGCGAAGTCTATTCGATTGTTGAAGCTTCTCTCGATAATCTCACGAATATCCTGAGCCATTGCATCAACGTCAGAGTTCCAGAATTTTGGTGGACTTTTTGGTAGTCCGGCAAATTTATGGAACTGACCACCGCTATCCATGTAGTGCCCGTTGGGGAACTCATGCACCTCTTCGGTTACCTGTAATATCCCCTTGAGCTCAGAGGTAAGATAGAGGGTATTGTCTTTCCAGCCGTAGAAAAGGGTTTTGATACCGAGCAAATCGCGGGCTGCAAACAGGTCTTTCCCGTTGAAGATGACCAGTGCGAAGATAGCGTCTCCCAGATAGCCGAGCATTTCCTTACCATATTTCGCATACAGGGTAAGCAACAGGCGCTCTTCCCGAAAAGGGCCGTCTGACACGTTGTGCTCACGAGCCAAGTCAGGCCAGTTGCCAATCTGGCCGTCATAGCATATCGTGAGATTGGGGTTGCTGGTGCTCTGCACCGGAATCTTAATATTATCGCCGGTGACGGCGCCATCTGCCTGGAGATAGTTCTGAGCCAGAATAATTTGGTTGCCTTTATATATTCCCGAGGCATAAGGCCCTCTGTGGACGATTGCCCGCATAATAGATTCTATTTCGTTTTGTCTGGGGGTGCCGTAGGCAACAGCCAATCCACTCATCT
>Ga0180009_10008631_pt1 | contig 10063 bp, 7 predicted proteins | sample OS_PC_MetaG_FD_123537 | JGI IMG/M metagenome (GOLD analysis project Ga0180009, IMG submission 123537) | Groundwater microbial communities from the Aspo Hard Rock Laboratory (HRL) deep subsurface site, Sweden - OS_PC_MetaG | ecosystem: Environmental > Aquatic > Deep subsurface > Groundwater... | reverse complement strand
ATCATTGATCTCATTGAACTTGTCTCATGGGTACAGATGAAAAACCATCGGGCTTATCTCTCCCATCGGAAACGGAAACTGGCCACGGAAGGGATGACTTAATATGTATCGTTGTAGGGATATCCATATCCCCATATTTCCCCGCAAGGGGGGGATTCACCAGGGATCCAAAGAGAAGGGCAAACAAGATTTCTTCATGCCTGCGAAATACAGCTTTCAATTCTTCGGCGATGAGTCCCTTATCGTGCTCCGTCAATTCTTTTAATGGTCGGAAAGACATCGGCACACTTCCATTTTAAATAAATTTAATAGGACGCAGATTTACGCGGATAACCGCAGATAATTATTTTGTTTTTAAATTATCCTGATAATCTGTGTACATCCGTGTCCAAAAAGGAATTTCCTATACAATTAAGTTAAATCAAGAAATTCTCTAACCATCATACAAGAACAGGAAGAAAAGTCAAAAACTTTCATTTCTGGCTGCATGTTAACGATAATTGTGGCAACGGAGTCAGGCTTAATGAACTAAGTATTTCGACTTTTTTGCCCCTGGCTTACTTACCCCTTTCTCCAAATTTTACAAAAATGGGAATCAGGATTCAACGGTAAACCCGAACTCGCTCGCCCATCTTATCCACCCTTGCCCTTTGCCCCTCATGGGGGCTTCTCTTGTTTCGGGGAATATGATAAAAAGGAACATTCTTTTGGCAACTTCCTTATTGAACTGGCGGGAAAGGGAAAAAATGAAAAACAAAAAATTAGATCGCCCAGGAAAAAGAAAATATCTAACCGGGAAAAGAATTCTTCCTCAGCCGATTTCAAAAGATACAGATATCGTAAAACTAATAGACAACATGGATGCTTATAATGCTGGAAGATTGAGAGCTGCCTGCCATTTATTAAGAGACCGATATTCCCAGAAGGATGTTACCGTGGGATTAAGCCTGGCCGGTGCCTTGACCCCTGCCGGACTGGGGCCTTCCGCTATCATTCCGCTGATGAATCATGGTTTTGTGGATTGGATAAGCGCAACCGGGGCGAATATGTATCACGATCTGCATTTCGCCTTCAATTTGCCGATGCATCGAGGCAGCCACCTTGTTGATGACGCGGATTTGAGAAAAAAAGGTGTGACCAGAATCTACGATATCCTGTTCGATTATGAAGATGTCTTGATGGAAACGGATCGGAGATTGAGAAAAATCCTGGTGCAGCCTGAATTTCAGAAGGAAATGGGGACCCGAGAATTTTATCATCACCTTGGGAAATTCATGAATGCCTACGAGAAGAAAAATAATCTGGGAGAAGTAAGTATTATGGCCGCGGCCTACAGGCACGGAATCCCTGTTTTTACATCCTCTCCAGGAGATTCGACCATCGGGATGAATGTAGCCGGTTTGGAGCTTTTAGCCGCAGCAGCAGGTCTGCAGGATTTATTTAAGCTGAAAATAAACCCGAGCATGGATGTCAACGATTCAACCGCCATCATCTTAAATGCCAAGCGTTATGAACATGGAAAAACAGCGGTTATCCTGATCGGCGGTGGCAGCCCGAAAAACTTCATGCTCCAGACCGAGCCACAAATTCAGGAAGTGCTCATGATTCCGGAAGGAGGGCAGGATTATGATATCAATATAACCGATGCCCGACCGGACACGGGAGGATTATCAGGAGCCCCGCCAAGCGAAGCAGTAAGCTGGGGTAAGATCGATCCAACAAAATTGGAAGAAACCGTAACGGCTTATCTCGATGTCACCGTGGCCTTGCCACTGATGGTTGCCTATGTGAGGCAGACGACCCGGCCCAAGAAACAAAAAAGATTATATCACCGGGGACAGGAACTGCATGCCAAGCTGATGAAGTCCTATCTGGAAAATAATCGCGAAGTAAAACAACTGAAAAATCTTATGAAAAAAACTATCGGCCAAGAAATAGGAAAAAGGATATGAAAGAAAAACTTCTGCCATTGGCCAAGAAGCACGGGACCCCTTTATTCATCCTCGACCACAACAAAATAAAGGAAAACTACCGGATTTTTAAGAAGCATCTGCCGCAAGTTCAATGCTATTACGCGGTAAAGGCAAATTCGCATCCGGAGATCATCAAAACCTTGTTCCATGAAGGGTCGAGTTTTGATGTCGCTTCTTATAATGAGTTTATGCAGATTTACAAATACCTAAAACATTTTGAGGAAAAGGACCAAGAGTTTTTTATTTGGGACAAAATTATTTTCTCGAACACAATAAAAGACCGGGAGACATTGCGGAAGTTAAAAAGATACCGGCCCCTTGTTACCTATGACAATCGGGATGAGCTGAAGAAAATAAGGGAACATGGTGATACGGCCGGCTTGGTTTTAAGATTAAAAGTTTCGGATACCGGCTCGCAGGTCGAGATGAGCTCAAAATTTGGAGCGGAACCGGGAGAGGCAAATCATCTGATCCGGCAGGCTTTTGATGCGGGATTGGTGGTTGAAGGATTAAGCTTTCATGTCGGCAGCCAATGCACCAATTGTGACAATTATACTGCCGCCTTGGCCATAACGTCTGATATTTTCCATGACGCCAGGAAAAAGGGGTTCCATCTTAAAATTGTAGACATCGGAGGAGGATTCCCCGTACCCTACGACGTGCAGGTCCCTAAATTCGAAACGTTGGCCAAAATCATCAATGCCGAATGCCAGCGGCTTTTTCCGGAAGATATCGAGATCATCGCCGAACCGGGAAGATTCATGGTGGCGACTGCGGCGATGTTATTAGCGGAAATTATAGGAAAAGCGAGGCGCGAGGGAAAGATTTTTTATTATATCAATGATGGAGTCTATCACACATTCTCCGGAGTTGTTTATGATCATTGGCATCCGAATTTTACTTCATTCGGACGCGGGAAAAAAGAGGTTTGTGCCGTTGTCGGACCCACCTGCGATAGTTTTGACAAAATATCCTTATCTGTACAGCTTCCAGGCAATTTAACAATTGGGGATTATCTGTACACAGAGAATGTCGGAGCCTACAGCATTGCTTCTTCCACAAAATTTAACGGTTTTGACGGCGCCAAAATTATACATATTGGCAGATAAACTCACCGGCAACGATCAACCCGGCATGGGGTGATCAAAACAGCTGACTTTAAGAAGGGAATTATATTCTTGGGCCTCGGCAAAAAGCCAACTTGATTCTTAAGTTGCGGTTCGCAGTCTTTGGGTTTCCTTCAGATCAAGTTCCAAGGTCGCCGGGTCGAGGGCGACCCGGTAGACTTCCCTGGCCAGGGCAAGACTTACGAGGCCGTCGATGACGTCTTCGTGGACCATCTCGGGATCACGTTCCTCGGGCCGGTAGAAGCCTCCGCCCCCGGGAAGCTCCAGGGTGACCCGTTGGCCGGGCTTGAGAATGTACTTGGTCTTGGCGTGGGGCACAGTTCCGTCATCCAGGTAAATCCGGCCTTTCGCCCCGTCGAGTCCTCCGGCGAACCCTTTGGCCGCGAAGCGGATGCGGTCATACATGGGGGAGTGCTGGGAGGGATGCCCTCCCCGCACTTTAAGAACCATGTGCTGACCCAGACCGCCCCGGAATTTTCCGGGTCCGCCGCTGTCCGGGATAAGCTCGCGGCATGCGATGAATAGAGGGGATACATTTTCCACCAATTCCACAGGTACGCCGTGAATGCCGCTGGGAAAGGCGGTGGCCGAGAGGCCGTCCTTGGTCGGGCGGGCGCCGGTCCCCCCGGCGGAAAAGAAAACGTAACAGAAATGATCGCCGCGCTCGTCGGTGCCGTCGAACTGGGTGTTCCAGAGACCCTGGGAGCCTTCGGCAATGACCCGGTCTGGGATCACGTGGCTGAGCGCCCCGAAGACCGCCGCCGAAAGGAAATGGCCCAGGATGTGGCGCGCTCCCACCGGAGCGGGACGCTGGCAGTTCAGGATGCAGCCCTCCGGTGCGATTACGGTAAGGGGGCGGAAGCTTCCCTCGTTGTTCGGGACTTCCGGGCTCACCGAACACTTGATAGGGTATGTGGTGTAAGCGTGGCAGTAACTGTACACTACGTTGATTCCGCGGTCCGACTGGGGAGAGGTCCCGGTATAATCGGCGATCATGCGGTCCCCGGCTACCGTGATGGCAAGCTTAACCACGATGGGCGCGTCAAAACCGTCCATATTGATCTGGTGACAATAGGTTCCGTCGGGAATGGCCCGAATGGCCTCCCGCATGGAGTGCTCGCTGCGCTCTATAATGGCCGCTGACAATCCATCCAAGTCGGAAAGGCCGTGGTCTTCCATCATCTCCAGCAGCTTCCGACTGCCCACTTCGTTGCCCGCAATCATGGCATAAACGTCTCCCAGTACCATTTGGGGAACCCGGACATTGGCCCGGATGATCCGGGTGAGGTCTTCATTCATGCGTCCCCGATCCACCAATTTCATGATCGGAATGGCCAGCCCTTCCTCGTAGATGGAAGGGGCGTCGGCGCCGAAGATGCGACCGCCAATGTCCATAACATGACAGGTGTTGGCAAAGAGCCCTACGGCCCGTCCCCCCTGAAAGACGGGAGTCACCACCGTGAGGTCGTGATGATGGCCGGAGGCTAACCAGGGGTCGTTGGTGACGAGCGTGTCCCCCGGCTGTAGGCTTTCCATGGGATACTCGCGGAGAAAATGGCGCACGGACGTAGCCATGCAGTTGATGTGGCCGGGGGTTCCGGTCACCGCCTGGGCGATCATGTTGCCCCGCGCATCGAAGACGCCCGCAGAGAGATCGCCCGCTTCGCGCACTACGGTGGTGAAACTTGCGCGCATAAGGGCCGCGGCCTGCTCGTTGGTAATGGAGATAAGGCGGTTCCAGAGAACCTCGAGGGTGATCGGGTCAAATTGGTTCGTTTTCATATCGCTAATCGGTTGGACCTTTCCCTGAAGGCCAGGGGGCGTTGTCGGCAGAAGATCATGGTTCGCCCCTTCAATGTCTTACCAACTGGACCAACAGGCTGCCCGACGGATCCACCCAGGCTGTTCCCGGTCCGTTCATGACCACCGTACTTTCCCTCTCTTCCACAATGGCCGGCCCATCGAACTTGACACCAACAGGCAGGCGGTACCGGTCATAGACCGGCACTTCTTCATATCTTCCTGCGGCGGGAAGAAAGACCCGGCGTCCTCCCTTGAAGGCTTCGGCAAGGCTTGTGCCCTTGGGCCACCGTGTTCCTGCGCCGATCTGCGGGCGTGGTCCCGTGGCGGCAAGCCGCCAGTTCACACCCTCGATGGGGATTTCCGGGCACAAGCGCTGGTAAATGTCTTGGTACTCCTTTTCGAAGGCGCGGCGGAACCCTTCCCGCTGCCCCGGCCCGTATTGGCCTTCCGGGAGCGATACGCTGATCTCAAAGCCCTGCCCCGCATAGCGCATGTCCGCCGAACGGATGAACTGCATATCCTTTAAAGCCACGCCGGCATCCAGGAGAAGCTCGCGGCCTTTCGATTCCAATTCGGCGTAGATGAAATTCAATCGTTCCCACTGCAGCTCTTCCAGCCTGGTAATATAGCTGCGGCTCAAGTCGAAAGACATGGGGGCTAAGAGGAACCCAAAAGCGGAGCATACGCCAGCCCCGGGCGGAATGACGATCGTTTCCAGCCTCAGTTTCTCGGCCACCTGATAGGCGTGCACGGGTCCGGCCCCCCCGAAGGCCACCAGCGAGAACCGCCGTGGGTCGATTCCTTTCTCCACCGCATGAATCCGGGAGGCGTTGGCCATGTTCTCGTTGACCACCTCGTGCACCCCCCAGGCTGCACGCTCCAGGGACAGGTTGAGCGGCCCGGCGATCTTTTCCTGCAAGGCAACCTCTGCAAGTTTCGGATTCAGTTTCATCTCGCCGCCCAGGAAGAAATCGGGGTCTAAGTAGCCAAGGAATAGATCGGCATCGGTCACCGTGGGGTCCTTGCCGCCGCGGCCATAGCAAGCCGGGCCCGGGTCAGCCCCGGCGCTTTCCGGACCTACTTGGAGGGTGCCGAGGGATCCAATCGCAGCGATGCTGCCGCCCCCCGCCCCAATCTCGATCATCTCGATGACCGGAATTTTGACCGGCAGACCGCTCCCCTTCTTGAAGCGATAGACCCGGCCTACTTCAAATTCGTTGACCCTAACGGGCTCGCCGTTTTGGATGATGCAGGTTTTGGCGGTGGTACCTCCCATGTCGAAGGAGATGATGTTCGCCTGCCCCGTTTGCCCTCCAATCCAGGCGGCGGCCAGGGCTCCCCCGGCAGGTCCGGATTCGACTAAGCGTATGGGGTGCTGGCTGGCGGTCTGGGGAGAGGTGATTCCTCCCGTAGAGAGCATAATGTAAAGCCGCCCTCTGATCCCGAGTTCGACAAGGCCTTTTTCCAGAATTTCCATGTACCGGCGGACCGCCGGCATGGTATAGGCGTTGGCCACGGTGGTGGAAGTCCGTTCGTACTCGCGCACCTCGGGCGCAACCTCCGAAGAGATGGAGACGGGAAATCCGGGGCGTTTGGCCAAGAGCAGGTCGCGGAGCATCCGCTCATGGGCGGGGTTTCGGAAGGAATGCAGAAGGGATATGGCGGCCGATTCCACCCCGAGAGCCAGAAGTTCATTTACCGCCCGTTCCGCTTCCTCCTCCGTGAGGGGAATCAAGATTTGGCCGTTGTTGTCCAGTCGCTCGGTGACCTCCACCCGCCGTCGCCGAGGGGCTAGCGGTTTAGGCAACTCGATGAAAATGTCGTATATGTCGTAGCGCATCTCCCGGCCGATCTCCAGGGCATCCCGGAAGCCGCGGGTGGTGAGAACCCCGGTCACAGCTCCTTTGCGCTCGATGATCAAGTTGGTCACCAATGTCGTTCCGTGGATGGCCTTGACCACCTGGCTGGCGGCGATCCCATCGCGATCCAGCATCTCCCGGATCACCTCGATGACCGCCCGGCCAGGGTTATCCGTGGAAGTCAACCGCTTCCCCAAGGAAGCCCGGCCGGAACCTGGATCGAGGATGACCACATCCGTAAAAGTTCCGCCGATGTCGATACCCACGTGGTATTCTTTAGGCACTGCGATCCTCTCCGCTCGTCTCTCCATTATCTATTGCCGATAAAAACCTTCCAACCTATTGGGCCCGCGTAAATGGGGGATATGAATAAAAGTTTCATCTCCAAATTAATTGATCATATTTTTATAAAAGCCTGCCAAGGGCCCGGTTGGAGTTGATCCAAAATTATAAGCTTTTAATAAAACCGACCTGGGCAAGAGCGGATTATTTGGCAACATAAACTTTCATGAGAATCTTGCCCCAACCTCCTTTGTCGAGACCCACGTCGGTGCACTGGACAATGTTGAAGCGTTCGCCATTCGGGTCTGAGCGGGTTAGGAGCCTTTCGAAAATCGCCGGCAGGATTTTACTTGCCGGCCCCAGAGCGAACATGCACATTTTTTTCGGGCATTCCCCAGTGATCAACTGGCCACCTGCGGTCATCACAAACCGATCGCCAACCTTGTGCTGAGCATGGCAACCGTGGGATTCGATCACTTCGGCGATGATCCGGCTTTTCACAAAGTCCGGTGTTTGGGTGACCATCTTCACCTTCTCAGGGTCCGACCGAAAGACCTCCATTTCTTCATCGGTATATCCCATGTGCTTTTGGAAACGGCGCCAGATTTCTTCAACCTCCATCTTAATTCCTCCTCTAAAAAAGATTGTTCTTGAGAAAAAGTCTTCCATCAAAGCAAAGTACGGTCCAGGCTGCGGTACTGGATGGTTTCGGAGATATGTTGGGCGGTGATCTCCTCAACATCCTCCAGATCTGCAATGGTGCGGGCGATCTTAAGGATGCGCGTGTAGGCGCGGGCGGAGAGACCCAGCTTGTCGATAGCCTGTTCCAGGAGGGTCTTGGAGTCCTCCCCGATCTGACAATATTTTTTTAGATATCTGGGAGTCATCTGGGCATTACAATAGATGCGCTTACCATTGAAGCGTAGCCGCTGAAGTTCCCTTGCCCGGTTGACGCGTGCTTTGATGGTCTCGGAATCTTCGCCGGAGGCTTCTCCCGTAAGATCCCGGTAACGCACAGCCGGAACCTCAATATGAATGTCGATGCGGTCCATCAACGGGCCGGAGATTTTGGAGCGGTAGCGAAGGATCTGCGGCATCGTGCAAGTGCATTCCCGGTTGGGGTCCGTGTAGAAACCGCAGGGACAAGGATTCATGGCTGCCACCAGCATGAAAGAAGACGGAAAGGTTAGGGAGGAAAGGGCCCGGGAAATGGTCACTCTACCGTCTTCCAGCGGCTGGCGCAGGACTTCCAATACATTCTTTTTAAACTCCGGCAGTTCGTCTAAAAAGAGCACACCGTTATGTGAAAGGCTCACCTCTCCAGGCCTGGGAATGTGGCTCCCTCCGATGAGGCCGGCGTCGGAAATGGTATGGTGAGGGGAACGAAAAGGACGCGTAGCAATCAAAGCGCTGTGGGGTGGCAGCAGGCCTAAAACACTGTAAACTCGGGTTACTTCGATGGCTTCTTCAAACGAGAGGTCGGGCAGGACCGTTGAGATTCTTTTGGCCAGCATGGTTTTACCCGCCCCGGGTGGACCGATCATGATGATGTTATGTCCACCGGCCGCGGCAATCTCCAAGGCTCGCTTCACGTGCTCCTGGCCTTTGACTTCATTGAAATCCTCGGCGTAATGCTTTTCCCGGCTAAAGATTTCCTGGAGGTCCACAAAGGTAGGAAGGATCGTCTTTTGGCCATTGAGAAAATCTACCACCTCGGAAAGGACGTCCACCCCCAAAACATCAATTCCCTGGACCACAGCGGCTTCCTCGGCATTTTCTTTGGGCAAAAGGACCCCGCGTTTGCCCTTGCTTTTTGCAGCCATAGCCAAAGAAAGGGCCCCTCGGATGGACTTTACCCGGCCATCGAGGGAAAGTTCTCCTAAAAGAAGATATTCTTCCAGAAGGATCGGGGAGGCGACTCCAAGGGCTGCGAGGATCCCTACGGCAATAGGCAGGTCAAAGCCAGCCCCTTCTTTCTTCACGTCGGCCGGGGCGAGATTGACGGTAATCCTTTTGGGAGGGAAGTCATAACCGGAGTTCTTGATGGCCGACTTCACGCGTTCCTTCGCTTCTTTGACCGCACCATCCGGAAGCCCAACCGTGGCAAAAACAGGAAGGCCCTGAGCAATATCTACCTCTACCTCCACTATGTAAGCATCAATTCCCAAAATGGCACCGCTCAGAACTTTGGCCAGCATGAAGGACTCCTCTCTTTGGGCTAAAGGGAAGGGTTGATTTAAACGTTGACGGAAGAGGAAATTTTTTTAATACTTATAACAAAAGGTTTGGGGCAGGGCAAGCCTTTATTAATTGCGGATTTCAGGTTGCGGATTGGGGAATAAAAAAAATTGAAGTATTTTTTAAATAGACTTTGAATTAGAGAGGGGGATATGGCCAAACTCAGTCATTTCGACCCAGAAGGGCGGGCACGGATGGTAGACGTGAGCGCCAAGAGAGTGACCCATAGAACGGCGGTGGCCTCAGGGCGGGTAATCATGAAAGCCGAGACCTTGCGGCGTATCGTGGACAAAGAAATCGAGAAGGGGGATGTCTTAGGAGTCGCTCGGGTGGCCGGGATCATGGCCGCAAAACGCACAGGCGAAATCATCCCCATGTGCCATCCTTTGAGCATTGACAGTGTGGAGATTTTCTTCCGGCCGGAGGCCAAGCGTTGCGAAGTGTATATTGAGACCCAGGTAAAATCCACGGGGAAAACCGGGGTAGAGATGGAGGCTTTGCTGGCAACGGGGGTGGCTGCCCTGACGATTTATGACATGTGTAAAGCCATCGACCGGGGGATGATCCTTGCGGACATCAAGCTCATGAAAAAGTCCGGAGGCAAAAGCGGGATCTATATCAGGCCTGCAGAAAAGGAAAAGGACCTTAAAAAGCCCGGCTCAAATTCCGCCATAAGAAATAGGGGTTAAAATCCCTTTTGAAGTCAATATATTAGAGGATGTTTTAAGTTTTTCTTAAAAAAAGCTTGACATCCTCTTTTTTTCATGGTTTAATCCTATAT
>Ga0180009_10008630_pt1 | contig 10064 bp, 10 predicted proteins | sample OS_PC_MetaG_FD_123537 | JGI IMG/M metagenome (GOLD analysis project Ga0180009, IMG submission 123537) | Groundwater microbial communities from the Aspo Hard Rock Laboratory (HRL) deep subsurface site, Sweden - OS_PC_MetaG | ecosystem: Environmental > Aquatic > Deep subsurface > Groundwater... | reverse complement strand
GCCGATATGGCGGGGCGGTCGCTGATTACCCGTAAGGTTGAGATGGGCGTCGCAATCCGCATGTCGTGCCTCGACATCCTCACGCGAGAAGCGCGCGGGCTGGAGGGCTGGAGGGCATGAAGCAGACGCGGTCTTTCACGATCACGAACGCACAGCTGGTGACACCGGGCGGGTTGGTGCACGGAGCGATCCGCTGCGCTGATGGCGTAATCGTGACGGTTGGCGCGAATGTTGCCGCGCAGGACAGCGACGAGGTGATCGATGCGCGCGGGCGGCTTGTCGCCCCCGGCCTGGTTGATCTGGGGGTGTTCGCGGTCGACAAGCCCGCGTTTCATTTCGGCGGGATCACCCGCGCAGCCTTGATGCCCGATCAATCTCCGCCGCTCGATCTGCCGAGCCGGGTCAACTTCATCGCCAAAAGCGGTAAGCCCGATTTGTGGGTGCACCCGCTGGCTGCGGCGACGCGCGGTCTTGAGGGACGCGAGCTAGCGGAAATTGCGCTGATGCAGGATGCGGGCGCACGCGGGATTGCCACCGGGCGGGGCTGGATCGCAGATTCAGGCGTGATGCTGCGGCTGCTGCAATATGCCGCGATGCTGGATCTGGTGGTGGTCACCCATGCCGAGGACGGCGGGCTGACCGGAGCAGCGGCGGCGACCGCTGGCGAGATTGCCACGCGGCTGGGTCTGCCCGCTGCGCCTGCCGAAGCCGAAGCACTGGCGATTGCGCGCGATATTGCGCTGGCTGAACTCGCAGGGGCGCGGCTGCATATCCGGCAGGTGACGACCGCACGGGGCTTTGCGCTGGTCAAAGCGGCCAAGGCGCAAGGCCTCGCTGTGACCTGCGGGATCACGCCCGCGCATTTCATGCTGTCCGATCTTGCGACTGCCGATTTCCGTACCTTCACCCGCCTGTCGCCGCCTTTGCGCAGCGAGGCAGATCGGCAGGCGGCGTTGAGCGCGATTGCGGACGGCGTCGTTGATGTAATCGCCAGCGGCCACGATCCGCGCGGGGCCGAGGATAAGCGCCTGCCATTCGCCGATGCCGCGCCGGGCATGGCCGGGGCCGAAACGCTGCTGCCGTTAACGCTGACGCTGGTGCGCGACGGGTTGATCGACATGGCCCGCGCGTTTGATCTCCTCGCCCGCAACCCCGCGCGGTTGCTGGGCGTTTCGGCGGGTGAACTGGCGGCGGGGCTGGAGGCTGACCTTGCGCTGATCGATCCCGAAGCGCCGTGGATCATCGACCGCCGCAAGATGGAGGCGACCGCCGACAACACCCCGTTTGACCGACAGGGGGCACAAGGCCGGGTGCTGCGCCTGTGGAAGGGCGGCGTTGCGTTAAGCGCATAAGAAAACTCCCGGAAAGCCGTGGCCTTCCGGGAGGAGTTTCGCTGACTGTTTCCAGGGACCGCTTTATACCAAAGTGCGATGAGCCCCGCCTCATCGGACTTTGGTTAAGCCCGTGCGGCGTTTGAGCATCTCCAGCGCGTGATGCAGCAGCATCTTAGCGCGCTGGAATTAGCGTGCGCGCGATGCCATCCGCACGTCGCGCTTTATCGCGCCTGCAGGCGGGCTTGATGCGGCATAGGCAAAGCAGCCGCGCCCAGCCGATTTGACCGATGAACACAGGCTTTGCGCGCTCTTCGGGCCAAAGCCTTCGGCAGCGACGCGCCAGAAATTGCGCCCGTTCACCACCGCTTCGGTGATGACGAGATTGTGGTTCTTCAATTCGGGGAACTTGGCCTTGAGCACAGTCCAGCCACGCTCAGCCTCAACCTTGCTGCTGTAAGAACCAATCTGCACGAGATGCGAGGCTGCGCTCTTGTCGCTGGCGACTGACGCGGGCGTGGCAGTCGCGGCCATGCGTCGCTGCGACGATGCGGCGGCCATGCGGGGGGCAGCGCGCGGGGCTGCGCGTTCGGCGCGGGCGGGCAATTGCTGCACCACCGGTTTCGAAACATAGCTGATGCGCGATGCGGGCCGAGCGACAGGGGCACTTTCAAAGGCCTGCGCAAAGGTGGCAACCGGGGTCGGTTCTGCAGCGAGGGCGGGGGTGGGGGCTTCGGCGACCATTTCCGTCGGCGCTTGCGTAGCGGCCTCGGCAAACATCATCGCGTCGCTCGGGAAATTGGCGAGCGCAAGGCGCTGCGGCTGGCCTGCATCCATCTGCGGGGTCACATCCAGCAGGCTGGCAACGCGTTGCCGAAACTGTTCGGGCGCGGACATTGCGGCCCATTGGGTGAGGCGCTGGTCGAGCTGGTCAGCCGGGACATCTTCTGCCGCCATGACCCGCGCTGCGCGCCAGTTACCGGCAAGCGCATAGGTGTAGGCAAGGTTCTGGCGCAGCTTGGGCGAGACTTGGTCGCTGGCGCGCACGGCGTTGACCAATACATGCACGCCTCGCTCCGGCTCACCAGCCAATGCAAGCGCTAGCCCAAGATCGGCCGGATCGATCAGGTTGGCATATTCATCCAGCACTGCCGATGCCGAACGGCCTTCGCCCAGCGCAATCTTGGCGAGCGCAAAGCTTAACACGGTGCGCGGGTTTTCATCGCCGAGATCAAGCGCATCGCCAAAGCTGGTTGCTGCCGACTGAAAACGCCCCGCCTCCATGTAAGAAGCGCCCAGCAACGCGCGATAACCCGAGTTGCGCGGCTCGGCCAGTACAGCAGCTTCGGCGTGAGTGATGGCCTTGTCGACCTGGCCTTTGCCGAGCGCGTTCTGCGCGCTGGCGAACGACATGTCGGCCTTGGGTGCGGCCGAGGTGGTGCACCCCGCCAGCGCCAGCCCGGCGAGCGCGGTCGAGACGGCAAGCGCGATACGCGGTGCTTGTCTGATGCTGCGGTCCATTGTCATTTCCCCGTTTGATTCTGCTGGTTCACGATGTGGTTGCATGGGTGGTTGGTGCGAGCCGGTCAGTGGCGCTTGAGGTGTTTGGCAATCACATCAAGCTCATCGATTTCGGCAAGCAATCGATCAAGCGCTTCGGTCACGAGCACTTGCGCGCTGACGTTCTGCATCGTTGCGGCAAGGCGCAGTTTCAGGTGGCGTTCGGCATCAAGCCGCAGCGTGAAGGCAGCGCGGCGAACAGCCGCAGCCACAGGGGCGCGGGGCTTCGGCGCAGCAGCTGCCAGCACGGCAACCTGTGCCAATCGCGGCTGGTCGGGCGCGTATTCCTCATCCTCGAAATCGTAATCAGGGTCGCTGTCCTGCGGGCCGTTCATGGCGGCATCGGCAAGCACCCGTTCTTCGAGCCGGTGTTGCTGACGGCGCACAATCGGGCCGTGGGCCGGGGCGCTGCTATCGGTTGATATGTCGGGGTTGATCGGCACGATGTCGGCGCCTGCGTTGGCCCCGGCGTCGGACTCGTGCCCGTCCATGTCGTTCCAGCCGAGGTCTTCAAGCTGTTCGTCGGACACATTGGCCGCGACCTGCGTCAAAGGGGCAAGCTGCGGGCGCATGGCTGGCTTTGCGCCACCCTTGCGGGCGAGCAAGGTCGGGCTGAGCGAAGCGAAACCGGGTTCGGACATTGCCATGGCCCCCTTCGCTTACTGGGCTACCCGGCGGCCAAAGCCACCGGCGGGGCGAGGCACGCCGCCCATCTGCTGCGCCTGACCATTGGGAGCCGGGGCAAACACGGTGCGGCGGAAATTCTTTTCAAGCCGATCGGCAATGTAGCGCCACAAAGCCGTGATCTCGGCCGCGCTGCGGCTTTCGGGATCGACTTCCATCACCGTGCGCCCGTCGATCATCGAGGCGGCGAAATCGGTGCGGTGATGGAGCGTGATCGGCGCCACGGTGCCGTGCTGTGACAGCGCGACCGCAGCTTCCGAAGTGATTTTGGCCTTGGGGGTGGCGCCATTGACGACGAACACCAGCGGCTTGCCCGCGCGTTCGCACAGGTCAACCGTTGCCCCGACAGCGCGCAGATCGTGCGGAGAAGGGCGCGTGGGCACAACGATCAGTTCGGCCACGCTGATGACCGACTGGATCGCCATGGTGATGGCCGGCGGCGTATCGATCACCGCCAGTTTGAAGCCCTGCTGACGCAGCACCTGCAAATCATTGGCCAGCCGCGATACGGTGGTTTGCGCGAAGGCGGGATATTCCGCCTCCCGCTCGTTCCACCAATCGGCGAGCGAACCTTGCGGGTCGATGTCGATCAGCACGACCGGGCCAGCGCCTGCGCGCTGGGCCTGGACGGCGAGATGTCCGGACAGGGTGGTCTTGCCCGATCCGCCTTTCTGCGATGCCAAAGCGAGTACACGCAACGCTTGGGTCCCCCTGGGTTGATCCGCTGCGGGCCGCCCTATTGCGGAACCTGACAACGGCTGGATGACCACGGGATCGCAGGATACCCCTAATTTTGGGTTAAGATGGGACGTTTGTGTGCAATCCAATTGGTTGGCGTTGCACAATTCCATCGTGCCTGGGCGAGGCCTCAACGCCTTGCAACGGTTTGCTAACCATGTTTGGATTATGAAGAGGGCCACCGATCATGCCGCATCGCACGCAGCATCTCACAGGGCAGATACAAGAGCACGGATGATGAAATCGAAGGTCGCACAGAGCATTGCAGCCATATCTGCCCGCACAGGGTTGAGCATCGCCGCATTGGCGCTGTTCGCGGGCCCGGCGTCGGCAGATGTCAAAGCAGGGGTCGACGCTTGGACGGCGGGCGACTTTACTCGTGCGGTTGCTGAATGGCAGGGCCCCGCGGCGGCTGGCGATGCCGATGCGGTGTTTAATCTGGCGCAGGCCTATCGCCTTGGGCGCGGGGTCGAGACTGATAATGCCCGCGCGCGCCAGCTCTATGAAGAGGCAGCCCGGCTTGGCCATATCAAGGCTGCCGACAATTACGGGCTGATGCTGTTTCAGGAAGGTGAGCAGGACAAGGCGATGCCGATGATTCGCGCCGCATCCGATCGCGGCGATCCGCGCGCGCAATATGTGCTTGGCCTGTCGCACTTCAATGCGGATTACGCTCCGCTCGATTGGGTGCGCGCCTATGCCTTGATGACACTGGCGAATAGTGCGGGCCTGCCGCAGGCGCGCGATGCACTGGCACAGATGGACAATTACGTGCCGGCTGCACAGCGCAGTCAGGCGCAATCGCTCGCGCGGGAGCTGGAGGCTGGCGCGAGGGTGCAACGCGCGGCTGAACTTGCTGCGGCTGAACTGGCAATGCGCCCGCCGGTAATTGCGGCTGCCAACCAGCCCGCCGCGCAACCTGCACCCAGAACAACGCTGGCAGCGGCCGCTCCGGTTGTTGCCGCCGCGCCTGCGTCCAAGCCCGCTACGCGCCCCCAACCTGTTGCTCCGCCCAAGCAGGGCACATGGCGCATCCAGCTGGGTGCTTTCGGGGTTGCGGCCAATGCCGATCGCATGTGGAACCAGCTTTCGGGCAATGTGGCGCTGGCAGGCACCAAGAAGACGCTGGTGCCGAGTGGCAAAGTCACCCGCCTGCTCGCCACCGGCTTTGCCAGCAAGGCTGAAGCCGCTCGCGCCTGTGCCGCGCTTAAGCGGCAAGGGCAGGCCTGCCTTGTGGTGGGCCAAGGCTAGGTTTTTGACGTCGATAGTTGCGACAACATCTGCACCGCGTCCCGCGCTGCTTGATCAAACGCAAAGGTCGCGCTTCCCAAGACCCTGAAATTTGCTAGTCTCCCGCAACACGGGGTGGGGGGTCAGCGATGGATAACACTTTGAGCGGGCGCGGAGCAGCGGGCATTCACTCCGATGGGGGTGTCAGCATCGCCCCGGTCGCCGCCGGAGAGCGGATAGACACGCTTGATTTCATTCGCGGATTGGCGGTGATGGGCATTCTGGCTGCGAATATCATCGCCTTTGGTCAGCCGTTTGAAGCTTACATGTATCCTTCCGCGTTCTTGACCGATCCGGGTGATCCGAACGGTTGGATGTGGATCGCGCAATTCGTGGCCATTGATGGCAAGATGCGCGGATTGTTTACCCTGCTGTTCGGCGCGGGGATTTATCTGTTCATGGAGAAAGCCTGGGCGCGCGGGGCAACGCGCGGGCTTCAGGCGTGGCGGCTGGCGATCCTGATGGTGTTCGGGATGGTGCATTTCTTCTTCATCTGGCCGGGCGATATCCTGTTTTACTACGCATTGTTCGGCTTTGTTGCGCTCGCTTGCCTCAAGTGGAGCATCAAGACGCAGCTGTGGGTCGGGCTGGCAGGATATATGCTGGGCGTGCTGATCTACGCCGCGATGTTCACCACGACCTGGGCGATCGCCGATACGTCGTTCGGCGAAATCAGCCCCGAACTGGCGGAAGCGCGCGCCGGGATGGTCGCTGGTATTGATGAAACGCTGGCTCACGGCGCCGTGCCCAACGCCGCCATTGCCGCCGGCGATTACGGCACACTGGTGATGCACCGCCTGACCGAGCAATGGAGCGAACCGCTGAGCAATGCGATGCTGTTCGGTTTGGAGACATTGCCACTGATGCTGATCGGGGTGGCGCTGTATCGGCTAGGCTTTTTCAACGGCGCGATTGGCCGCGCCAAGCTGCTGCGTTGGGGCTGGATCGGCGTGATCGCGGGTGGGTTGGCGCATCTGGCGATTGGTTTGGTGGTGCAGGCTGGGGGCTTTACGTTCTATGGAACGCTCGCTGCCTATATCGGATGGAGCCCATTGCCGCGCTTGTGGATGATTTTGGGGCTGGCGGCATTGCTGGTGGCCTATGCACCGTCAGCGACAGGCTGGCTGGGTGAGCGCATTCGCGCTGCGGGCAGGGCGGCGTTTACCAATTACCTCGGCACCTCGATCCTGATGATGCTGGTGTTCCACGGCTGGGCGCTGGGGCTATTCGGGGAATTGAGCCGCCCGCAGTTGTATATCGTGGTGGTGGTGGCCTGGGCGGTGATGCTGGGATGGTCAAAGCCGTGGCTTGACCGCTTCCGGTACGGCCCGCTCGAATGGTTTTGGCGCAGCCTGACCTATCGCACCGTTTTTCCGCTGAGGAAGTGACTGGCAACGCCGGGTGGCGCTGATCGGCGGAGCAGTCGCCGCAAGGCCGCCCGCCTCATGCAGTGGAGCGGTAGGCCAACCAGAATGTCCGCGCACAGCGCCGCAGGCGCGAGGATTTCGGCTGCCGGAGGCGTGCGGATGCAAAAACGCCTTGTTATTGAGAATAATTCGCATACATTCGCTTCTGCAAACGCTTCGCAGGAGTGATTCGGCGGCCATGTATATCTGCATCTGCAATGCAATTCGCGAAACTGACCTGCGCAGGGCCGCGCTTTGTTGCAAGGGCGACGCTGAAGCGACTTACGCGAGCCTCGGCAAACGTCCCAACTGCGGGCAATGCCTTGAGGAAGCGCAACAAATCATCGACGCTGAACGCGCCGCTGCATCTTGCGAGATGGTCGCAGGATAGCACGCGCTACTTGTGATTGCGAATACCTCGCAAACTTTTGATTCATAACGAAAAGTATCGGCCCGCCCCTTGCGGACACACCCTTGCAGCGTCTATTGTTAATGCAACGCCGACGAGGCGCATTGATCTATCGCAAGGAGTAACCGCCATGAGGGGCGACCCCAAAGTCATCGACTATCTCAATCAGGCGCTCACCAATGAACTGACCGCGATCAACCAGTATTGGCTGCACTACCGTGTGCTCGACGATTGGGGCGTGACCCGGCTCGCCGCTTATGAGCGCAAGGAATCGATCGAGGAAATGGAGCACGCCGACAAGCTCGCGGCGCGCATCCTGTTCCTTGATGCGCTGCCCAACTTTCAGGCGATCCACAAATTGAAGGTGGGCGAAAATGTCGAGGAAGTGCTCAAGGCCGATCTCGCGCTTGAGAACGAAGCGATCCCGCTACTGCGTGAAGCGATTGCGCATAGCGAAAGCGTGCGCGACTATGTCAGCCGCGATCTGTTCGCCCACATCCTCGACAACGAGGAAGAGCATGTCGATTTCCTCGAAACCCAGTTTGACATGATCAAACGCATGGGGCTGGAAAACTACGTGCAGTTGCAAAGCAAACCAGCGGGCGAAGGCTGAAAGCTGATTGCAAGGTAATCTGCAAACGCAATCTTGAGCGGCCCGTAACGATTGTTGGGGGCCGCTTATTCGTTCACAAGTCATTTTCTAACGAATTGACGTTTTTTTGACGTTTCAAGGCCGGAGCAGGGTTTGACTTGGCAAGTGTGCCTCCACATTATTGTTCCCGGGGGGAGTGGATCAACGTGGTTTGCTGATCAGTGTCGCGCCTTGTGATATGAGGCTGCGATGCTTCCCGATCATCGGGGCGCCTTCCTTTGCTAACAGACAAGCAAAGAGGGGATTACCAATGAACGCGATTATCAAGACGATCAGTAGCGGCATTGCTGCGGCCACGCTGGCGATGGCGGTTCCGGCGGCAGCGCAAATGGAGCTTTACGAGAATTACCAACCGGCTGACGAGGTTGTCGAACTGACCTTCGTCAAAGTCGACGCAGGCCAGTTTGAAACCTATCTTGAAGGCCTCAAGTCGACGTGGGTCGCGGCCAACGAGGTGCAGAAGAAGCTCGGCCACATTTCGAGCTATGCGATCTACGAGGTTCCTTATGGGGAAAACGAGTTCAATGTCGTCCTGCGGGTGACTTTCCCGAACACGGAAATGACCGGCCCCAACAAGGCGCGCTATCTGAAATTCCTCGAAGAATACGGCAAGGCCAATTTGGACCAGTCGAACAAAACGGTGCTGGAACTGTATAACCGGATCCGCACGATCCAGGCGGTTCACGTCCTGCGCGAAGTCAAGATGATCAAGTGATGAGGCTCCGCTAACGCCGCAAAAGAGGCAGGGCCGCCAGGGCTCTGCCTTTTTTGCGTCTCAGCCTGCTAATCCTTCGGCGCCTGCGCGCCGATGGCCGCCAGCCGCGTTTCCAGCAGGAAAAACGCAAGCCCCGTTACCAGCAGCACCATCGTCAGCACCCATAGACCGGCAATCAGCGTGCCGATCTGCGATGTGATATAGGCTGAGATGAACAACATCCCGATCACCAGACTGATCATCACTGCCGCTGCGGTTGAGAACAGAATCGCGCCTTGCGCCAGCTTGCGTCGCCGCATTAGCCACCCGTGCTCGCGCGCCTGCCTGGGGGTGCGCTGTTCCTCCAGCTTGTCCTCAATCCGTTCGATCCGCTGGGCGATCCAGATCATCCGACTCATGATGACATTCATCACCGCGCCGATGCCGGATAGCAGGAACGCAGGCGCGAGGCTCAACTGCACCACTTGTTGAACGCGCGGGGTGGAGGCGGTGCGTTCGAATATCTCCAGCGCAAACGGCATGCGCACATCAGCGGCAACGGCAAACAGGTCGAACATCATCAACCGTCCTTGGCGTAGGGGTTCTTGTTGCTCTTCAACGTCACCCGCACCGGCACCGCATCAAAGCCGAGCTTCGCGCGGATGCCGTTGACGAGGTAACGTTCGTAACTGGTGGGCAGCATATCCAGCCGCGAGCCAAAGATGACAAAGCGCGGCGGGCGGGTGCCAGCCTGTGTGATATAGCGCAGCTTGATCCGCTTGCCACCCGGTGCGGGCGGGGGGTTGGCCTCCAGCGCATCGTCAAACCAGCGGTTGAGCGCGGCGGTGGATACCCGCTTCGACCAGCTATCGCGCAGCTCGAACGCGCCGGACAGCATCTGATCCAGCCCCTTGCCGGTCTTGGCGCTGACCGCGAACAGTGGAAGCCCGCGCACCTGCGCCAGCCCATCATCCAATGCGCCGCGGATGCCGTTGAACAGGCTGCTGGCACCTTCCGCAACGTCCCACTTGTTGATCGCGATCATCAGCGCGCGGCCTTCTTCGAGCACGTGGCTGGCGATCTTCAAGTCCTGATGCTCCAGCCCCTGCGTGGCATCGAGCAACAGCACCACAACTTCCGCAAAATCAACCGCGCGGCGGGCATCAGCGACCGAGAGTTTCTCCAGCTTTTCGGTGACATTGCGTTTCTTGCGCATCCCGGCGGTGTCGATCAGGCGAATCTCGCGCGTCTCGCCGGTCTTGGGATTGGTCCATTTCCAATCGATCGCGATCGAATCGCG
>Ga0180009_10008629_pt1 | contig 10066 bp, 7 predicted proteins | sample OS_PC_MetaG_FD_123537 | JGI IMG/M metagenome (GOLD analysis project Ga0180009, IMG submission 123537) | Groundwater microbial communities from the Aspo Hard Rock Laboratory (HRL) deep subsurface site, Sweden - OS_PC_MetaG | ecosystem: Environmental > Aquatic > Deep subsurface > Groundwater... | reverse complement strand
TGGGGGCTATTTTCGAAGAGGCTAAAAAGAAGGATAAAATTTCCCGGGAAGTGGTAAGAGAAGCAGCTCAAGCCTTGGGTGCTAAATCAGCATTTCTCATAAATTTACTTAATCCGGAAGTGCTTATTATCGGAGGCGGGCTTGAAGTGGCCGGTGAGTTCTTTCTTGAAGGATGTCTTGATTCCCTGAAGAAGTTTTCTTTCAGTGAAATGAGGAAGAATTGCAAAGTAACCCTTTCCGGCCTGGGCAGCCAAGCTACGTCCCTGGGCGCGGCAATGTTAGTTTTTAAAGAAAAGGCTTTACAGGTATAATATATATGCTATAATTAATCCAAAAGGAGGATTCTGATGAATTTAACTAAAATAATTCCAGTCGTCTTGTTAGTTTTTATGTTGGGAATCGGTGGCATTGCTTGGACTTTTTACAGCCAGAATCAAGAATTATCCAAAGCAAACCAGCAGTTGAAAAGCGAAAATGCCGGGTTGCTTCAGGATAACCAGCAGCTAAAAGACCAGTATAACGGCGAGCGCGATAAAAGAAGCGGCCTTGAAGAAAAGCTGTCAGTGGTAAGCCAGGACCTCACTCGTCTTGAAGATGAAAGGCAAAGTCTTAAATCAAAACTTAATGAAGTTACCCAAGAGAGAGATCTTTTGGTTGAGAAGTTGAGCAAATCTCCTCAAACCCAAGTCAGCGTAAGTGAACCTACGTCTTTTTCTTCTTCGACTTCGACTTCAGTAGGAATCTCTGAAGACCATTGGGCCGATTTTGTTAAAAAGAAAGCTGCCTTGGAAGCCAAGGTTGATTTTTTAAACAAAGAACTTTTTGATGCTAAAAGTAAAATGACCCAACTGGATAAAGACAACAAAGAGTTAAGCATAAAAATAGATCAGCTTAACAAAACTAAAGAGCAGCTTGATGAAGAGTTGAAGTTTAAAGAGAGAACCTTGCGTGTTCTAAGCATGGATTTAGTCAGCGAAAGAGAGGAGCGCAGTTCAGCGGTTACTGAATTAAGAAAACTTCGGAATGAAAATGTAAGCTTGAAACGGGAAATCATTTTAGCTAACAATGAAAAACTGAAACTTCAGGATAATCTTAAGTCGACCATGGAAAAGAAAGATAACCTGGAAGGCAGGATCTCCGATGCCGAAAATGTTCTCAAGGAAAAATCAATGGCTTTCGAAGATTTACAGGGGCGGTTAGAAGAGGCGATAGTCGGCGGTAAGCGCATTGTAGCTTCTGAATCAGCTTCAGTACAGCTTCCTCCGATTATAGTTAAGCCCGAAGCACCCGGTTTAAGGGGCTTAAGAGGCGAAGTCATAGCCGTAAACAAGGAAGAAAAGTTTGTGGTAGTTGATATTGGGGAAGCTTCCGGTATACGCCCAGGAAATCTTTTGAAAGTTATGCGTGGCGATAGAGAAGTAGCTACTTTGGAAGTCATTGAAACCCGGCGTGAAATCTCAGCAGCTGACGTAAGAGAGGTTGCCGGTGGAATGATGATCCAGGAAGGCGATATCGTCATCAGCCGGTAAGCTTTACAGCCACAGGTTGCACAATTTACGGTAATTGCTGAACGGATTACCGATTAATCGACTTCATAAAACCAAATAGCGGTGTCTTTTCCTAAAATAACTATCAAAGATGTGGCAAAAAAGGCAGGCGTTTCTATTGCCACTGTTTCCCGCTACCTGAATAACTTTCCTTTACGCAAAGACAATAAGGATAAAGTTGCCCAGGCAGTGCAAGAGCTTAATTATCGGCCTTTGCTTTACGCCCGGCGCCTGGCCGGCGGCAAACTTAATACTTTCGGTTTGATCCTTCCGGGGTATGAAGGGATTTTTTATTCTTTTTATGCTTTGGAGATAATCAGGGAAGTTGCTGCTGCAACTTCCGGCAATGCTATTGATTTGCATCTCAATATTTTTTGGGACAAAGACACTTTCCAGAGTTCCTTGGCTGACGGAGTGATTCTGGCTGATATTATCAATAACCAACGCCAGCTTGAACGGCTGGTAGAAGAAGCAATACCGTTGGTAGTGGTCAATAAGAAAATCGAAGATCCCGAGGTCAGTTTTGTAGCCATAAATAATTTCAAGGGAGCTTACGAGGCAGTGGAATTTTTAATTCATCACGGCCATAAACAGATAGCTCATTTTGCCGGCGATTTACGCGTCCAGTGCGCCCAGGAACGCTTGGATGGTTATAAAAGCGCTTTAGCTAAAAATAACCTTGAATTTAAGGAGGCCCTGGTTAGAAAGACTAATTTTTCGCGTAAGGAAACCCGCGAGCAGTTGGAAAAACTGTTTGCTTTGCCTCAAGTTCCGACGGCTATCTTCTGCTGCAGTGATGAAGTGGCTTCCGAAGTCTTAAGTTTTGCCGAAGAAAAGCGAATCGAAGTGCCAAAGAAATTAAGTCTTATCGGTTTTGACGATAATCCACATTGTCTTTATGGAAACTTGATGCTTACCACTATCCGTCAGCCGTTAAAGGCAATGGTTCAGCAGGGGGTTAAGATTTTAAAAGAGATAATTGACGGGCAGAAAACTCCCCAGAGAGTAGTTTTGGATACCGAACTTATAATCAGAGACACAGTAGGTTTTATTTAACCTGCCTGCCGGCAGGCAGGGGGTCGGTTTTTAGCCGACAGCTTGAAAAACCCAGGTTATTTTTTTGACCCGCATCACAACATATTGAGAGAAAAATAGATTTACATACAATATATGGTATTTTTTCTTGACACGATTACTAACTTGTGATATACCAAAAGTGTCGTTGCTTATTTTAAGTCTTCATCTAAATTACCGCGATTCGAACTGATTAATTGTGAATAATAGGATTGTTTAAGTTGGGATAAGTTAAACAAAAGGAAAGGTGTGGCATGCAGAAGTCATTAAATTTTTCATCGAACGCGATTGTTGTTTTACGCAAGCGCTATCTTAAAAAAGATAACCAAGGTAACATAGCTGAAACCCCCGAGGAATTATTGCGGAGAGTTTCTAAAGCTATTGCCAAGGTGGAGGCGGCTTACGGAGCCGACTCAAACAAAGTAAAAGAGATCGAAGATGTTTTTTTTGGAATGTTAAGAGATTTAGAGTTTATGCCTAATTCCCCCACCTTGATGAATGCCGGTAAGGACTTAGGTCAGCTTTCAGCCTGTTTTGTGGTGCCGGTAGAAGATTCCATGGAATCGATCTTTGATGCTATAAAATCAACTGCCCTTATACATAAAACCGGCGGCGGTACGGGTTTTAGTTTCTCGCGCCTGCGCCCCAAAAACAGCGTTGTAAAGTCAACTGGAGGCGTGGCTTCCGGGCCGGTATCTTTTATGAAGGTTTTTGATTCAGCGACCCAGGCCGTCAAACAGGGAGGTACTCGCCGAGGAGCCAATATGGGGATATTAAGGGTAGATCATCCCGATATTTTAGAATTTGTAAAATGTAAGGAGAAGGAAGGACAGATCTCAAACTTTAATATTTCGGTGGCTTTAACCGATGACTTTATGGAAAAAGTCATCCAAAAAGAAGATTATTCCTTAATCGATCCTTATAACGGCGAAGAAGTCGGAAAATTAGATGCCGGTGAAGTTTTCAACCTCATCGCCAGCTATGCTCATAGAAACGGCGAGCCAGGAATTGTTTTTATTGATAAGATCAACCGTGATAACCCTACGCCTCAACTGGGTTCGATTGAAAGCACTAACCCTTGTGGCGAGCAGCCCCTACTTCCTTATGAGAGCTGCAACCTAGGTTCGATCAATCTTTCAAGAGTATTGAAGAAACTTGAGTCCGGATTTGACATTGATTGGAATAAATTAAGAAAAATTACCCACTACGGCGTGCGTTTCTTGGATAACGTTATCGATGCCAACCGTTTTCCTCTCAGCAAGATCAAAGAGAACACTCTTAAAACTCGTAAAATCGGCTTAGGGGTTATGGGCTGGGCTACGATGCTGGGTTTTTTAGGCATACCTTATGATAGTGATGATGCCATCGATTTAGCTAAACGGTTGATAAAGTTTATCCGTGAAGTTGCCCAGCAGGAGTCTATGCAGTTAGCCGAGGTGCGTGGGGTGTTTCCGTCTTGGGCCAACAGCCTTTGGCAAAAGAAGGGCATCAAGATAAGGAATGCGACTTTGACCACGATTGCTCCCACCGGCACCATAAGTATTATTGCCGGTCCGACTTCCTCGGGAGTCGAGCCTAATTTTTCATTATGCTACTTTCGTAATGTCCTGGATGGCGAGAAACTTCTTGAGGTTGACCCGGCTTTTGAGTATACGGCTAAAAAAGAAGGTTTTTACAGCGAAGAGTTGATGCAGAGCATTGCTAAGGGTGAAAGCATTCAGTCCCGGGATAACATTCCCGATAATGTAAAAAGAATTTTTAAAACCGCCATGGACATTTCGCCTTTCTGGCATGTAAAAACCCAGGCCGCTTTTCAGGAGTTTACCGATAACGCTGTTTCTAAGACTGTAAATTTACCGAATAGCGCAACCGTTGACGATGTCAAAGAGGCCTACCTTATTTCTTATAAGCTGGATTGTAAAGGGGTTACTGTTTATCGTGACGGTTCAAGAAGTGTTCAGGTCTTGACTGTTGACGGAGCCGATAAGAAAAAAGAGGTTAAAGAAACTCAAAATTATTCCTTAACCGTCCCTTATCCTAAACCGCGTCCGGAAGTCATCTTGGGAACTACCACTAAAGTTACCACTGGCTGTGGTAACCTTTATATCACCGTTAACCAGGATGAAGAGGGTAGCCTTTTTGAAGTTTTCACTCAGATGGGCAAGGCCGGAGGATGCGCTGCTTCTCAGCTGGAAGCTGTCGGCAGGCTGGTTTCGCTTTCTCTTCGGGGCGGTATAGATATCAAAGTCGTGGTCGAACAGCTTAAGGGTATAAGGTGTCCTTCCCCTTCCTGGGATAAGGGTAAAAAGATTTTTTCCTGCGCCGATGCCATAGCCCGGGTTTTAGAGAAAAGAGGCAGTGATCAAAAAGAGATAGTCAAGGTAGTCACTGCCCCGGTTAAAAGTTCTGAAGAAAGTAAAATTATCGCTTCGTTTTCGGTTGGTGATTCGCCTAACGTCGTAGGGGTCTGCGTTGAATGTGGCTATGCTCTCAGGCATCAAGAAGGCTGCTTAGTCTGCGATGCCTGTGGTTATTCTAAATGCTAATTTTAAAAGTGGCGGGTAGTTTTTCTGCTCGCTGCTTTTATTTTTATAAGAAAGGAGCGAGATGATAAAGTTGGTTTTATTGCGCCACGGTGAGAGTATTTGGAATTTAGAAAATAGATTTACCGGTTGGACTGATGTAGGCTTATCTGAAAAAGGTACAAAAGAGGCCCATGAAGGTGCTAAGTGGTTAAAAAAAGAAGGTTTTACTTTTGATATAGCTTATACTTCTGTGTTAAAAAGAGCTATTTCCACTCTTTGGATCGTTTTAGAAGATATGGATTTGATGTGGATTCCGGTTGAGCGTTCCTGGCGTTTGAATGAGCGCCATTACGGAGCGCTGCAGGGATTAAATAAGCTGGAAATGGTTCAAAAATTCGGTGAGGAACAGGTTTTGATTTGGCGCAGAAGCTATGATATCCAGCCCCCGGCCCTTAAAATTGACGATCCGCGTTCTCCGGCTAAAGACCCCCGTTATAAAGATTTAAAGCCTCAAGATATTCCTTTGACCGAATGCCTCAAAGATACAGTGAACAGATTTCTGCCTTGTTGGCATGAACAAATAACCCCGGCTTTAAAGAACGGTAAAAAGGTTATCATCGCCGCTCATGGAAATAGTTTAAGAGCCTTGGTCAAATACCTTGATCAGATAAGAGAAGAAGATATTGTCAAGCTGAATATACCCACCGGAATACCCCTGGTCTATGAATTGGACGACAGCTTAAAGCCAATTAAACACTACTATTTAGGCGACCCGGAAGCAATCAAGCAAGCCATTGATTCGGTTGCCAAACAAACTAAAAAACAATAACTCAATGTTTCGCCTTCGTAAAACCTTATCCACCAATTTAAACCCCCGGGGTTTAAATACCGAGGTCTAGAGATGCGCAGAAAAGATAAACTAGTAAATGGCGAAGTTTATCATGTGTTTAATAAGAGTATAGCCGGATACACTATATTCAATAATGATGTTGAATATTTACGAATGCAAAATTTATTATTATATTATCAGATTAAAGACACAACCCGTAGTTTCACGCAATTTATAGAAGCTAATAAAATAGAGCATGATGATTTCAGCTATGAATTTAGTCCGTTTTTTAAGAAAGGAAAGAAAATTATCCAGTTGATTTGCTATTGTATTATGCCAACACATATCCATATAGGTTTAAAGCAGCTCCAAGACGACGGCATCTCGATTTTTATGGGCAATGTATTAAATAGCTACAGTCGTTATTTCAATATTAAACATAAAAGAAAAGGACCTCTTTGGCAAGGAAGATTCAGAAATGCCTTAATTGCAAACGACGAACAATTATTGCATTTAACGCGCTACATACATTTAAATCCTGTGACGGCATATTTAGTTGATAGACCAGAGCAATGGTTTTTTTCTTCTTATGAAGAGTTTACAAACAATACCGAAAAGTTAAATAAACTTTGTAGATATGAGGATATTTTAGATATCCATTCGAAAGAATATAAGAAGTTTGTAGAAGGGGCTATATCTTATCAGCGAGAGTTAGCGCAATCAAAACATTTGCTGTTCGATGACGAGGGTTGAATTTTCTAGACCCCCGGGGTTTATGTACCGAGGTTTATTATGAGTAAGCAATACGATGTGATAGTTGTCGGAGGAGGCCACGCCGGAATAGAGGCGGCCTGGAGCGCGGCTAAGCTCGGTTGTCAGGTTTTACTTTTAAGCTTGGATCTTGAAGGAATCGGTAAATTATCTTGCAATCCTGCCGTAGGCGGGGTAGCTAAAGGGCACCTGGTGCGGGAAATCGATGCTTTGGGAGGTTTGATTGGAAAAATAGCCGATGAATGTTCTTTGGGGTATCGGATCTTAAACCGCAGTAAAGGTAAAGCCGTCTGGGCAACCCGGGCTCAAGTCGATATGCAGCTATATCCTGAAATCGCCAGGAGCTTTTTGGAAAAAAACCGAAATATTAAGATTTTTCAGTCTAAAGTCGATGAGATCTTAGTTAAAAACCGGAAGGTCTGCGGAGTTAGAACTAACTTTGGCGAAGAGTTCTTAAGTAAGTCAGTAATTATTTGTGTCGGGACGTTTTTGAACAGCACAATCCATATCGGTTTAAACAGTTTTCCCGGCGGAAGGCTTAATGAAGAATCTTCGGATAGCTTGTTTGCCAGTATAAAAAAATTAGGCTTTAGAACTAAGCATTTTAAGACCGGGACTTGCGCCAGGCTTGATTCAAGAACAGTCGATTTTTCTAAAATGATCGAGCAAGCCCCTGACTTTGATGCTGTACCTTTTTCTTTTTCCAATAAAACTATTTCCAAAACCGCTTTAAGTTGTTTTATAACCCACACCAATAAAAAAACTCATGGAATCATCAAGAAAAACCTTAAATACTCGCCGCTTTACTCCGGAAAGATTAAGGCTTGCGGAGTGCGTTACTGTCCGTCTTTAGAAGATAAGGTGGTTAAGTTTTCTGACCGCAGCCAGCATCAGGTTTTTATTGAGCCGGCCGGTCGAAGCACTTACGAAGTTTATCCTAATGGTATATCAACGTCTTTGCCTTTCAATGTCCAGGTAAAATTTATCCGGACTATCATCGGGTTAGAAAAGGCAGAAATCCTGCGTCCGGGATACGGTATTGAGCACGGTTTAATCGACACCCGCCAGCTTGAGTTGACCTTGGAGGCAAAAAAAATAAGCGGCCTTTATTTTGCCGGCCAGCTTAACGGGACAACTGGCTATGAAGAGGCCGCGGCTCAAGGTTTAGTTGCCGGGATCAATGCTGCTTTGTCAGTAAAAAAGAAGAAACCATTTATCCTCGGGCGCAACGAGGCTTATATCGGAGTTTTAATCGATGATTTAACCGCTAAAGGTACTGATGAGCCTTACCGGATGTTTACTTCGAGGAGCGAATTCCGCCTCTCGCTTCGTGAGACCAACGCTGATTTAAGGCTTGCTCCCAAGGCTTATAAACTAGGCCTTTTAGTTAAAAATGAATATGCGTTAATTTTAGAAAAGAAATCCAAAATAGAGGCTGGTTTAAAAGCTGCCAAAGCCGAGAGAATAATTTTTGATAAAAAAAATCTATCGGTTTATGAAGCTTTAAAGAGGCCGGATGTCGATTTTAATAAAGTTAAAAAGTATTTCCAAATAAAGTCAGAGGATCTAGCGGTTAGCCGGGAAATCGAGACCCTGGCCAAGTACGAAGGTTTTATAATCCGCGAGCTTGGCTGGTCAAGAGAGCTAAAAAGGTTTGATAAGATAAAAATGCCTATGGTAGATTATTCTAAAATCCCGTCTCTTTCTAAAGAAATAGTCGAGAAACTTAAAGTTTTTAAGCCAAAAACTTTAGGCCAGGCTTTAAAGATCAGCGGGGTAACTCCGGCAGCGATCTTGACTATCTATAATCTGGTAAAGAAAAAACAGGCTGGTTCAAAGAGCCGGCAGTTTTAAATATCTACCGATATAGTCTGCTAAACCAACGCTGGCTCCGTAAGGGTAAAGAATTTCTTTTAGGTTTTTTAACTCTTCCTTTAGCTGGCTATATTTTGCTTCATTTTCCAAATAACCACAAGTAACTTCGGATATCCGTTGGGGATTTGCATCTTTTTGGAGAAGTTCATCGACTACCTTTTTCCCGGCTAGGATATTGACCATCCCGACAAATTTTGTCTTGACCATTCGTTTTAAGATCTGCCAGCTTAAAGGGTTGATTTTATAGATAATTAGATAAGGTATGCCTAGTATGGCTATTTCCACAGTGGCTGTTCCTGATGAGGTGATAATAAATTTTGATTCTTCCAGGGCCGCATAAGAGTGTTCTACTATTTCCATATCTGGATAAAATTGTTCATAGAGTTTACGGTCTAAGCTGGCAGGCTTTATGATTTGAAAGCCATATTCCGGTAGCCGCTGTTGGATAATTTTTTTTGCCTCTCGCATTATCGGCAGGTGTTTTTTTAGTTCATTTTTGCGTGATCCCGGTAAAAATGAAATTATTTTTTTTGGTTCACGATCCAGAGGCTGGATTATTTCCAAAAGCGGATGTCCGAAGTAGAGGACGTCCATATTATTCCTTTTGTAAAAATCTTCCTCAAATTTAAAAATAACCACCATTTTGTCGATGAATTTTTTGATCAGTTTGATCCGTTTTTTTCTCCAGGCCCAGACTTGCGGGCTGACGTAGTAAAAAACCGGGTATTGTTTATTAATTTTTTTCGCTAAACGCAGGTTAAAATCGGGAAAATCAATCAGGATGACCAAGTCCGGTTTTATTTCTTTAATTTTTCGGAGAGTTTCTTCGAAAGTAGCTAATATTGTCTTAAGTGAAGATAAAACTTCGACCAAACCGCAAACCGAATGTTGAAGAAGATTGATGATTTGTCGTGAGTGTTTAGCCAAGGCTGGCCCGCCAAAGGAGTAGATTTCAAGCGAAGGGTATTTTTGTTTTAAGTTTTTGCTTAACAGCCCGCCGTAAATATCGCCTGAAGTATCGCCGGCAACAATAACAATTTTTTTCATTTTGAGCACTTTAATTTAGCTATTTAGCGAAAACCCGATTACTATCGGGATGCATTTGTTTTTGGATTTTTAAGGCTAAAGCCAGGGCATCTTTGGCTTTGGCAGCATAGCCGGTTTCATGTTTGCCGGTTTTTACCAATTTAACAAATTCAGAGATTTCTTTTTTTAGCGGTTCTTCCTTATTTATGCCTAGAGCTTTCTTAACTATTTTTTTTCCGAGTTTTTGATAAATTTCTACTTCCTGATTGGCATAGTCCAGGGAAATATAGAGATTGGGCATGAAGATCCTGATTTTTCTTTCTCTTTTTGCTGATATCCGCGAGGAGGTTATATTAGCTACACAGCCATTGGCAAATTCAAGCCGAACATTGGCAATGTCATCAGAAGGCGAAAGTACC
>Ga0180009_10008628_pt1 | contig 10066 bp, 5 predicted proteins | sample OS_PC_MetaG_FD_123537 | JGI IMG/M metagenome (GOLD analysis project Ga0180009, IMG submission 123537) | Groundwater microbial communities from the Aspo Hard Rock Laboratory (HRL) deep subsurface site, Sweden - OS_PC_MetaG | ecosystem: Environmental > Aquatic > Deep subsurface > Groundwater... | reverse complement strand
ATTAATCAATAGTTAATTTTTTGCAGCAGAGGAATTTTCACCGCCATGTGAATGCTTGACCATTTGAAAACGGTCATATAACTATAGAAGAAACGTTCAACAACAATGAAGTATAAGGGGGACAATTCATGGATCGGTCCGGAACCGTAGGCAGGTTGACCGAATTTATAAAAAAAATGAAAAACGAGGGCCTTGATCGGATCGTCATCGATACCTTTGCCTATTATTACGAAAAGGTGGTCAACGGCGAAACCGGGTCCATTCCGGAAAATGACATCCGGCCTTTGAGTCCCGAGGAAACGGTAATTGCAGATGATCCTGGGCGATATTTCGATTTCGGCAAAAAGGCATTAAAGCATGCCGTGATAATTGTTCTGAACGGGGGTCTCGGTACGAGTATGGGGCTCACGAGTGCAAAATCGCTGATTGTGGCGAAAGCCGGCAAATCGTTCCTTGCCATAAAATTGGCCCAGGCGGAACGCCTGGGTGTTCAAATGTGTCTTATGAACAGTTTCAACACCCACGAGGCCACACTGAAAGCGATATCCGAAATAAAGCCCGAAAAAGAACCGATTTGTTTTCTGCAGAATAAATTCCCGAAGATATTACAAGACGGGCTTGCGCCTGCATCATGGCCGCATAATCCAGATCTGGAATGGAACCCCCCCGGCCACGGCGATATCTATACGGCGCTTCATTCCACCGGAATCCTGAAAAAGCTCCTGGATCAGGATATCAGATACGCTTATATCTGTAATTCAGACAATATCGGAGGAACCATAGATGAATCGCTCCTCGGATATTTCGCCGAAGAGAGCATCCCGTTTATGATGGAGGTCTCACAACGCGGCCCGTTGGACCGGAAAGGCGGGCACCTGGCCCGACACCGCAATGGGCATTTGATACTCAGAGAAATCGCCCAATGCCCCAAGGAAGATGTCGATACTTTTCAAAATATCAGATACCATCGATTCTTTAATACAAACTCCGTCTGGATTAATCTTCTCGAACTGCACCGTTCGATAAAAGAGCATGGTTTGGTGCAGCTCCCGATGATCTTGAACCCGAAACCCCTGGACCCCAGAAACGAAAATTCACCGCCGATTTACCACATAGAGACCGCCATGGGTTCCGCCATCTCCATGTTCGACGGAGCCCAAGCGGTTCAGGTCGGCAAAATCCGTTTTCTGCCGGTTAAAACATGCAGTGATCTCCTGGTCAGCCGATCGGATCGATTTCTTCTGACAAAAGATTACAAGATCATCAAAAACCCGGCCACAACAACTTCCGACATAAACGTGACCCTTGATCCGAAATATTACGGAAAGATCGATCTGTTCGACAAGAGATTTCCCGTGGGCGCCCCCTCTTTGTGCAGGTGCGAGTCTCTTACCATAGATGGGGATGTCCGGTTTGAATCGAACGTGACGATCATCGGAAATGTCACCCTTCGAAACAACAGTGCCCAACAGGCGGTGATCAAAGAAAATACGGTTATTGATCGGGATCTGATTCTCTAATATGATCTTCGTATCAGATGGATACGTGTCAATTTCAGAGCGTAAAACGTGAGTATCGTCCGGTAGGGTAGAACACATGCCGAAAAACAATGCGATAAAGAACCGCATGGGATCATTCTTTTATTGGTGGGTTTTAATCCTGCCGATTGTGTTGTGTTCGGGAAACGCACAGGGGCAGAAAATCGAAATCATCTCCTCGAACCCGAAAACGTCGTTTGCCGAACAAATCGATTCCATTGAAAAAACCATCGCCGCAGAGCGGGAAAATACGGACAATCTTAAATCTCATCTTTTGGAGGCGCGTCAGTTAAAGCAAACATTGGCAATGGAGCTGAATGCCAACAAGCTGCATATCTCCACGTACAATAACATTTTGCTTCTCCAGCATACCGGCGTTGATGATCTTGAAAAAGCCCTGGCAGCCAATCGGATTGCGTTTGACGCCGTGGACAATCGAATCAAGGGGTTAAAGAAAAAACTGGAAGCCGTGGCGCAGCTGATAATCCAGACCGATGAATATTACCGCCTCAATGAAAAACAATTATCCGATCTGGATGTCGAGGCATTAAAACATCCCGATACCGGTGTATTAATCAAAAAACTGAAGGAGCTGCTTAAAACCCTTTCCGCCAAACAGGGCATGCTGTCCACAATAGGCGAAATCTACACGGAGCAGATCTTCCTGCTGGAGAAGAACCACTCGGCGTTGATGGAATTGTCGAAGCGGTTCGATGAAAGAATAAAGGAAAAAAGAAAAGAGGCGCTATTTCAACGCAAAAGAAACCTGTTGGTTCTTTCGAACTGGAACCAAATCGCTGACGAATTCAACCGGTTGCGCCAACGGGTTGTATTATTCGGTTCGGAATCCTTTTGGGCAAAAGAATTGCCTGTCGTTTGGCGAGCCGGAGGAATTTTGCTCACGACCTTTTTTCTGCTTTTCGTGATCTTTGTCTGCCTGATTTTTCGATTCCGAAAATTCTGCATAAAATGCGCGGGCCGTTCCTTTTTCAGTGAAAATCCGGTTCGCGCGTTTGCCTTTGAACTTTTTTTACACTCCCTTCCGCTGTTCGGAACGACTCTGTTTCTCTATGTCTATACCCACCTCCAACAGATCTATTCCTCTGTCTTTATCGCCCGGGTGATCGTCGATATCCTCTGGCTGCTGTTGATCACCCGGTGGTACTCGGATCTTCTGGGAAAATGGCGTCAAACAGAAACACTTTCACCGGATGCCCGGATCATTCACCGTTTGAAAATCGTTACGCGCTATATCCGGTTCTTTGTCATCATCCATCTGGTGATTGGCTGGTTGACTGGAGACGCCGGCATTCTCCTGCTTTCGGTCAGAATTGCCTTTGAAATCGTTCTTCTCGTTTGGTTATTTCATTTCTTGAAATATTACCGCATCCTCGTCGCCCGGTCGGAGTTACAAATCCAACAGCCGACCCCTCTCGTTAAGTCTGTTGTGGCTGCCATGGGTTATATCATCGCCGGCGGTGCGCTGTTGCTCGACTTAACCGGATTCGGGCAGCTTTCCATTTATTGGCTCTCTTCCTGGGGACATAGTTCGGTGGTCTTTTTATGGGGAAGCGTTTTTTTCTTCATTCTCAGGGAATGGTATCAAACTTTCCAGAAACCCGGAGAAGTCAAAACCGAAGGCGATAAAATAACCGGCTACCCGTTTCGGCTCATGATCATCTGGATCTGTTGGCTGGCCTGGTTTGCAAGTTGCATGGTTGCCGTTATTATCGCCTGGGGGGGGAGGCAGGCGGTAATTCTCGGGTTTTTCAACGCCGCATACTATCCGTTTTCCGTGGGAAATATGCGGTTCAGCCTGATGGGTTTCATTTATGCCTCGCTGATATTGCTGTTTACCCACGCGGTTGTAAGAATATGGAGACGTTTTTTTAAGGATAATGTTTTGGCCAAAAGCGGTCTTGAAGTCGGACTTCAGGAATCGATGACCACCATCGCCGTCTATGTGTTATGGGCTTTGGGCATTCTATTTGCCCTTCATGCGTTCGGTTTGAATACCACTTCCCTTGCCGTGGCATTCGGGGCATTGGGTATCGGCCTCGGGTTCGGCCTGCAAAATATCTTCAACAATTTTATCAGTGGAATTATTCTGCTTTTCGAGCGTCCGATCCAGGTAGGCGATGCAATAGAAATCAATGGAATCTGGGCGAATGTCAAAAAGATCAATGTGAGATCGACGGTGGTTCAAACCTGGGACAACGCCAGCCTGATTATCCCTAACTCCGAATTCATCAGCTCCCAGGTAACCAACTGGTCCTTTAAGGACATGCGGCTTCGAAGAAACATTAACGTCGGTGTCGCATACGGGTCGGATGTGGAATTGGTCCGTCAAACGCTGCTTGAAGTCGCGGGCAACATGCCCAGGGTCATGAAATATCCCAAACCGGATGTATTATTTACCGATTTCGGAGATAATGCATTGATGTTCCGGCTTCGTGTCTGGACGGTTATCGATCATATGGTTGAAGTTGAGACAAACATCCGTTTTGAAATTGACCGGCTTTTCAGAGAACGCGGCATCACCATCGCCTTTCCCCAAAGGGATATCCATATCAAAACGGTCACGGAATCCATATCCCGTGAGGTCGCACCCGCCGATTCATCGTCCAAAAACAACAAGCCCGACCCGGACAACAAAGGTTGAAATCCTTGCCGCTCCTCTGCCGGGCATTTGACCGATTTGTAAGGATTCGCGGCAATCCCAGGAAAATCGGACCGTTTGAGGGGAAAAGCAAAGTCTCGCGGACCATTGTCAATTATCGAAACATTTCAAAAATATCAACAAAATCAGAAGGATCCACTCTCTGCTTCACCAGGGGCTCATCTTTAATGGCCGGAATCTGTGAGTTAAGCGCCGGTCGGTCGGTTGAATAGATGATACCGATGGGAATCTTCTCCCCCCATTCCGCTGCTTTTTCAAAGGCCATTAGCCGGTTTTTCGGATCGTATTCCGGATCTTCATCGATCCGATAGACACGATCCTTGTACCATTTAAATGTGTTAACGCGGTTGAAGGACACACAGGATTGAAGAATGTCGATCAAGGCAAAACCCTTATGTGTAATTCCCTTCCGGATGAGTTCGGACAGGTGATCAATTTCACCGGCAAACCCGCGCGCAACAAAACTGCAATCCGACGCGATCGCCAGCAGAAGGGGGTTGATCGGCCGATTCACCGATCCCTGGGGGGTGGTTCGGGTGACAAAGCCCTCGCCGCTGGTCGGGGAGGTTTGGCCTTTGGTGAGCCCGTAGACTTGATTGTTATGAACCAGATAGGTGATATCGACATTCCTTCGCATGGCATGGATGAAATGGTTTCCCCCCTCCCCGTAGCCGTCACCATCTCCGCCTTGTGCTAAAACCGTCAGTTCATGGTTGGCCAGTTTAACCCCGGTGGCCACCGGAAGCGTCCGGCCGTGCAGGCCGTTAAAGGCGTTGCATCGCAAGTAATGCGGCGTTTTAGGCGCCTGGCCGATACCGGATACGATGACGATCTCATGAGGCTTTTTTCCCAAATCCACAAACGCCTGTTTGAGGGATTTTAAAATGGAAAAATTTCCGCAGCCCGGACACCAGGCAATCGGATCGTCGCTATAAAAATCTTCTAGAGATACCATGGACGCCTCCCCTATAATCGTTCCTTTACAACGCTAATGATTTCATGGGCGGTAAACGGCCGACCGTCGAATTTCAGTATCTTGTGAGAAATCGCAAGCCCGGTTTCATGGCTGAAGATATCGGCAAATTGACCGGAATAATTATTTTCCACCGATATTATTTTTGTATGATCGGAAATGATTTCAGAGAAATCACATTCCGGAAACGGGTAAATCTCGCTAAAGTGGATCAACCGGGTGCTCATGTCTTGTGAATTCATTTGATCGACCGCCTCTTTTAAGGCGCCGCAGGTGGATCCCCATCCCAGGAGGATGATGTCCCCCTTCCGGGATGGATAGATTTCCGGAGCGTTCATCTCCTTTCGCAACCCCTTCAATTTGGCCATCCGCTTTTTATGCATCCGGTTTCTAACCGCTGCACTCTCGGTAATATGCCCGGCTTCGGTGTGCTCATCGCTGTCTGCATAGAGGACGGCTTCGGTCCGGCCCGGTATGATTCGTGGTGAAACCCCGGATTTGTCCAAAGCGTATCGTTTGTAATCGCTTGCAGAGGAAAAGTCTTTATCGTTCAGTATGTTTCCCCGGTCGATGGTAATCTGATCTAAATCGAAACCATCCACCGTGGAAAAGGAATCGTTCAAATGCTGGTCGGTCAATATTATCACCGGTGTTTGATATCTGTCGGCCAAATTGAAGGCTTTTGACACAGCGAAGAAGGCTAGCTCCGCATTGCCCGGCGCGAACACAGCCCTGGGGAATTCGCCGTGACCGGCGTGGATCGTAAACTTTAGGTCCGACTGCTCGGTGCGGGTGGGAAGACCGGTGGAGGGACCCGGTCGCTGAGCATTGATGACGACAACGGGGGTTTCGGTCATGCCCGCGAGCCCCAACGCCTCCACCATCAGGCAGAATCCGCCGCCGGATGTGGCGGTCATCGCCCTTGCCCCTGCAAAAGAGGCGCCGATCACCATGTTGACGGCCGATATTTCGTCCTCAGCCGGTTCCATAATAATATGGTGTTCTTTGCCCAAGGCCGCAATAAACTCCATAATACCGGTGGACGGCGACATGGGATATCCGGAATAGAACTTCAGCCCGGAGCAGATGGCGCCCAAGGCCATGGCCTGACTGCCGTTGAGCAGCATTTTATTCCGTTGAAATTTACCCGTATCCAATGGGTATGGGAAATTACCCTTGAAATGCTGTTGAACAAATCGATATCCGGCCTCGGCACACGTTTGATTTTGATGGATAACCGCCTTGCCCTTATCTCCAAACACCTCTTTGAGATGATCCTGCAACGGCTGCAATTCAAATTTCAGCAGAGCAAATGCAGCGCCGGTGGCAACGGTATTGGCCATGATTTTACTGCCTCCGGCTTTGGAAGCCAGCTTCTCTAAAGGAATCGGGATATGATGGGGATTTTTCGAGTCGGTAGCCGGTTTCTCATCATCATAAATCATCACCCCATCGTCCTTGAGATAAGGCAGATCCGCATCCCTGGTCTCGGCATCAAGGGCAATCAACAGATCAACCTTGTCATTCACGGCATTCACCGGCTCATGGCCGACCCGAACCTGATCGAAATTATGTCCTCCCCGGATTCTCGATTCCACATCGTTATTGATAAAGACATAGTAGCCGTGTCGAATGAAAACTTTTCCCATGGCAGCGCTGATGGACTGGATCCCTTGACCGGCTTGACCGCAAATGCGGATGGAAATATCGACAGTCATGTTATGCGTATCCTTTTGTGGATTTTTATATATCTACTTTTATTCATTTGCTGTTTTTGATAAAAACAGACGATTATCCTCTGATACAATGCCGCTAACGACTGGATAATATAGATTCACGAATCACAGATAAACAAAAAACCGATCCTTTGTCAAAAAAACATCATTGCAGGTGCAACACAATGGAAAATAAAGATCTTCCTATTTACAAACGGTCCCTTTTCTCGTGGATATTTTCCGGCAACCTGAAGATTCAGGTGCTGCTGCTCGGTATCGTGCTGATCACCGTGTTTACCCGGGTCCTACCCTTGGAGATGCAAAAAAGAATCGTCAACCAGGCCATCAACCTTAAGAAGATAGATCTGCTGGTTATCTATTGCGGGATTTACCTGGTTTCGGTCTTGCTGGCCAGTGGGTTGAAATTTCTCATCAATATCCTCCAGACACGCATCGCACAGCGTGCCACTGCACAGATCCGCACGTCCCTCTATGAACATATTCTCATGCTTCCATTAAGCTTTTTCAGAAGAACACAGCCGGGAATGGTGGTGTCCGCACTGGTCACGGAACTGGCCACTGCCGGCGATTTTATCGGTATGGCCGTGGCGGTGCCCATCACCGCCGTATTCACCCTTCTCGCGATTTCCGGTTACCTGATCTGGATCAATCCCCTGCTGGCAATTGTATCCTTGTCCATCTATCCGTTCGTTTTGCTCGTTGTTCCCATACTCCAAAAAAAAGCGAATGCCGCCAATAAGCGCCGCGTTGACACCACCCGGAAACTCTCCAGCAAGATCGGAGAGTCCATCAGCGGTATCCATGAAATACATGGGCACGGCGCCTTCGGTATTGAAAACCGAAAATACGGCAACCTGGTGAAGGAACTGGAAAAAATACGAGTGGTTTGGAATCTTTACCGATTCGCCATCAAAGTTTCGGGTAATTTTTTCACAAACTTAAGCCCGTTCATCGTGTTTATTCTGGGCGGGTATTTGGCCATCAACGGACAATTGGAGCTGGGCGCACTGGTGGCGTTCCTGTCCGCCCAGGAAAAGATCTATGATCCTTGGAAAGAACTGATCGACTTCTATCAAGCCTATCAGGACGCTTCGGTCAGCTACTCCCAAACCATGAATTACTTCGCGGAGACGCCCCAATTCGCCGTTGAGCCCCGGGGAAGAAGCCCCTACGACCTTGAGGCCAAGCTTGAAGTCAATGACCTGTCGTATGTTACCGAGGAGGGAATTCATTTGCTCGATGACATCAATTTCTCATTACAGTCCGGTGAGCACATGGCGCTTGTGGGATTTTCCGGAAGCGGAAAAAGCACCCTCGCCCTTTGCATCGGGCAGCTTTACAGGTATACTGGGGGCCATATTTCAATCGGTGGAAAGGAAGTATCCGAACTTACCAAAATGGATATGAGTCACAATATCGGGTTTGTTTCTCAAAGCCCGTTTATCTTTGAGGGAACCCTTGAAGAAAACCTGCTCTATTCCTGCATGGCTCGAATCGACGGAAACGGAGAGGGTGCCGGTCCGGCACTTCCGACCCTTGATGATATGATTGCCGTATTGCATGAAACCGGTATCTTTGTCGATGTTTTGCGCTTCGGCCTGAATGCCGTTTTGATCCATGACGAAGATCATGGTCTTGAAGGGAGAATATTGCGACTTCGGGAAAAATTTCGCCAGGACTATGGGGATAAAGTGGCAGACTACGTCGAGCTTTATGATGAGAATCGTTATCTCCATTTTTCCAGCATCTCCGGGAACATAACTTTCGGGTCGGCTCGGATCGATTCATTTCAGAATAACAATCTGTCAAAAAACGAATACATTATCAAATTTCTTCGGGATACGGACCTCTACACCCCCCTCTTGGAACTGGGTCGAGAGCTATGTCGACAGGCGGTGTCAATATTGACCCTTCTCCCACCGGATGATCTGTTTTATGATCAAAACCCCATGCGACCTGAAGAACTTGAGGAATACCAGGCGCTTTCAGAACGCTTGATGATCCGGAGCATTGAAGAATCGGCTTCAGACGACCGGGAAAAATTGCTCCGGCTGGCATTTCGATTCACCCCCGGACAACATAAAATCGTTGCATTGCCGCCGCGACTGCAGGATCTGATTCTCAGAGCCCGCTTCATATTCAGAGGAAAGGTGATGAAGGAAAACCCGGGAGCGATGGCGTTTCACCAGATGGATCACTACATCTACTCTCAAACTATTCTGAACAATATCTTTTTCGGAAAGCTTAAAACAGCAATGCCCCACGCACAAGAAAAGATTACCGAAATCATCATACAACTGCTGATAGAGGAAGACCTGTTGGAAACCATTATCAGTACCGGTATGCAGTATCAGGTCGGCACCAAAGGGGATAAGCTTTCCGGCGGTCAGCGACAGAAGCTGGCCATTGCGCGCGCCTTTTTGAAAAATCCACATATGCTGATTCTCGACGAGGCAACCTCGGCCCTCGACAACAACTCACAATCGCGCATTCAAAACCTGTTGGAGAAAAAATGGAAGCGAAAGTCTACGGTTATCGCGGTGGTTCACCGGCTGGATATTATCAAAGGCTATGATAAGATCGCCGTTATGAAATCGGGTAAAATCGGCGAAATCGGCACCTATTCGGAACTGATGGACCGTAAAGGATTGCTGTATGAGCTGACCGGCAGAAAAACATGATCCCGAATCATTGCCACAAGATCAGGTATTTGATAGGGCTTTTGTCAGCTCCATCAACCCTTCGCTGCGCTCTATAAAAATTTGACTGTGCGGGAATGGAATTTCGATACCGGCTTCATCCAAAGCCTTCTTGCTGGGCTCTGTGTATTCCCATAACAGGGAATAATTCATCAAAGGGTCTTCTGACCAGAAACCCATTTCGAGGTTGACGCTGCTGTTCTCGAGTCCGGTGACGATCACGGAATGCGCAGGCGTATCGAGAATTCGGTTGTCGTTTTTTATCGTAGCCAAGATGGCTTCCCGTCCCGTCTGAATATTTTCCCTGTAGGCGATGCCGATAGGAACTTTTACGCGGATACGTCGGGTCAGCGTAAAATTGAAAAACGCAAAGAAAAAATCGACGATCAGTACCATTAATTTGATCAACCACAAGGTTTCATTGGTAGCGCCCAAAATAT
>Ga0180009_10008627_pt1 | contig 10067 bp, 5 predicted proteins | sample OS_PC_MetaG_FD_123537 | JGI IMG/M metagenome (GOLD analysis project Ga0180009, IMG submission 123537) | Groundwater microbial communities from the Aspo Hard Rock Laboratory (HRL) deep subsurface site, Sweden - OS_PC_MetaG | ecosystem: Environmental > Aquatic > Deep subsurface > Groundwater... | reverse complement strand
TCTTTGATGAAGCTGCAACAAGTCCTGAAACCACTCTCAACCGTCACCCCGGCGAAGGCCGGGGTCCAGTCTTTTCAATAGGTTACAAAGACCCTGGATCCCGGCTCCCCGCCTGCGCGAGGACAGGCTCCGCCGGGGTGACGACTTGTTGCAGGGTCATCTTCTTTGGCTGTCCAAAAACGCGATCTGCGGCGTTGCGCCTCACCCTTCGTCACTGCGGCGTACTCTTCCCGGACCATGGCTCCCGCCTCCAGGCTCCCTGGCCAGTGCGCGCCTGCCCTTTTCATAGGGCCGGGATTTTGCTATGAATATTTCGGAGCCTCATTCCCGTTCCCCCGTGGTTCCGGGGGAAGGACGACCGGGGAGGGGTTTTCATCGCGCCGGAGCCGGCGCATCCCGTCCCCCCAAAAAATCGGCTGTCCGGACATGCCCATCCTGCCCTTCGTGCACTTTTTCGTGGCCATCTCCTACCTGTACCTTGCCGGATACATCCTTAGCAAAAACCCCTCCCAACCCATGAACCGGGCGTGCTTCGGGCTCATTCTCTGCTTCATCATCTGGAGCATCCAGATGATGTTCGTCCAGTCACCCATGGTGTCGGAGCGGGCCGCCATGCTGGCCATGGACATCGGCTCCCTGGGGTGGGTCCTGTTCGCCGCCTTTTTCTTCTGGTTCATCCTGGCCTTCACGGGCCACGACCCCATGGCCAGCCCCGTGGCCAACACCTACCTGGTCCTCATGAGCATGAACCTGGTCTGGCGCCAGGCTGTCCACCACGACATCATCTCCTCCCTGGTCCCCGTTCCCTACGGCTGGGGTTACACTTACAAGAACGGTTTCTGGAATTTTGCCTTCTATGCCCACTACACGGTGGTCCTCGCCGCGTCCATGGCGGTCCTCTTCCGGTTCGCCCGGAAAACGCCGGACCTGATCCTGAAAAGACTGGCGCGGGTGATGATCCTCCTCACCCTCTCCACCTTCGCCCTGGCCTCGGTCACCAACACCATCCTGCCCAGCATGGGGTATCTCGGGATTCCCGCCGTGGCCAACGTGCTGACCCTGTTTTGGGCGGCAAGCCTGGTGTACGCCATCGCCCGGTACCGCTTCATGGCGCTTTCCCCTGCCACGGCTGCATCCAACATCCTGGCCACCATGAACGACGCCCTGATCCTCTTCGACTCCCGGGGCCGGGTGGCCGAGGCCAACGAAGCGGCGGCGGCCCTGGCCGGGACCGACGGCGCGGGTATCCGGGAAAGGGCGGTCCACGACCTGTTCCGGGACCTCCCGGGAGACGGGCACTTCTTCTCCCGGGTGCTTGCCGGGGCCCAGGTGAGAAACCACGAGACCAGCCTGTGCGCGGTCGGGGAACGCCAGGTGCCCGTTCTGGTGTCCGCCTCGCTCCTCACCGAGAAGGGCCTGGCCACCGGGGTGGTTTGCGCCGCCCGGGACATCACCCAGATGAAGGAGGCCCGGCGGGCCCTCACGGAGAGCGAGGAACTCCACAAGGGCATCCTCTCGTCCATGTCCGAGGGCATTTTCACCTTGGACCGGGAGTTCAAGGTCCTCCTGTGGAACCGGGCCATGCGGGATATCACCGGGGTTGCCGCGTCCCGGGCCAAGTCCCTGGGCAGGCAGCCCTGGGAGATCTTCCCGGATCTCGCCTCCCGGGGGGTGGAGAAACTCCTGGCCCGGGCCATGGCCGGTGAGACGGTCCATGCATCCATGTCCTATCCCCGCACGGACGGGGAGATCCGCCGGACCCTGGAGACCTACCGGCCCCTGCGTTCGCCCGAGGGGGAGATCCGGGGCATAGTGGGCGTGGTCCGGGACGTGACCCGCCAGGAGGCCGAGGAGAAGGAGCGCAAGCGTCTGGAAGCCCAGCTCAACGCGGCCAAGCGCCTGGAGGCCATAGGCACCCTGGCCGGGGGCACGGCCCACAACTTCAACAACCTCCTCATGGGCATCGGCGGCAACGCGGCCCTGGCCCGGCTGGAAATCGGCCCGGGCCACCCGGCCCAGGAAAGGCTGAGGAACGTGGAGAAACTGGTGGCCAGCGGCTCGGCCCTCACGGGCCAGATCCTGGGCTACGCCAGTCAGGGACTCTTCGGCAAGACCACCACGGGCCTGAACCTTCTGGTGCTGGAGACCTGCGAAACCTTCTGCTCCACCATTTCCGGCATTGAGGTGACCCTGGATCTCGACGATGGCCTCTACGAGATCGAGGCCGACCCAGGCCAGATCGAACAGGTGCTGTTGAACCTGTACGTGAATGCGGCCGAGGCCATGCCCCGCGGCGGCGCCCTCACCATCCGCACCCGAAACGCAACGCACCGGGAAATGGTGGGCCGCCCCTGGGAGCCCAGGGCCGGGGCCTACGCCCGTCTGACGGTGACGGACACGGGGGTGGGCATGGACTCCGAGGCCCTTTCCCGCATCTTCGAGCCCTTTTTCACCACCAAGGGCCTTTCCAGAGGCACGGGCCTGGGGCTCGCCTCATCCTACGGCATCATCAAGGGTCACCGGGGCTACATCCACGCGGAAAGCCAAAAGGGCGCGGGCACCACCTTCACCATCCATCTCCCCGCCGCAGGCCAGGGGGGCTTGAAGCGCGAGAGGACCCGGGAGCCCGCCCTGGACAGCGGCAAGATCCTGGTGGTGGACGACGACCAGTCCATCCTGGAGACCACCTCGGGCATGCTCTCCCGTCTGGGCTACTCGGTCCTGTGCGCCAACACGGTGGGCCGGGCCCTCTCCCTCCTGGAAGGCAGCCCGGAGGTGGACCTCATCCTCATGGACCTCATCCTCCCCGACATGCCCGTGGCCGAGGCCTTTTCCCAGATCCGGAAAAGCCACATCCGGACCCGGGTCATCCTCACCTCGGGCTACAGCCTGGACGGCCGGGCCCGGGAAATCCTGGACATGGGCTGCGACGGGTTCCTGGAAAAGCCCTTCACCGTGGATCAGCTGGGCGAAAAAATCCGGGAGGCCCTGGGGAGTTAAGGGCTATTGAAAAATACGGTTCATACGGCTAAAGCGTACCTGCCTCCAAGGCAAGGCCGTATTGGAAAACGGCCCGAGCCCGGTCCCCCCCTTGGAAAAAGGGGGGCGGGGGGGATTTCTTTTATGTTCAGCTTGTTATTTTTTTTGCTCCTCTTGGACAGACTCTCCAACCAGGTGCGGTCATGTTACTCGTAAACCCCCATGGCCAGGCCAAGCTCCTTGCCCGGGTGTCCACGAAGCAGCGGGCATAGCTCGCTTACCCTTCATGGATACCCGGACAGGTGGCAGGCGCGGATGAAAAGCCGCCAGGTACGCAAAAACCGGATGAACCTTTTCTCATGAATAATCCGGGATAGGGCCTCCGCAGGAGACGCGGCTTGTGACCCGGGGGCGGGATGTGGTAAATACTCATCGGATTTTCAACGACTTGGCAGGGGCGGAAACGTCCCGGTTGGATGGCCGGATCATGAAACAATACATGGTGGACCAGCTTTCCCCCGGGGATCGCGAAAAACTGAAAAACCTCCTGGACGAGAGGCTCGGGCCGGCCCGGTTGGGCGTGTACTGGATTCCCATGGACCCGGAACTCTACAATCCCGAGCAGGCCGGGCACGGGGACTGCCATCCCCTGGTGTTCGCCCTGGACCTGGAGCCCAGCTTCCTGTCCTGCGAGTTCCTGGTCCGTTCGCTTTCCCGGATGCGCTGCGGCTGCATGGGATACGCGGACCCCGCCCAGGCCCGGTACATCATGGATTTCGTTGACCGGCTCCTGGTGGAGTTAGGCATCATCGCATAGCAGGCTGCCCAAAAACGCGATCTGCTGCGTTGCGCTTCACCGGGAAAGGGCTCAACGTACAAAAGTACGCCTCGCCCTTTCCCGCCTCGCGCGCCTTGCGGCTCACGTTTTTGAACAGCCTGCTAAGGCCTCTTTTTGACAGGAACGAAACCTCATGGATAGCCCTCCCGTCAAGATCATACCCCTGGGCGGAGTCGGGGAGATCGGCCTGAACATGACGGTCTTCGAGTGCGGGGACACCATCCTGGTGGTGGACTCCGGCCTCATGTTCCCCGAAGACTACATGCTTGGGGTGGACATCGTCATCCCCGACTTCGAGTACCTTCGGGCCAACCGCCGCAAGGTGGCGGCCATCATCCTCACCCACGGCCACGAGGATCATATCGGAGCCCTGCCTTTCCTCCTCAGGGAGGTGAACGCCCCGGTGTACGGCACCCGGTTCACCCTGGGCCTGGTGCGCCAGAAGCTGGAGGAGCGCGACGCCCTTTCCCGCACCACCCTGATCACCGTCGAGCCCCGCCAGCGCATCCAGGTGGGCCCCTTTGACGTGGAGTTCGTCCGGGTGTGCCACTCGGTGGTGGACGGCGTGGGCCTGGGCATCCGCACCCCCCAGGGCCTGGTGGTCCACACCGGGGACTTCAAGATCAGCCACGGCGTGGACACGGACCAGGCCACGGACGTGGCCCGGTTCGCCCAGTTCGGCGACGAGGGCGTCCTGGCGCTCCTCTCGGACTCCACCAATGCGGAAAAGGAAGGCTACACCATCTCCGAGGATGGGGTGGGCCGGGCCTTGTCCGAGATCTTCGACGCCGCCTCGGGGCGGGTCATCGTGGCGCTTTTCGCCAGCAACATCCCCCGCATGGCCCGCATCGTGGAGATCGCCAAAAGGACCAGGTCCCACATCGTGTTCAACGGGCGGAGCATCGAGGTTTCCGTGCGCCTGGCCTGCGAGCTGGGGTTTCTGTCCATCCCCCCGGGCATGGAGGTGGACCTGGACAAGGTGAAGGACCTGCCCGATTCCAAGGTCATCATCGTCACCACGGGGAGCCAGGGCGAGCCCATGAGCGCGCTCGCCCGCATCGCCGCCGGGAACCACAAGAAGATCCGGGTCAGGAAAAACGACACTTTTGTCCTGTCTTCCAAGTTCATCCCGGGCAATGAAAAGGCCATCGCCAACATCGTGAACAGCCTTTTCCGCCAGGGGGCCGAGGTCATCTACGAAAAGATCTCCGCCATCCACGTCTCGGGCCACGCCTTCCGGGAGGAGTTGAAACTCATGCTCCATCTCACCCGGCCCCGGACCTTCATCCCGGTCCACGGCGAGTACCGCCACCTGGTGCACCACGCCCGCCTGGCCGGTCAGATGGGCATCGGGCCGGACCGGGTGCTCATCGCCCAGGACGGTGATGTCCTGGAGTTTTCCGCCAGCGGGGCCCGGATCACAGGCAAGGTGGAGACCGGCCGGGTTCTCATCGACGGCAAAGGGGTGGGGGACGTGGGGGCCAGCGTGCTCCGGGAGCGCCGGGCCCTGTCCGAGCACGGCACGGTGGTGGTGGTCCTGGTCCTGGACAAGGAGACGGGCGTGGTGATCCTCGGCCCCCAGTTCTCGTCCAAGGGATTCGTGTTCGAGATCGAGACCGGGCACCTGCTGGAAGACGCGGGATGCGTGGTCCTGGAGGTCCTGGAGGAAGCGGACATGACCCGGCCGGACCGGGTGGAAATCCTGACCGGCAAGATCCAGCGGGCGCTGCGCCAGTACTTTTCCTTTGTCATCCGTCGTCGGCCCGTGATCCTGCCGGTGGTCCTGGAGGTGTAAGACTTTGGATCCCACCCCGAAACAGGACAAGAAACGCCGGGGGCAACTTCCCGACGACCCCGTGCTGGTGGACCTGCTGACCCGCCTGAACGTGGTGCGGAAGAACATCAAGCTCTATCCCCCGGGCCATCCCCAGCTCAAAACCTCCATGGAGCGCATGGCCGAGGCCCTGTCCCGGCATTTTGTCCGGGAGCCCGAGTTCATCCTTTCCGTCACGGCCGAGGACATCCGGGTGGAGGGCGAACCCCTGGAGGGGCACCCGGCCTTTGGCGAGTTGGCCGAGTACCTCCATGGAAAGGCCATCTACGAGCTTGTTTTCCAGCGGGGGGTCTCCGCCGGGGATCTCCTGGCCTTCCACCTCATCCTGGAGGGCGACCCTTCCCTGATGAACGAAGGGGAGAGCCTCACCGCCGCCATGGAACGGCAGGGCGCTGGAAAAATCCAGGTGAAGGTCCTGGACTACGACGCCCTGGCCTTCACCGAGGAAAAGGAGATGGCCGCCGCCGACCTCGGACGCCTGGACCCCGGAGGCGCCCTGGAGGAAATGGTGTCGGCCCTGCTCCGGGGGAAGGGACCCCCGGGCCCGCTTGCCGAAGGCATCCGGCTCACCGGCGCGGACCCGGCCAAGCTGGCCGTAATCCTGGACCGGCTGGCCTCGCCCCCGGACGCCCCGGACCTGTCTTTCGACCGGGTGGCGGCCAAGTACTTCGGTGAGTTGGCCGAAGGCGGCCCGGACCTGGTGGGGGACGACCGGGTGAAGGACAGCCTTTTGAAGCTCATCCAGGCCCTGGGCCCTTCCCTGCGCTCGGAGTTCCTTTCCAAGGCCCTGTCCTTTTCCGCTTCCTGGCCCGAACTCACGGCCGAGGTCCTGTGCAGCCTTCCCGTTCGCATGGTGTTGGCCGCCATCGGAGGTCTGGACACCTCCAGCCTGGAGATCAACCCCAAGATTTTGGAACTGTTGGATTTCATGGCCTCGGCTGGGCCTTTTGCCGGGGAGGACGAGAGCATGAACGATCTCGCCCCGGGCAGGGAGGAGCGGTTCAAGAAGGAGGCGCGGGCCCTGATTTCCACCCGGAAGGCGGAGACCCGGCACGAATCGGCTTCCCTGGAGGACCTCACCGAGGGCCTGGAGGAGGAGGTGGCCCAAAACCGGGTCCTTACCGAGGCCCTGGCCAGGCTGGAGGCCCCCCGGAAGTCCGCGGACCTGGCCGGCGACCTGGCCGAGGCCATGGCCCCGGCCCTGATCTCGGCCCACTGCAAGGCTGCCCTGCTGGATCTGCTGGAAAAAGCTCCGGGCCCCGAGGAGGCCCAGGCCTGCTCCGCCCGGCTGGTGGCCCTGGTGGACGAAACCCTGGCCATGGGCGAGTGGGACGAATTCCTGGACACCTGGGAACAGGCCAAAAAAATCAAGCAGCGCCTCCACGAAACCAAACCCTTCGTGGGTTATTACCTGGACCGGGCCTGGGGAGAGCTGTTCACCGTGGAAACCCTGTCCCACCTGTCCTTCATCATCCTGAAAAGGGGCTGGGAGGAATCAGCCCGGATCCTGGACCTCCTCCGGGCCTCGGGCTCCCAGGCGGCCCAGCGGCTGGTGGACACCCTCATCGAGGAGGAGAACAAGTCGGTGCGGGGCATCCAGCTCCGCCTCATCACCGAGCTTTCCGAGCACACCATGCCCTTTGTGGTGAATCGGCTGAAGGACCCCCACAGCCGCTGGTTCGTGATTCGGAACATGCTGTCCATCCTCCAGCGCATGGGCGACCCGGCCGCCGCGCCTCTGGCCGAGGAGATGGCCGCCCATCCCCATCCTAAGGTGAGCCTGGAGGCCCTGCGCACCCTGGCCCGCCTGAACCACCCCCGGGCCGGCCAGTGGGTGGTCAAGGCCTTGAACGATCCGGACCCCGAGATCTCGGCCGGAGCCGTCTCCGTGGCCAGCATCCTGAACGACCCTGAGGTGGCCCGGGCCCTGGTGGCCATAATCACGGACAAGCGGCGGATGGCAGGGGCCCCGGATCTTGCCCGGAAGCAGCAGGCCGTCCGGGCGCTGGCCCTCATGCGCCTGCCCGGGACCCTCGTGGAGCTCTTTGATTTCGTGTCCGGCCGCCGGCTCTTTTCCGGGGCGGAGTTCGAACGCCTGAAGCTGGAAATCTACCGGAGCCTGGACGCCTATCCCCCCTCCCAGGAACTCAAGGACTTCATCGTGGCGGGTCTTTCGGAAAAGAACCTGGAGATCAACGAAATAGCCCGGCGCCTCAAGGCCAAGATCCAGAAGATGATGGGGTCGTCATGAGCGACAAGAACCTGCGCGCGGCGGACGCCGAGGCCCTGGACATTCCCCCCATTCCCTTGTCCGAGGCCCTGTATTATCTTGCCAGCAACCTCATGGCCGCCCTGAAGAACTCCCTTCTCTACTCCACCACCCACTCCACGGTGCGCTCGGCGCTCCTCATGGCCCTGCAGAAGGCCCGCCAGGCCTTCCTGGCCGCAGACGCCGCCACCTACATCTGCATCGAGAGGGAGCTGGTGATAGACGGCAGGCCCATGAACAAGAAGGCCTTCCACTTCGAGAAGATGGCTGAGGTCATGCAGTCGGTGGGGCTCCAGCGCCTGACCTTCCTGCCGGGCCTCACCCTGGAGGAGCTGGAGAATTTCATCCTGGACCTTTCCCGTCTGACGGACGAGGACGGCCGGGGAGAGAGCACCATCCGGTCCTCGGCCCATGTGAAGGTGGGCCGGGTCATGACCGGCCAGGGCACGAGGGGAGGCGGCCAGGTTTCCCACCAGGACCTCATCCGCCTCATGGCCGCCGGGAGCCAGGGGGAGGAGCTGGTTGCAGGGGAAAAGGCCTCCACCGGGGAGGAACTGCGGGAGGTGTCCACGGACTTTTTGCGCGAGGCCCAGGAGGCCATCGCCAGCCTGTTCTCCCAGGATTTCTCCCTCACCCTGACGGACCAGGACTCCGCCTCCCACTTTGTCCGGTACTTCCTGAAATTTGCGGACACCATCTTTCCCCTGGCCCCCCTGAAGGAGCACGACGAGCTCACCTTCAATCATTCCGTGAACGTGGCCCTGTTGTGCGCGGCCCAGGCCCAGGCCCTGGGGCTCGCCCCGGAGCTTTTCGGGGACATCGCCCTGTGCGGGCTCCTCCACGACCTCGGAAAGCTCAAGGTGCCCCCCGAGGTCCTGAACAAGACCGGCAAGCTGGAACGGGAGGAGAAGCTCCTTCTGGCCCGGCACCCGGAGCTGGGGGCCGAGCTTTTGGCCGGCAAGCCCGGGGTGCCCCGCCTGGTCCTGGCCGCGGCCTACGAGCACCACATGCACTGGAACGGCCAGGGAGGCTACCCCCGGTCCGGGCGCGTGCTCCAGCCCCACCCCGTGTCCCAGGTGGTCATGCTGGCGGACTTCTACGAGGCGGCCCTCACGGACAAGGCCTACCGCAAGGCCCAGACCCTGGAATACGTGGCGGATATCCTGGTGCAAAGGAGCGGGACCCAGTTCGCCCCGGACCTGGTGAAGAATTTTTTTCGGGCCCTGCAAGCCATGGAATTGACGGGGAAAAGCTTGCTATTGACCTGACCCGGTGGTAGGCTTTCCCCGGTTTTTGAGCCCGGATTCCATCAGCCCATCCCTAAGGGAACCATGCGCAAAGAGGCCCTGGCCATCCTTTTCGGCTTCTTCGTCCTGTTCGCGGCGGGGACTTTGGCCACCTACACCCCGGACGACCCCTGCGTGTTTTTCAGCGTCACGGACGGAGGGGATGTCCACAACCTCTTCGGGGTCCTGGGGGCCAACGTGGGGGGCCTCCTGGTGGGGCTCTTCGGTCTGGGAGCCTTCTTCCTCCCCGTGCTGCTGACCCTGGCCGGCCTGGCCCTGCTCCGGGGAAAATCCCGGCGCAGGATGCTCATCGCCGCCGTGGGCGGCGGGCTCTTCATGCTCTTTTCCGGGTCTTTCTGGTCCCTCTTCGGCAACGACCTGTGGGTGGGCCAGCGGGCCTATTCCACCGGCGGCCTCCTGGGAATGGGCGTCAAGAACCTCCTGGTCCGGTACCTGAACCCCTCAGGCGCGGGCATCGTGCTCTTCACCTTCTTCCTCCTCTCCTTCATGGCCGCCACGGGCCTCTCCCTGGCCGAGTTGGCCCGGAGGGCGTGGAACCGGCGCAAACAGGCCGCCGAACGGGTGGAAACCCGGGTCACGGTGTGGAAAGAGCGCCGGAAAAAGCTCAAGGTCCGGGCTGAACGCGAGGCCCGGGAGAAGGAGGAAGGCCCCAAAACGCCTCCCAAGATCCACAGGCCCGTGCCCGTGAAACCCATCGTGGTGCCTGTCACCAAGCAGAAGGCCTTCGAGTTCATGGGGGAAGAGGAGGAGAACTTCGGCCTGCCCTCCCTGTCGCTTCTGGACGATCCCCCGCCCCGCCCCGCGGGGGTGGACAAGGAAAACCTCCAGGCCATGGCCGGG
>Ga0180009_10008626_pt1 | contig 10071 bp, 9 predicted proteins | sample OS_PC_MetaG_FD_123537 | JGI IMG/M metagenome (GOLD analysis project Ga0180009, IMG submission 123537) | Groundwater microbial communities from the Aspo Hard Rock Laboratory (HRL) deep subsurface site, Sweden - OS_PC_MetaG | ecosystem: Environmental > Aquatic > Deep subsurface > Groundwater... | reverse complement strand
CGTCTTGTTGGTGCGGTCGGAGAAGAAGGCCAGGGCGCTGCCGATGCCGGTGGAGAGCCCGGCGAACAGGGTCAGGCCGAAGGCAAACAGGACGTTGCGGCTCATGGCGTGGCGCTACTCCACCAGATGCTGGACCAGGATGCGGATGCCAATGACTATTAGCACGATTCCCCCGGCCACGCTCGCCCAGCGTCCGAGGTGGCGCCCCACCCGGCGCCCGATCAGCGTGCCGAGCAGGGTCATCAGCAGCGCCACCAGCCCGATCACGGCGGCGGGGATCCAGATCGCTACTCCCATCAGCCCGAGCGACAGCCCCACCGCCAGCGCATCGATGCTGGTGGCCACCGACAGGGCGACCAGGCTCCAGCCCCGCGTCGGGTCGGCCGGGTGCGCCTGTTTCTCGGGCGAGTCGGGCCAGATCATCCGCAGGCCCAGCACCAGCAGCAGGCCGAAGGCGATCCAGTGGTCCACGAGGGAGAGGTGGCGGGCCACCGCTTTCCCGCAGGCCCAGCCCGCGATCGGCATCAGGGCCTGGAACAGGCCGAAGTGCCACGACAGCCTGAACACCTGCCGCCCCTGCAGCGGCTCGAGGGAGGCCGTGACGCCGATGGACACGGCAAAGGCGTCCATCGCCAGGGCCAGCGCCGTTCCCAGCAGGGTCAGCCAGTCGCACGTAGCTAGGCCCTGAACAAGCGCCACGGAGCTACTACCCGATCTTGCGGAGGAAGAGGAAGTAGCGCTCTGGCAAGTCGTCAAACAGTAGATCCGCTCCACACGAAGCGCAGATGAACCTGGGTGGCTCAGGAGCCTCGGGATCCGTGAAGGAGTCTGCTTCCAGCTCTTTCTCAATCTCTTGATCGCAGGCCGGGCAGATATAGGGTGCGAAGAAGGAATCAACTCTACCTCGCCCGATAACTGTTGGGGCGCAGCTCGCTTGGGTGCAGAAAGCGACAGAGCAGTGGGCAAAGCGATAGGCCACATGGTCCGGGATCTCCCGCAGGAAGCGGAGCCAGATCGCCAGGCCGATGGAGTTGATGAGTCGTACGTGCCGCAGGTCAAAACACACGCGGTCCACCAGCTGCTGGGCCAGCCCTTCAAAGCTGGCCTGGTCGGTCAAGTGTTGCTGTACAGTGACCCATTGAATCGTCTCTCGCTGTTCCAGCCGCCAGGTGACAAGTGCATTGATCAGCCTGGCGGCTTCTTCGGTTACTCCCGCGAACTCGACGCCGAGCTCCGCGCCCTTGAGATAGGGCTTGTGCCAGACAACAGACCCCTCCTGCACCAGCTCTCTGCCCGGACCGAGGTCCATGCGTACCTGTATCGAGGTCTCACCGACGAAGGGCTGATTCAGCCTGACACGAGCACCATTCGTCGAAAGATCCCAGGCCTCTCCTTCCACCTCATAGGAAGCGCTTCGGATGGCGAGCGGTGCCTGAACTCTGACCCTGTGATGGCGACGCGTTGGGAGTCCGAGTCGTGCGGCCAGCACATGATAGATCTGCCCCCGGTACAGGGGGAGAGTGAGTGCCTCGTCACAGCGAGAGGATGCGATTGCCGACCGGGTCAAATGAGACAGCGCCTCGGGGATGATGATCACGACCGGCAAGGCAGCAAGACCAAGATCGAGCCGCATGTGCTCGCACAACGCGAACGCATCTCCGTCGGGAAGCCTGTACTCCAGTATCACCGCATCGGGAACTGCCTCTACCAACATCGCGATGACACTGGCAGCGCTGTCCGCAACACGTTTGCGCAGAGCGAGGCGGCGAAACCCGGGCCATCGTAGCTGCGACAGGATCTCTGTCGAGTTGGAAACAACCAGATCAACCGGTCTGGAAGGGTCGTGCTTCATGACTCGGTCACACGCATCTGGATCCAGCGTCACTCCTGCGAGGATGCCTCAAACTCACACTTTGGTCACTGGCCAGCCTACTGCGGCCAGCCTGCTGCGGCGGCCGGGTTGGAGGGGTGCGTCGACGGCCGCTACCGGGCGGACTCACGGCCGGGCGGCTTGCTCGATCCACTGTCTTGTCTCGCTGGCCATCTTGGTGAAACGGATCCCCATGCCCGGCGGGCGTCCGCCCGATCCGGCTTCTGCAGCGACCACGTGGCAGACAACACCCTCCGCCGGAAGAGGAGGGGCGCCGTCGGGCAGAAGAGTGACCAGGCACGGCGTACCCTCGTGGTCGAGAACCTCCGAGGCCAGGAAGATGCCCCCCTTGCTCAGGTCTCGTGCGGCCGCCTCGAAGGACAACGAGTCGCTCGAGTACAGCACCGGGAACTCCACCGCACGGCGTGGGTCTCTCCTCCTGTTGTCCGCGTTCTTCAGCTCCTTGATGGAGATCCGCTGTGTCACCATTGTCGCCCGCATCGGTTGGAGTGGACTGCCGCACTTGGTGCAGACGCGCTCACCGAGGGGGACCGGTGCCTGGCATCGGCGGCAGAGCTGATGCTGAGGCCTGACAACCGCTTCACGGGAAACGTCGAGCACCGAACGAGCCGGCGTGACCTTGTCCCGCTCCCACTCATCCTTGCCCGTGTTCGCGCTCCCCCCCACAGGCGTGGTCTCACCGGGCCAGGAGTCGATCCGACTGATGGTCGGCTCCGCGTCGCTGACCTGTTCGGCGTCATCGATGACCCGCACCCGGATCGTTCGGAAGCTGACCTGTATCACATCTCCGTCGTGTAGTTGCGTCGCTCTGGGAATCACCACCCCATTGACGCGCGTGCCGTTGGTTGTTCCAAGGTCTTCGATCTCGAGGCGTCCATCTCTGAGGGTTATGCGAGCGTGCTCCCGCGATATCGTGGGGTCGTTGAATCGAAAGTGACACGACAGCCCTCTCCCGATGATGGTCTCACCTTTCGCCAGACGCAGGCTGTTCTCGCCCATTTCGAGGTGTACTTCCATTGTCAAACCCTATGCCACCCCCTCTTGATTGTCTTGTGTCTTGATCGTATGTCCATCATGTGCATGGAAGCAACGGCGGACTGCTCATGAGCCGTAGCCCCCAAATACGCGATCGCCGAGCTGGCCCGCGCCCTGAACGTACCACGAGACGAGGCGATCGGCTCGCCGCGCCTGGCCAGCCAGGCTGATAGCCTACATGGTTCCCACGCCTTGTGGACCTGGCGCGCCCCCGTCGATGTCGCGAAATCGCGGATAAGTTGCATGCTTGTTGACTCCCACACAGAATCTATGCACGGCTACGAGTGGGAGGCGACAGGTATGGCGGACAACTACGACGATGAAATGGATGCCGAGCAGACTGCGGCAGTCGACTACACGACCGAGGCAATAGCAGGGCACGATCAGGGGCGTGCCTATCTGATCGTGCTGAGCGGCCCCCGCATCGGCGAAATGCTCGAGGTGACCAATGGCCTGACCATCGGTCGGGCATCGGAGGCGGGCTTTCCGGTCGATGATGAGGGAGTCTCGCGGATCCACATCCGTCTGAATGTCGGTGGAGGGGGCTCCGTATCGGTCACGGACATGGGCAGCCGGAACGGGATGTATGTGAACGGTCTGCGCGTCGAGGTGAGCGACTTGCACGACGGCGACAAGATCCTGATCGGCACGACCACCATCCTGAAGTTCTCCTACGCCGACAAGATCGACGAGGCCTACCAGCAGCAGATGTACAACTCGGCGCTGCGCGACTCGTTGACCGGGCTCTACAACCGGCGCTACTTCCTGGATCAGCTGGAAGCCGAGCTCAGCTACGCGAGGCGGCATCAGACGCCGCTGAGCCTGGTGATGATAGACATCGACCACTTCAAGACGATCAACGACTCCTACGGCCACCCGATCGGCGACAGGGTGCTTGCGGCCTTCGCCCGTTTGCTGCGGGACGCCGTCCGAACCGAGGATCTGACCGCCCGCTATGGCGGCGAGGAGTTCGTGTTGGTCTGCCGCGGTCTGCCGCAGTCGATCGCCGAGATGGTCGCCGACCGTCTGCGCTTGATGGTCGAAAGCACACCGCTCGTACCGGCGCCACAAGAGATCAAGATCACAATCAGCGCGGGCGTGGCGTCGGCCCCCCACCCCCGGATCGCGGCACCCCAGGACCTGATCAAGGCTGCCGATGACGCGCTGTACGAGGCCAAGCGATTGGGGCGGAATCGGGTCTGCGTGGCGTCCATGGAACAGGGTGAATGACAGCCTGCAGCCCGGGGATCCGGGCCAGCGCCGTTCCCAGCAGGGTCAGCCAGTCCATCGACCACCCTCAGAGAACCAGCGTGTAGATCAGCACCCCGATGCCCAGAGGCCACAGGTAGTAGGCGAAGCGGCACAGCGCTCCCCGCCGCACCAGCCCAACCAGCCACTTGAGGGCGAGGTAGCCGCTCGCCGCGGCCACCAGCGCCCCGGCGAGGTAGATCGGCAGCAGGCCCCGATCGGCGCTCCCCACGTGCCGCGCGTGCAGGGCCACGGCACCGAGGATGGCGGGGATCGCCAGCAGGAAGGAGAAGCGCGCCGCCATCGTGCGCTCGATGCCCAGCAGCAGGGCGGCGCTGATCGTCGTGCCGCTGCGCGAGATGCCGGGCGTGATCGCCAGCCCCTGGGCCACGCCCACCGCCAGCGCCCGCAGCGGGGTCAGGGTCAGGTGGCTGTCCGCCGGTTCCTCGTCGGTCTGCGGCGCGCGGGACAGGCGGCTGGCCATCAGGATGCCGCCGGTGATGAGGAACATGACGCCCACCACTGCCGGGCTGGAGAACAGCCGCTCGAACAGATCGTTGAGCGCCGCCCCCATCAGGCCGGTGGGCAGCGTGCCGAGCGCGACGCAGACCAGCAGCCGCAGGCCCCGGTCCTCCTGCCACGCCCGCCGCGCCTGACCCAGCCTCCCGAGGCTGCGCAGGATGGCCCACAGGTCGGCGCGGTACAGCCACACCACGGGCAGCAGCGTGCCCACGTGTAGCGTGATGTCGAACAGCAGCGACGGCGGCGAAAAGCGCAGCAGGTGCTGGCCCAGCACCAGGTGGCCCGAGCTGGAGACCGGGAGGAACTCGGTCAACCCCTGCACGAGACCGAGGACGAGCGAGGGCCAGAGCCACTGCATCCTGGTCTGGCTGGCAAGCGGAGCTGGCAACTCGATCGGTCCAAGCATGACGCCGCGCATTTGACCATGAATTGACCTGCCGGACCAATGGCGAATACGATGGTCCCACATGAACGCGATCAGGCTGGTACCGGGTCAGCAGGGCGGCGCATTCCCCCTGGCAGGCGCATCGGGGCCGAGGTAGACGCGGTAGTCCAGGTTGGAGAAGATGTTGTCCAGGTGCTCCACTCGCCCGAGCCAGTCCTGGTCGATGCGGCCCTCGCGGATCTCCTGCTCCAGGCGGGCGAAGCGGCGCAGGTGGCTGCGGGTCCGCTGCACGGCGTAGTCCACCGTGGTGCCGGTGCGCATGATGAAGGCCCAGTCGCTGGACTGCGCCAGCAGCAGCTCGCGGGCCGCCTGGTTCAGCGCCCGCCGGACGACCCCCCCGGCCTCGGGCAGGGCCCGCGCCAGCGCCACCATCTGCTCGGCCGAGCGGTGCAGGTGGGGGTAGATCCACTCGTTGGTGCCGTTGAGCCAGAACTCGTGAAAACCCCGGTCGCCCCAGCTGGACTGCGCCAGCCGGCAGACCTGGTGCGTCGGGTGCTCGTGCAGGTAGCCGGCGAGGTGGGTCAACCCGTAGGTCTGCTGGTCATAGACCGCCTTGCGGAGCACGAGATCCAGCCACCACGGGCCCTCGTACCACCAGTGGCCGAACAGCTCCGCGTCGTAGGGTGAGACGACGATCGGGGGCTGGCCCATCGCGCCCCACAGATGCTCGATCTGCCGCTCGCGGCTGGAAACGAAGTTGGCCGCGTGCTCCGCCGCCTTCTCCCGGGCCCAGTAGGGATCGTACAGCTCCTTGTGGCTCGCCCGGCCGGTGATGCGGTGATACTTGATGCCCGTGTTCTTACGCAGCCCGTTGGGCTGCACATAGGGGCTGATGTAGTCCTGGCCCAGGTCGAAGCCGATGTCGCGGTAGAACTCGCGGTAGATCTGATCACCCGGGTAGCCATGTTCGCGGCTCCAGACCTGCATCGACGACTCCAGGTCACGGCCGAAGACTGCCACCGCCGACTCGGCGGTGTAGATCGGGGCATAGTTGCCGAACTGCGGCCGGGGACGCGCGAGCAGCAAGGCGTGGGTGTCGGAGATGAAGTAACGCAGCCCCGCCTCGGCGAGCAGGGTGTCAAGGCCCGGGTAGTAGCCGCACTCGGGCAACCAGATGCCGCTCGGGGGCCGACCGAAGTGCTCGGCGTAGTGATCCACGCCCACTTTCACCTGCGCCCAGACCGCCTCGGGGTGTGTCTGCATCAACGGCAGATAGCCGTGGGTCGCCGCGCAGGTGAGGATGTCCAGGTGGCCGGCGTCCTGCAGCGCCGCGAACGCCCCCACCAGGTTGCCGCCGGTCCACTGCCAGGTGGCGATGGCGGCGTCGGTCCGCTCGCGGTAGTGGTTCGCCAGATAGGACAGGTGGCCGTGATCCCGGTTGCGGACCAGCTCCTTGCCGATCAACTCGCGCAGCCGGGTCAGGTAGGTCCAGTAGCGAGCGCAGAGGATGTCGTCGCACAGCATCGCCACCAGCGGCGGGCTGATCGACATCGTGGTGCGAAACGGGACACCGTCGCGGGCCATGCCCTCGAACGCGTGCAGCAACGGGATGTAGGTCTCGGTGATCGCCTCGAAGAGCCAGTCCTCCTCGAGAAAGATCTCGTGCTCCGGGTGCCTCACGAACGGCAGATGGGCGTGGAGCACGAGGGCGAGGTACCCCCTGGGTCTCACGAGTCGAAATCGCGACCGAAGCGCAGGACCAGGCGTCGCGTCACCCCGGACTCGACGCTCTTGGCCTCGATCGGCAGATCCCGCATTCCCTCGGGGACCGACACGCGAAGGCTGAAGGCCCCGTCGGGGCCGGTTGGGATGCCGCGTCCGGCAATCGAGATCTCGGTGCCCGGAAAGGACCGCCCCGAGATCACCATCTCCACGGCTGCCTGAAGCAGCGGCTGGGTCGCGTCCTCCAGCAGCACCGGCTGCCCGGCGAACACGCTTGCCTCCAGCTCGGTCCCCAGCGCGCCTGCATCTGGCGGCGTGCCCGGGTGACGGGCGAGCTGACCCAGATGACCCAGGCTGCCGGGGACGTGCCCCAGGCTGCCGGGGACGTGCCCCAGGCTGCCGGGAATATGCCCCAGGCTGCCGGGAATATGCCCCAGGCTGCCGGGAATATGCCCCAGGCTGCCGGGCAGGTGGCTCACGCTCCCCGGGACCGCCAGCACCGCGTGGGAGAAGAGCGGCCAGCTGGGCGCTCCGGAAGGGTTGAAGAATGGTCCCCCGACGACGATGCGAAGGTCCCCGTCGTCGTAGATCGTCTGCGGCGTGACCGGCGGCGCTGTCGGCGGCTCCGCCGGCTGGTCCATCCGTGGCATCCGTTGCCTCACCGCCTTCAGGTCCTCGTCGAATCCGATGGTGACGAAGTCATTCCGGACCCAGGTGCTGGGCTGGTCGGCAGGCACCGACACACGCCTGGAGCGGGCCAGCGGAAACCAGTCCTCTCCCCCTCGATACCCGATCTCGACGATGTAGTCCCGACCCGGGGCCGGGACCGGCAGGTACCAGCTCCGTGCCCACTCCGCGCACTCGTGCTCGTAGGCAGAGTGAGCGTTGGTCCCGTCGAAGTCCAGATCGGTGACGTCGTTGAGCCGCAGAGCGAGGACCTTGCCCCCCGCCGCCCTCGCGGCCTCCTTATACTCGTAGGTCAGGTTCCAGTAGGCAAACAGCCAGGCCGGATCCCGGGGCAACAGCACTATGCGGTTGCCATCGGAGGTTTGCGGCAGCTCGGGCAGGCCCTCATCCACGCCCTGGAGCTCCTCGGGCTTGTACTCCGAAACCTTGCCGTACTTGGAAGCCACCGCGTCTGCCTGCGCCGAGACCGGTCCTGGCGAGCTGCGACGCTTGCTCTCGCCGTAGCTCAGCGAGCGCCGCGCACCACTGTCAGCGGCAGGCTTCTTGGCGACGGCGGCCTTGCCCGTCTTTCTGCTGGTGGACTGGCTCCCGGTGGTTGTCTTGGTCGTCTTGGTCTTGCCGCTCGTCCCCTTGCTGGTCGTCGCCTTGCTGCTCGACGCCTTGCCGATGGTTGCCTTCTTGGCGGGTGTTGCAGCCTTGCTCGCAGCGACCTTCTTGGTTGCAGGCTTGGTCTTGGGGGTGGACTTGGTCGAGGCGGCGCTCTTCGTGGGCGCCTTCGTGGAGCTGGGCTTCTTGGTTGCGGTCGTCTTCTTGGTCTTGCGGGTGGCCCGCTTGATCAGATCGATGATCTCTTCTTTGCGAAGCCGGCTCAGGTTTGTCAATCCGAGCCGTCGGGCGACCGCGAGCAACTCGCCCTTCAGCATCTCGGAGTAGCTCTTGGTTGAGTCTGTCATCCGCTATCCCCTTTCACCCGCTCACGTCCCCGGGCCGGGCAGATCTCGATCTCGAGAAACTCCTGTGCGGGATCCTTCACCCTGGCTCCCGCATCACCAGGCTGCCGGCATGACCTCGCCGTCGTAGCAGGGGCCGCACCTTTGGACGATCCCGAGCAACCAGCCATGGGGGTCAGAAGGAGCACGACTACCGTCATGGCTCTCAACAGAACCCTCCGGGCCGAGCCCCACGGATATCATGTCGGATGGTGTGGGTCAATCAGCGAAGACTAACTAACTCAACGTAACGCAATGCGTTATCATCCCGCAACTCAACGTAACGCAACGCGTTGGGTACACGCAACCTGAGGTGCAAGGCGACCGATAACCGTGCATGAATGCAAACCCGTCTCGTATCGTCTCCGCCCTTCTGGATCTCGTCCTGCCAGGCGTGTGCGCCGGTTGCGGCGCCAAGATCCAACGAACCGTCCCCTTCTGCGAACCTTGCCGGCCCTCGATGATCTCGGCGCTCGACCAGCATGTTCCCCGCCCACCGCTCCTGACCACGGCTCGCGCCGTGCTGCTCTACGGTGGCCAGGTGGCCCGGGCGATCCAGCGGCTCAAGTACGAGGGCGCCGCCCATCTGGCTCGACCTCTGGGTCGGCTGATGCATGGCGAGATCATGGATCGGATCGCTCAGATCGACCTGATCCTGCCCGTCCCGCTCCACCCTCGCCGGCTCGTCAGCCGGGGCTACAACCAGGCCGGCCTGCTCGCCAGCGAGGCGGCTCGCGGCGCCGCCGTGCCCGTTTGCCACGGCCGTCTGCGCCGTATCCGCCACACGGCCGCCCAGACCGGGCTGAGCAAGGGCGAGCGCCGGGCGAACGTTCAGGGGGCATTTCGAGCATCTGGCATGAGTGGCGCTCGTGTGCTGCTGGTGGACGACGTGGCCACGACCCACTGCACCGCGAGCGCATGCGCCCTGGCGCTGCTCGAGGCCGGTGCGAGGCAGGTGCATCTCTTGACGCTGGCGCGCGCCATGCCATAGTCACCGCGTGGCCCGCAAACAACAGCCCCACCCGGACCGGAAGGCCATCTGCCGCAACAAGCGTGCCTTCCGCGACTACTTCATCACCGACCGCGTCGAGGCCGGGGTGGTCCTCCTCGGCAGCGAGGTGAAGTCCCTGCGCGACGGGCGAGCCAGCCTGCGCGACAGCTCCTATGCCGAGATCCGCCATGGCGAGCTGTTCCTGGTCAACTGCCACATCGCCGAGTACCCCTGGTCCAACCAGTTCAACCACGAGCCGCTGCGGCCACGAAAGCTGCTGATGCACCGGGCCGAGATCCGCCGCCTGGCGGTCAAGCTGCTCGAGCGGGGATTCACCCTCGTCCCGCTGCAGCTCTACTTCCACCGCGGTCGGGTCAAGGTCGAGCTCGGTCTGGCCAAGGGCAAGCGCCAGTACGACAAGCGGGACACGGTTCAGAAGCGCGACATGGCCCGGGATCTGGACGTGGAGGCCGGCCGGCGCCGCTAGAGGCCTTGATTACGCCGGAGCGTGACGGTTGAGTCAAGTTTGCCGGTGCACCAGACCTCGTAGGCTGCACAGTCGAGAGTCTACAGTCCAGAGTTGAGAGGTCCTGGGTTCCGG
>Ga0180009_10008625_pt1 | contig 10071 bp, 9 predicted proteins | sample OS_PC_MetaG_FD_123537 | JGI IMG/M metagenome (GOLD analysis project Ga0180009, IMG submission 123537) | Groundwater microbial communities from the Aspo Hard Rock Laboratory (HRL) deep subsurface site, Sweden - OS_PC_MetaG | ecosystem: Environmental > Aquatic > Deep subsurface > Groundwater... | reverse complement strand
TTCGTATTCATACTTAAATGAAACCTGAACCCTTGCCCGAAATGCAGCAAATTTTCCTTTTTCCAGCTTCATATCCAGTTTTGTGATTTCTGCAACTCTCAATTCACGAAGGCTTTTACCGGCAACTTCAACAGCATTTTTGGCTGCATCTTCCCATGAGGTCGTACTTGTTCCAACAAGTTCTATTATTTTGTATACACTCTCTGCCATTTTGTCCTCCTTCTGTTAAGTTATTGGTTTTTGGTCTGTGGTTACAGTTTTTCGGTTGTATAAAAACGAAAGCCTCCGAAGGTGAAAAAAATCCCGACGGAAAATCGTCAATGGCATCCAAGGTAAACGCTGTCACAATTTACCCAAAGGTGCTGAGTTAAAGGTGAATCAGGCGCTGAACAAAAAAACTTTAAAAAACAGGAACAGTAAAAATGATATTATATGAAAATAATATCATTTGAATAAGCAAAGCCGGATGAAATTCTTTAGTGATTTATAATTATAGAAATAAAAAGGATAAGTCAAGAGCGAAGCCGTTTCATAAAAAAATAGCTTGACACTAAAATCAGAGTTGATTATCTGTAGGCAACCGACCGATTGGTCGATTTATAATCTGACCAGTCGGATCGGTTTTTCCTGTCTTTTTAATACTTATCATTTTTAAGGAAATGTTGTATGCCCCCTATACCGGAACTGGAAGCTATAAGAAAGGCCCAGATTCTGGAAGCGGCCTTAAAAACCATATCTGCTTCCGGATACGCAAATGTTACTATGGATGATATCTGCCGTGCCGCAGGCCTTTCAAAGGGCGGGCTTGCCCATTACTATCGTTCAAAGAACGAACTCTTTATTTCAGTCTTCAAAGAGTTTTTTGAGCGCATATTTCAAAGAAGCAAGCAGACAATGGAGCTGTATGAGAATCCAATAGATAAACTGCTCTCTTTTGACTGGCTTTATGATCGAAACGATCCGGATGTCAATGTCGGATATCCTGTCTTGTTTGACTGCATGTCGCTCGCGGTCAGAGAGAAAGAGTACAGATCTCTTTTCCATGACTGGTTTGAGAACTGGGTGAGTCTGCTGAAGGATGCCATTGATGACGGACTGGAAAAAGACATTTTCAGGAATCTTGATTCTGAATCGACTGCCCGGGCAATTTCTTCCGTATACCAGGGAATCGCCACACGCTGGTATCTTGATTATGATTCGCATCCGACCGAATGGGCCGTTGAATCGTTTAAAAAGGCAATTAACGGTCTGCTCTTTCCCAACAACAGATAAATAAGGAGGCATTATGGCGGTTTTTGAAAGTACCGAAAAAATGTACGAGGTTCTCGGAGCCCTTTTTAAAAAGCTTTTGGCTGATCCCGAGATGGGAGTAAAGTATAAGGAGTCAAAAATTATTGTCTGTTTTAACATCGTCGAACCGTCCGGTCAGATCTGGCTTACAGACCAGGGAGAGGTTATCTGCGGGAAAGCCGATCTGAAAGCGACGATTGAGATGGATTTGAGCGGAGACTCATGCCACCTATTCTGGCTGAAGGAACTTTCACTTCCTATCGCGCTTGCCAAGGGAAAGATAAAAGCCAGAGGACCGATGCCAAAAGTCCTGAAACTTCTTCCAATGCTGAAGCCGGCATATGAAGCATATCCGGGAATTGCAAAAGTTCACGGAATTTTAAAGGGCTGATTTTTAAAAGGGGGTATTATGGAAAGAAGCATAAAACAATATGAAGAAGACCGAATCGATGCTGTAAGGGTTGCCTCGCTCCTTATTCTTGCTTCAGGGACAACTTCCCCGCGGGTCGGAGGTGTGGGCGAATGTACCATTCATATAATAGACGATCCGTGCGATATAGAAGACCTTTGTCAGGAGATGGAACGGATGTCGGCTATTAAAAAAAGCTGGGAATTTTATTCCCGTGATGCGGCAATGCTGAGAGATGCAGATGCTGTCCTTATCGCGACATCGTTGAGGTGCGTGAATGATCCGGCTGATATCAACTGCAACATGTGCGGAAAATTGACCTGTGAATACCTTAAAGCGGAAGAAAAGCTTCCGGACGAACCGGATGTGGCATTCCGTGGGCCGTTATGCATTTTCAGGGCTAACAACATTGCCTATGCAATAGACGGGATGATTTCACAGGCAAGGAATCTCGGGATAGATTACGGCGTTTACTGGTCAGCGGGAGCCGCGGCAATGCGTATGCGGGTCCTTCCGAAGGATACTGGTTTCGCGCTTGCCATTGCCGTTTCGGTCACGGAAAAGAGTCCTTTTCGGGATATCCCGAAAAGATATGCCGAGATAAACCAGAGGAGCATGAACGACAGAATGATAAAACGTCTGTGGCCGCAATTCAGATCGATATACAGCTAGACAGGAAGCTTCGGAAAGGAGGACAATATGCCGGTTAAACAAATGGAAGATCTTGTTCAAAACGGCCTCGACAGAACTGTTGAGCTTATGGCGGTTGCCGCCCACAACAGCTTCCGTTTTGAAAACAGGAACAGCATAAAGATGATAGCCGTGGGAAAAGAGGAGCTTGAACAGATAGCCGAGTTTTGCTTCTCTTTAGGCGACATGTCGCCACTTGTCGCATGAGACGGAAGACACGTAATGCAGCTCATAAAGGAGCCGTGTGCTCTGCTCATCATCGGGGATAAACGAAAATCGGATTTCAACTACAATTGCGGAGCCTGCGGATACAGAACATGTGCCGAAATGAACAAGGCAGAAGAGGTGGAATCTCTGACCGCAAGGGGGCCGAGTTGCCAGTTCAAAAATATAAATCTGAATATAGCCGTTAATGCGGCCGCTTCGGCGGCACACAGATTCGGCCTTCACTGCAGGGTTTTCAGCACTCTCGGGTTCAGCGCTCTTGCAATGAATATAATTGAAGATGTTGATCTGTGTGTGAGCGTTTCGGTCAGTGCCGCAAAGAAGAATCCCTATTTTGACAGGCATGAATTCTGGACGAAAGAGCACTGGGATGAGACATTTAACAAGGAATTTCCGACTTACAACAGGGGATTTATCGGCGCAGTCGAGGAGTAAAAGGAGAAAATTATATGAGTTCCAAGGCATATCTTAACCAGGCCATCGTATCCCATCTGCTTGAAATAAAAGCCGAAGATAATCCGAACAAGGAACTTTTCATATTTGAAAAAGGGGTTCACGGAGAAGATATCCTCACATACAAAGACCTTTACGAGAATTCAAACAGAATTGCGGGGCTTTTTCTCGAAAACGGTATTGAAAAGGGCGATGTCTATGCCGTCTTTATGCGCAATCACCCGGAATTTGTGTACGCTTTGCTTGCGGGACCCGTCATAGGCGCAATCATGGTTCCCATAGATCCGAGGAGCCGGGGCGAACGGTTGCGCTATTTTCTTGATAATTCAAGAGCAAAAGCAGTTATCGTTTCAGGAGAGATGCTTTGTCACCTTGAAGAGGTTTTAAACGACCTTCCGAATATAAAACTGGTTTGTGTCACATACCGGGATGAGCAGGGAGTTTCCGTATCGCCAAAATATCCGGTTTTAAATGAAGTTTTGGAAAAAAGCTGGGAAACGGTTGAGCAGAAGATCATGGATGTGCGCCACCCGATGCAGATAATATATACTTCCGGAACAACCGGTGACCCGAAAGGGGTTATGATACGGAACAACAGGTTCGGGCTTTTCGTGATAGTGACAAGGCTTGTCTGGAAATATTCTCCGAAGGATATCCTTTATACAGGCCTTTCTCTTACGCATGGAAATGCCCAGGCCGTCACATTATTTCCAGCCCTTGCTGCAGGCATAAAGGCGGTATTCAGCCCGGGTTTTACAAAAAGCAGGATCTGGGACATATGCCGGAAGTATGGCTGTACCTCTTTCTCACTCCTAGGCGGGATGATGGGTGGAATTTATAATGAGGCGCGGCGCGATAATGACGCCGATAATCCTGTCCGCATGGTCATAAGTGCGGGAACGCCTGCCGCCATATGGGAAGATTTTGAAAAACGATTCGATGTTAAAATTCTGGAATGGTACGGTGCAGTTGAAGGGGGATTTGCATACAAAGCGCCCGGACAGGGGCCTGTCGGTTCATTTGGAAAGCCGCTTCCCGGCATGATGGAATTCAAGGTTGTGGATGAAAATGACGCACAGGTTCCGGACGGACAGCCCGGTGAATTAATCGTGCGGTTGACGAAAGGTGAAACAAAGGTGGATTATCTCGGCAAACCCGAAGCCTCTGCTGAAAAAACGCGGGGAGGGTGGCTCAGAACAGGTGATATGGTCCACAGGGATGAAAAGGGATGGTATTATTTCGATTTCAGGAAGGGAAATGAACTGCGCAGGTCAGGCGATTTCATCCAGCCGGATCACATAGAAAAGGTAATAGGAGAGCATCCTGATGTAAGCGAAGTCTGTGTTTATGGAATTCCCGCCGCATCGGGCGCGCCCGGTGAAAGCGATATTGTTGCGGCTGTTTCTCCGTTTGAAGGAAAGAATATAGAAGTTAAAAGCGTTTTTGAAAAATGCAGAAAAGATTTGCCTCCCAATTCCATTCCTTCATATCTTCAGGTGGTTGAAAATATACCAAAGACGATATCGGAAAAGGCATTGGACAGGGTGCTGAAAGCCGGATTTTCTCCGGATGGTGATAATGTATATAAATTGTAGGATCATCACAAAAAGAGTTGATGATCCTACCAGGATTCAAGGGGTCGAGGGTTCAAGGATTCCAGTGAAAGAAAGCCTGCAATAACATCAGGGAGATATCGGAAAGGTTGAGAAGACTCTTAATCATCAGAATACAAACACTTGAACCCTGGAATCCTCGAATCCTTGAACCCTTTGTCCCAATATGAACTCTTCAGAATTACAGGCAGGAGGATAAGTTTATGAGTTACACGGAACTAAACATGGATTTGACGCGTGAACAGAAAATAATGAAGGAAGAGACACACAGGTTCAGCAAGGAGGTTCTACGTCCCGCGAGCCTGGAGCTTGATAAACTTCATGACCCGGAAGATGTCATAAAGAGTCCTGTTTTCTGGGACACCATGAAAAAAGGATATGCGCTTGGGTATCACACCATTTTTATTCCGGATACCTGGGGGGGGCTGGGGCTTGATCCGCTTGAAGTGCATATAGTTCTTGAAGAAATGGGTTGGGGAAGCGCCGATTTTGCAATAGGTCTCGGAGTTGCCTGCTTTCCGGCTTTTTTTGCTTCCATGGTCCCTAATGACCGCCTGATTGAAGATATAATCGAACCTTTCGGCAGGAATACCGATGCTTCGATCATAGGGTGCTGGGGGATAACCGAGCCCGATCACGGAACGGATACTCTTGTTCCCGGAACCGCTGAATTTTCGGACCCGAAAATCACAGGACAGGTCAGTGCCCGCCTTGATGGAGACGAATGGGTAATTGAAGGCCAGAAATCTGCCTGGGTTTCAAACGGAACCATATCAACCCACAGCCTGGTTTATCTCAATATCGATCCTTCTATGGGAATGAAGGGCGGCGGCATCTGCATTGTCCCTCACAACCTCCCGGGTGTCAGGAAAGGCAAGCCTCTCGATAAAATGGGACAGAGGGCACTCAACCAGGGAGAAATATTTTATGACAAGGTTCGGGTACCCAAAGATTACATGCTGGTGGATCAGGAAAGCTACGAAGCATTACTTGATGTGACTCTTGCTACCGCCAACGCCGGAATGGGGGCAATATTCACCGGAGTTGCAAGAGCTGCTTACGAGGAAGCACTGAATTATTCAAAGATGCGTATTCAGGGAGGAAAACCTCTTTTTGAGCATCAGATGATTAAGCACAAGCTGTTTAATATGTTTACGAAAATTGAAGCTGCCAGAGCGCTTTCACGTTCAGCGCTTGTCTATAATTTAAATAACACGCCTCCTCTCACAAGATATTCTATTGCTTCAAAGGTTTTTTGCACAAATACCGCCTTTGAGGTGGCGAGCGATGCTGTTCAGATTTTCGGAGGTATCGGCGTGATCAAGGAATATCCTGTAGAAAAGTTCTTCAGGGATGCCCGCGCGGCAATGATAGAAGACGGGGCCAACGACAGCCTGATGATCACGGGGGCTCATTCCCTGTGATTGTAAATCCCCGAATATCGAATGTCGAAAGTCGGTCCCGTTACACGGGTACTTCGAAGTACGAACGACGGGAAAAATTGATGCTGTTCGGATTTTATGCGAAGGACTCGCATTATATTGAAAGGAAAGGACTGATTGATGACAAACATTTATATTATCGGACTGGGTATGATCCGGTTCAACAAGTATCCGGACAGGGATGTAAGAGATATGGCCCATGAAGCCGTCAATCTTGCTCTCGAAGATGCCGGCATGATAAAAGAGGAGCTTGAGTCTGCATTTTTTTCAAATACTTTCTGGGGGATGTTTTCGAACCAGCATTCCATAAGGGGACAGGTTGTGCTTCGATCAATGGGTATAGGCGCAATCCCTGTCACGAATGTTGAAAACGCGTGCGCAGGTGCTTCAACGGCGCTTCACATGGCATACACAGGAATACGGGCCGGGATGTATGACGTTGCAATAGCGTTTGGTTCGGAAAAAATTACCAATCCGAACAAGGTGTTGTCCCTGTCCGCTTATGCAACCTGTATGGATGTCGGAAATTTTGAAGCCCAGCTGAAATTGATGGAAGAAGTCAACAAGACCTTTACGTTTGAAATTCCCGGGGACCAGACACCGCCCGGGGAAGGGCGCAGCATTTTTATGGATGCATATGCCATGGGTGCCCGCTGGCATATGAGCAAATTCGGGACTACCCAGTGGCAACTGGCCGCTGTTTGTGCCAAGAATCACTGGCACGGGTCACTTAATCCGCTGGCGCAGTATCAGCAGGATATGACTGTTGAAGAGGTGCTGGCTGACAAACCGATAGCATATCCCCTGACCCGCTCAATGTGCGCTCCGTTGGGAGATGGCGCTGCCGCTGCTATTATCTGCTCTGAAAAGTATTTGAAAAAACTGACCGGTGCGCGTCCGTTAAAGATTCTTGCATCCGTCCTGGGAACAGGTACTGACAGGAATCTGGATGGGGAAGATATCGGCGAAAGGCTTGTAAAAAAGGCTTACAGCAGCGCAGGAATCGGGCCGGAAGATGTTGATCTTGCGGAGCTCCACGATGCCACGGCTTACGGTGAACTTCACCAGACAGAGGCTATGGGTTTCTGCCCCCCCGGCGAAGGCGGACCATATGCCGAATCAGGTGCAACGAAGCTTGGCGGAAAGCAGCCTGTTAATACCAGTGGAGGGCTTGAGTGCCGCGGCCATCCAATCGGAGCATCCGGGCTTGCCCAGATTTACGAGATAGGGCTCCAGTTAAGAGGGGAAGCCGGAAAACGACAGGTGGATGGTGCAAGAATAGGTCTGGCCGAAAACGGAGGCGGGAACATCGGGGTCGAAGAGGCTGCGATGTGCATCCACATCCTGGAAAGGTCTATCTAAATTATGTATAAACATGAAAAGACAGGGCGTCTTTGTATGTAACATTCACCCGCCTTACGTCAATACCCCTTTGCTGGCTCATGCCATTTGCCCGACGGTTTATTGTAAAGGTGCTGACGATACCGTCAGGAAAGGAGATTGATAGTGAACATACTGGTCACCGGAGCAGCCGGGTATATCGGCGGAATAATGGTTGAAATCCTTTGTCAAAAAGATTGGGTAAAAACTGTCGTCGGTACGGATATCAATCAGGCAAATCAGAAGTCTTCGAAGTATCAATTCATTAAAAGAGACATTCGTGAGGTAATGGATGATATCATAAGCAATAATAAAATTGATACAGTGGTTCATACCGCCTATATCCTTCCGCCTATCCACAACAAGAAACAAATGGAGGACATCAATAAAGGAGGTACCCGAAATGTCCTGGATGCTTCCGTCAAAGCCGGAGTCAAACAGATACTCTATACCAGTTCAACGACTGCTTACGGATTTTATCCGGATAACGATTCGCCTCTGACCGAAGACAGTCCTCTGCGTGGAAACGGCGACTTTACCTATGCGAAAAACAAGAAGGAAATCGAAAGAATCATGCAGGGATTCATATCCGAGCATCCTGACATTGTAGTCACCATCATTCGGCCTTGTTTTGTGGTGGGCCCGGGATTTAAAAATCCTCTGGCCGAACACTTGAAGAAAAAGTTCGTTATGCTTCCTTCAAAAACGCTTCCCTGGCAGTTTGTTCACGAAGATGATCTGATCAATGTCATGGCGTTGTTGCTGGAAAAGCGGATTGGCGGAGAATTCAATGTAACGGGAGAAGGAACCATAACCTTCCCTGAAATGCTCAAAACCTTGGGCAACACGCAGATTCCACTTCCCTGGTGGTTATTATATCCTCTGAATAATCTGTCCTGGTTCCTGCGCCTTTCTTTCATCACCAAATTTCCTTCCTCAGCTATGCGGATGATGATCAACCCGTGGATTGCATCAAACGAAAAGCTCGTCAGGCAAACTGGTTATAAATTTATATTCAATTCACGCGAGGCATTTGAAGCGTTTGCCATGTCGATCAACAAGTAACGGTGGGTTCATTGGCAATATCAAAGTCGTTAAAATCCTGAGAAAGGTTATTCTGATTGCTTTTAAAGTCAAATGAGGTTGAAGGGCTTTTTACGATTTCATCAAATGAAACTTTCGGCATAAATCCGGTTTTTTGGAACTTTTATTAAATAGTCAATGATGGCAGAAAGGATTCCGCAAATGGCGATTTATGAATTAAAAGACAAGCATGTGCTTATAACTGGGGCCGCTTCGGGAATAGGAAAAGAACTTTCCCGGTGTTTTGCCAGGGAAGGCGCTCAATGCATATTGTGTGCGCATCCTTCAGAAGCGATTAAGCTCATGGAATTTTCGGAAGAATTGAGAAGCACATACGGAGTAAAGACATGGTCTTTTGCCGAAGATCTTGCTGAGGAAGAAGGCCCCGATAAATTATATCATCAGATAAAAGAGCGCATCCAGGTAATTGACGTCCTGGTTAATAATGCAGGTTTGATTGTTTACGGTGATTTTCACCAGATGGATATCACCCGCCAAATACGCCTTGTTCATGTAAATATCAGGGCCCTGATGGAGCTTATGCACCTGTATTTACAGGAAATGATGGCAAGGGGCGAAGGGCGGATACTTAATATTTCATCCGTATCGGCATTTCAGCCAACAGTACACCATGCAGTATACGGGGCCTCCAAGGCGTTTGTTCAAAGCCTAAGCGAAGCGGTAAATGAAGAGGTCAGGCGCTCAGGAGTCAGAGTTTGCACTATTAATCCATCATATACAAATACACCTCTTATAAAAGGCGGCGATTTCCCTGAAAGGCTATGGTGGTATAGCATAAGCGGTCTGAGCGACCCTGCGGTAATTGCGAAAAAAGGAATTGAAGCATTTAAAAAAGGAAAATCGCTATATATCCCGGGAGTTAAGAACTGGGTTATACACATATTGCTGCAAAGGATATCTTCAAGAAAACTGATTAATTATATTTCATATTATGCATTAAAAAGCAGGCTGTGACTTCGTAAATAATGATGGATCATCTCCAAATTAGTTGGTGATCCCATAAGGATTCGAGGATTTCAGCCAGAACGATTGGCGGACCTTCGGCAGGGTTCAAGGATTCGAGTGAAAAATCCGCCTGAGTCAGAAATGGTTCAAGTGCCACGAAGTGATGAGCGGAAAAGAGAAGGGCAGCTCTGTCTATCCCGATCAATATTGCAGAAGGGTATGGGAGAAAAACAACCCCTGAATATTTAAGATCATTATTTATCGCCTATGGCTCAACGTGTGAACCGAAACAGCGAGCGCATTCCTCGCTGCTTGCAGCGGGGTTAGTGAGCGAATTAAAAACAGATAATAGTCCCCACGGTCGAAGATTTCCCCGCTGTTTGCGGTGGGGATCTTCAAACCGTATTTAGAAAGTGAGTTTGACACATTACAGCAAACATCCGCTGCCGATTCATATAGTTGCAACATCAGAGATGTTCAGTTCGAGCATCTTTATGCTGGCTAAAATACGGCTTATGTT
>Ga0180009_10008624_pt1 | contig 10073 bp, 14 predicted proteins | sample OS_PC_MetaG_FD_123537 | JGI IMG/M metagenome (GOLD analysis project Ga0180009, IMG submission 123537) | Groundwater microbial communities from the Aspo Hard Rock Laboratory (HRL) deep subsurface site, Sweden - OS_PC_MetaG | ecosystem: Environmental > Aquatic > Deep subsurface > Groundwater... | reverse complement strand
TTCTTTAATTAAATCTTCTGAAAAGAAATTAAAAACTCAATCTTTACTTGATTTAAATGAAACAACTGCTACTTCAAAAATAAGTTTAAGTTATGAAGCTTTAAGGGAATTACTAGAAGCATTGGCAATTTCAAATGGTTTTAAAATTTACAATCATGAATGTTATTATGCTTTTTTAAAAGAAATTTTAAAGAAAAATGATTTAGGAAGAGAATTTGATAATTTTAGAAAATTAAGAAATGCAATTAATTATTATGGAAAAGATATTTATAAAGAAGAAGCAAAAGAAATAATGGAAAATATTATTAAGTTAATTGAAAAAGTAAAAAATATTTTGTAACTGTGCACTGCCGAGCGCAGCTCTAAAAAGAAACATTTATAAACTATAGTTTACACCTATAAACTAAAATGGACACATATAAACTTAAGTTTACAGCCTTACAATTAGAAATATTTAGATTATTATGTATAAAAACAAATAAATTAAATCAAAGAGAAATATCAAGATTATTAAAAGTTTCACCAACCGCAATCCATAATTCTTTAAACTTATTAGAAAAAGAAAATTTAATAACTATAAACAAAGATAAATCAATGAATTTAAAATTAATACAACTAAACAGAGAAAACCACAAAACCATTGAATTAAAAGAATTGAAAATCAAAAATTTATACAGGAAACCACCCTCCAAGAATTCTTAGAAGAAACATTCCCGGGTACAACTATAATCTTATTTGGAAGTTATTCAAAAGGAGAAGATACAATAAAAAGCGATATAGACATAGCAATTATCAATTCAAAAGAAAAAACAATAGATTTAACAAAATTCGAAAAACTTTTAGAAAGAGAGATATGTTTACACTTCTACAATTCATTCAAAGAAATCAAAAAAGAGTTAAAGGAGAATATACTTTCAGGAATAGTGCTTGTTGGAGGAATTGAATTATGAAACCATTAAGAAATTTTAATGAATTTGTAAAAGAAGGAATAGTTAAAAAACAATCTCCTGATAAATCTAGGGTAAATTCATTAAAGAAAGAATCAAAAAAATCATATAATTTCCTTATAGATATAATTAAGAAGATTGGAATAAATAATTCAAACGCAAACAACATAATTAAAAATGCTTACGATATTATCATGGAATTGATTAGAGCTAAAATGCTACTAGAAGGTTTTAATTCCTCTGGATTAGGAGCACATGAAGCTGAAGTAGCCTATTTAAGAATACTAAATTTCTCTGAAAAAGAGATCCAATTTGCAAATCAATTAAGATATTTTAGAAATGGGATAACATACTACGGTAAGTCCTTTGATGAAGAATATGCAAGGAAAGTAATCAAATTTTTAGAATCTATCCATAAAAGGTTAAAATAATCTTCCAAGGCCGAGCGCAGTTCTAAACAAAAAAAGAAAAAGATTATTTCTTTTCTTCAGGTAGTCTTCCACTATATAAAATTCTTCCTTGAAGTGTTCTTCCTTCTAATATTTGACCTTCTAAGATTCTTCCTTGAAGTACTCTACCAAGTGTTCTACTTTCTAAGGTTCTACATTCCAATATTCTTCCTTCATATTCCATTTTAATACCTCCGTCTAAAATTCCCTCTATTTCTAAAATTATTATCCCTTCTAGGTCTATTATTCTTAATAGCGGGAATGTTAATCCTTTTCACATTAGGCCTTTCAACACATTCAATATCAAATTCTGGATATTCCTGTTGAATCCTTCTAAAGTTATCATGGTCATAATCACATAATAAGTTCACAGCAATTCCTTCCTCGCCTGCTCTTGCAGTTCTACCAATTCTATGCACATAATCTTTTGCATCTTTTGGTAAATCAACATTATAGATATGAGAAACATTACCAATGTCTAATCCTCTAGCAGCAACATCAGTACAAACTAAAACACTTGTCTTGGCTCCATTAAACCTAGTAATAGTCTCTGTTCTTTTATTCTGACTTAAACCACCATGAATTGCAGTTGCATTAACCCCATTCAATTTAAGTGTTTTCGTAACAAATTCAGTATTTCTCCTTGTATTACAAAAAACCATAACTAAATCTTTTTCCTCATTTTGTAACAAATGTGCTAATAAAGACAACTTCATGTTTTTATCAACATTGTAATAAACTTGCTTTAACTTTGTAGGATCAACCATCTTAACAGCTGAAACTTTTCTAGGATTAATCATATGTTTATTTGATAATTCTTTAATTTTCCTATCAATAGTTGCTGAAAAAAACAAAGTTTGTCTATCTCTAGGACAACTATGAATAATTCTTTCAACATCATCTAAGAAACCCATATCAAGCATTCTATCTGCTTCATCTAAAACCAAAATTTTAACTTTCTTTAAATCAACAGTTCCTCTTTGCATATGATCTAAAAGTCTACCGGGTGTTGCAACAACAACTTCTGCCCAGTTTAAATCATGTATTTGTGGGTTGATAGCAACTCCACCATAAACGGCAGTTATTCTTAACTCTTTTGTTAAATCTTTTATCATGTCTTTTACTTGTTCTGCAAGTTCTCTTGTTGGTGTTAACACCAATGCTTGCAAACCTTGTTTAGGAATTACTTGTTCTACAATTCCACAACCAAAAGCTAAGGTTTTTCCTGAGCCTGTTGCACTCTCACCAATAATATCTTTTCCTTGAACTATGTCTTGGATAGATTCAGCTTGAATCTGAGTAGGTTTTGTAAATCCTAAATCTTGGATAGCTAACTGTAAGCTATCGCTCATATTAAATTCTTTAAATTCATTCATTTTTATATTACTCCGTAGCACTTATCTAGAAAAAGCGAAATGTGTTAACAAGTGCCATCTCATCGTCGATTATGCTCTATTAATATATTTGTTAATCTTCCTCTTTATAAAGTTATCTATTTTGTAGTTACTGTAAAGTTGTTATAATTTAAGAAAAAATTATCTTTTTTTCTTATCATAGAAATATACTAATCCAGCTAGAATTAACAAAACCCCAAAAGGAATTAAAAAACTTACATTATTATTCGGTGAAAACTCGAGAAAATCCTTAACAAAAAGTTTCCTTCTAGGAAGAAAACAACCTCCACCACTTCCACAAACCAAATTAGAACTACTACACCCACAATACTGACAGTTATTAATTATATCTCCATCTCCATTGCAATATTTTGGTCTATTTTCCAAACACTCCCCAACGGGGGTTCCATCTTCACAAAACTAGGAGATACATTCCATCCCAAAAGAAGTGGGCTCGCATTCTCCCATCGGATCCCAAACTCCCCCATGAGATGCACAATCAGTTATAAAAGTAGAACATATTCTAAAAGGGTCAGGCGGAATAGAATAATCACAACATCCAAGTGCATTAACAGAAGAACTAATAAAAATGATTGCTAAAAAACTAAACAAAAAAAGACTTAATTGTTTTTTCATAATTATTTTATGAAATAAACATTATTTAAATCTTATCCTTTTATAGAAATAAGCGGTTTCAACTTAACAACTTTCTTAGCCGAGCGCAGCTCTCAACCTTTAATCACACCAACTGGCTCCATTCTAGCAACTTTCAAAGAAATTCCAGCACCATGAACACTATTAATAACTTCTTCAATATCTTTATACGCTAAAGGACCTTCCTCAGCTAAACTCTTCCAAGAAGTAGCCTTGCTCACAATACCTTTACTCAACAAATTTTTACTAATCTCTTCACCTCTAAAACTCTTAATAGCAGCATGTCTTGACATTGCTCTTCCAGCACCATGAGCACTGCTTCCAAATGTCTTTTGCATAGCAACATCGGTCCCTTTTAGTAAGTAAGAACTTGTTCCCATTGAGCCAGCAATTATTACAGGCATATCAGGAAATGCTCTAGTAGCACCTTTTCTGTGAACATATAATTTTTTCTTTTTACCATTAACAGTATGCTCTTCTAATTTAACAATATTATGAGCAATAGAATAAACATTTTCCATTTCTAATTTTTCCCAGTCTTTTTTAAATACTTTTTCAAAAACTTCCCTAATCCATTTTGTAATAACGGCTCTATTTGTAAAAGAATAATTAACTGCAGCTTTCATTGCAGCAAAAAAATCTTGTCCTTCTTTACTATTTACTGGAGCACAGACCAATTGATTATCAGGCAACCAAATATTATATTTTTGACTGCTTTTTCCTGTATTTTCAAATAATCACTAGCTACTTGATGTCCTAATCCACGAGAACCACAATGTAACATTATCAAAACTTGATCCTTATCAATTACACCCCATTTTTTACCCATATTGTTATCAAAAACATCAGTAACTTTTTGTATTTCTAAAAAATGATTTCCTGCACCAAGGGTCCCTAATTGAGGACATCCTCTTTTTTTAGCTAAATCAGAAACTTTACTTGGATCTGCTCCTTTCATACATCCATTTTCTTCTGTAGATTTAATATCTTTTTTAGTAGCATAACCTTTATCATAAGCCCAATTAACTCCATTTAAAAGAACTTCATTTAATTCTTCTTTTGTTAATCTTAATTTTCCTTTGCTTCCAACCCCACAAGGGATTTTATTAAATAAAGCACTAACTAATTCTTTCTGTTTTTCTAAAACTTCTTTAAGAGTCAAATTAGTTCTAATTAAATTAATTCCACAGTTTATATCAAAACCACAAAGTCCGGCACTGATTATTCCTTCTTCTGCATCAAATGCCCCTACAGCACCCATTGGCAGGCCATAGCCCCAATGCATATCTGGAAGGCCAATAGCGGGTTCAATTATACCCGGCAAACAAGCAACATTAGTTAATTGAGTTATAGCTTCATTCTCAATCGCATTCATAATCTTATCATTAGCAATAATTTTTGCTTTAACCCGCATTTCTTTTCTAACAGTTTTATCTAATTCCCATTCAAATTCGTTTAATTTTTTTAAATTTTCTTTCATTTTTTATATGAATTATAAGCTTTAATCAACTTAAGAGTTCTTTCCTCATTAGAACCAAAACCTCCGTTATTTATTAACTTTTCTAAATTCTTCTTCTAACAAATCATGATGTTAGTAAAGTTCGGTTTTTCTATCTCAGAGAATTTTATCCCCAACATATTTAATAAGTCAATAATAAATTCAATTTCCTTTTTATTTTTCAATCCAAATTCAACATAACGAATAGGTCTATTTTTATCAATATAAACATGTCCTTCTCCGGCAAGAATGCCCCTCAAATAAGCATGGGCTAATTTCTTATCTTCCTTAATCAAAATTTTAGCTTCAATTATTAATTCATTTAATAAATATCTTAAAATAGATCTTGAGCAAACGATCAATCCACACTCCCTTGTAGATTTTTTATAATAATACACTTTATTTATTCTAGAAACCTTAAGCTTTTTCAACCATTTTTCAATTAAATCATTTTTATTAAAATTCTCATCATGAGAATAAACATAAATATTTAATTTATTTTTATCGATATCAAAACAATGCTCTAACCATTTTATATAAAATTTCAAAACACCAAAATCTGTATTACTTAAAGAAATTTCATTACTATTTTTAGAAGTTATTCCTTCTGCTATATACAAACCAACACCCTCTGCTAATAACTCTTCATCAATTTCCCTAAACCTAGGAAACATTATAGAATATCGTTGATTGTTAGAATAAAAATTTTCTATATTTTTAAAACATTTATCTTCAGAAATATCAAGTTTTTTACATAAATTTAACCAATCCTTCAATAAAGGACCCCTTCTACCTAACCACCAATTTTGAAAAGTCACAAAATTTATTCCTAATTCAATAGAAGCTTGTTTTAAAGTTCCAAATTTATTCTTTAATTTATTTTTAACATGATATCTAAATTCTTTTTTAATAGAAATTCTTACTAAATCTGATTTGCTTATTAGTTTATATAAATCTATATCCATTAGATAAAAACAGAATTTTTCATTTATAAATCCTTCCTGCGCACTTGTCACAGTGGTAAGCTAAATATCAAAAACAACCCTTGTTGTATAACCTTTTTTATTTTTCTCTAATTTAAAATTATGATAAGTTACAGCCTTAACAACAGTCTCTCCTTTTTCAGGACTTATTTTCTCTCCATAAACCTTAGCTTTTAATTTTTTCTCAGAAATTTCTAAAATCTCAAATTTAGAAAAAAACATTTCTTTGATATCAACCAAAGCAATTAACTCCTGTAACCAATTAATTAGTAAATCTTCAATATTCTCCCCCTCAATTTCAACTTCTACAAATTTAATAGTTTTAACTTTACTAATTTTACAAATAACATTAAATAAGGCAATAGCAGAATTTTCAAATAATTCCTTTAAATCCTTGCCATAAGCTTCAAACATAACATCTGAAGTTAAATTTTCAATAAATTTAAATTTCATTTTTTAGGAATTTCCCAAACATAGTCTTTTACTTGCTTTACTTTGATTTCCATAGTAAAAACCTAATAAAGTAAGCTATATAAAAATTTCCTATTTTTCATTTTATCTCAAAAATACAGGTAAAAGCAATAAAACTAAAAAAGCTAAACTTGAAGCGAAGAACATTGCAGAAAGCGGACCACCTGAAATAAGAATTAAAACTACAACTGCCAAAAAAATAATCATATAAACCCAATAAGACCATTTTTTATACCAATTAATTTTGTTTTTTCTTTTCTCAACAAGCATCCAAATCAGGAATATGAAGATAAAAAGAGGCAAAGCAATCCCTATGATAATTACTGCAAATCCTAAAGGAGGCAAATCGTTTCCTTTAAAAATCCAAGCAAGCACTACAGCAACTACCCAATAAATTAACATCCAAATATTGTTGTTAACAGGTTTCTTTTTCATAAAACTATTTTAATATTACAGTTTATAAATATTTCGAATAAAAAAATTTATAAAACTATTGAAAACATTTATAAACAAAAACCTAATAAATAACTGAATTACTTCTTAATTTATGTTTAAAAAAACGAAAAGTAAATTAAAGAAATGGTTTGATGAAATCCTAGAAGCAAAAACTTCTCCCCATGCCATAGCTTTAGGTTTTGCTCTTGGTTTATTCATAGGAATTCTCCCAACACCGGGAATTGGAATCCTCCTTTGTCTACTAATAGTTCTTCTTTTCAAAGTAAACAAATTATCAATACTGGCTGGTTTTGCAATGATAAATCCAGCAACATTACCTTTTGTTTTAGCAGCAATTCTTTGGATAGGAACAACTTTAACAGGAGCAAAAGTAAGAACAAACGTAGATGTATTCTCTAGAACAGAAATGGCAAATATGATTTGGCCCTTAGTAGTAGGTGATTTAGTCTTAGCTTTTTCATCAGCAATTCTAAGTTATGTTATAATTTACTTAATTTTTAGTAAAATTTACAAAAAAGATCAAAAGAAACCTTTATAAACGTTCAATTTTCTCAAAAATTAAACCAATGATAGGAGGTTTAAAATGACTGAAGCAAATAAAGCTTATGAAGCCGTTGAACTTGCCAAAAAAACAGGTAAGATCAAAAAAGGTATTAACGAAGTTACCAAAACAATCGAAAGAGGCGTAGCAAAATTAGTTGTTATAGCAACAGATGTTTCACCAGCTGAAATAATTCTACATATAAAACCTTTATGTGAAGAAAAAGGCATTCCTTACGCAGAAGTTCCCAGCAGAGAAGAATTAGGTGCTGCAGCAGGATTAAGAGTACCAACATCAGCAATCTCAATTGTTAAAGAAGGCGAAACAAAAGATATGATTAAAGCTTTTGTAAAAGCAGCTAAAACTGTTATTGTTGAAAAAGAAGAAGTTCCAAAAGAAGAGCCAAAAAAAGAAGAAAAACCAATAAAAGAACCAAAGAAAGAAGAAGTAAAAGATGAAACCACAACAGAAAACAAATAAGGAAACTAAAGAAAGTAGTTTATTCACTACTGCTGTTCCAGCCACTGTAGAAGAAATAGTTGGAAGAACAGGAACACGTGGGGAAGCTATTCAAGTTAGATGTAAAGTTCTTGATGGTAGAGATAAAGGTAAAATTCTTAGAAGGAATGTTAAAGGTCCTTTAAGAGTTGGTGATACCTTAATGCTTAGAGAAACAGAAATAGAAGCCAGAAGAATGAATCAGAAAGGAAAATAAAATGCCTAGATGCTCTTTTTGTAATAAAAACATTGAAAAAGGAACAGGAAAGATGTATGTTACTAAAATTGGAAAAGTTTTTAACTTCTGTGCTATGAAATGTGAAAAGAACATGCTTAAATTAAAAAGAAAGCCTAGAGATTACAAATGGGCTTCTAAAGAAAAAATAGTTAAAAAATAATTCTCCAAAAACCTTTTAAACCAAGAAAATTCCAAATTCCTGTGATGGAAAATGCTTCGTTCATTAATATGCGTATTTGTAGGACATGTAGACCACGGAAAAACATCTATTTTAGATCAAATCCGTGGTACTAAAGTAACAGCTCAAGAAGCGGGAGCTATCACTCAACATATTTCTTGTACTAAATTAGTTCCTGAAAAACTACAAAAAATCTGTAAAAATCTTAAAGATCAAGTTAAAATCCCTGGTTTATTATTCTTAGACACTCCCGGTCACGAAGCCTTTACTACTTTAAGAAAACGTGGTGGAAACCTTGCAGATGTAGCAATTTTAGTAATAGATATTAATGAAGGATTAAAACCTCAAACAATAGAAGCAATTGAAATTCTAAAACATTACAAAACTCCATTTATAATTGCAGCAAACAAAATTGATACTTTATCTCAATTTAGAAAAACTGAATTAGATTCATTATTAGAAAACATAAATCAACAATCACAAGATTTCACAAACTTACTAGACACAAAAGTATACGAACTAGTAGGGAAACTAGCAGAACATGGATTTAATGCGGAAAGGTTTGACCGGGTAGAAGATTACACAAAACAAATTGCAATTGTGCCAACCTCTGCAAAATTTGGTTTAGGGATTCCAGAATTATTAATGATTATTTCAGGTTTAGCTCAAAAGTTCTTAGAAAAAAAATTAGAAATAGATAAAAATATAGAAGGAAAAGCAATCATCCTAGAAAAAAAAGATACAGAAGGGTTAGGAAAAACAATTGATATTATCCTTTACGATGGAAGAATAAAAGAAAATGACACAATTGTAATCGGAAACACCGGAGAACCAATTGTAACAAAAATCAAGGCTATGTTTGAAGAAGATAAAAAACTTATCCCCATAAAAGAAGCAGAAGCAGCAATAGCATTAAAAATTTCTGCTCCAAATTTAGACCACGCAATTGTAGGAATGCCTGTAAGAGTTGCAAATAAAAATCTAGAAGAAACAAAAGAAGAAGTTCAAAAAGAAATTGAAGAGGTCTTAATAGAAGCAGATAATGAAGGAATAATCATAAAAGCAGATACAATCGGTTCCTTAGAAGCATTAACCAAATTACTAAAGGAAAAAAATATTCTAATAAAAAAAGCATTAATCGGAGATGTAACAAAAAATGACTTGGCAAATGCTTCAGCAGAAGAAAATCCATTATTCAAAGTAATCTTAGCTTTCAATGTTAAACCAATAGAAACAAAAGAAGTTAAAATAATTCATAGTGATGTCATTTACAAGGTTGTAGAAGATATTGAAAAATTTCAAGAAACAGAATCAAAAAGACTTGAAGAAGAACAATTAGGAAACTTAATAAAACCATTCAAATTACAAGTTTTAAAAAATTGTATATTTCACATATCGCATCCGGCAATTGTGGGGGTAGAAGTTCTTGCAGGAAAGTTAAAATCTAACACCAAAATAACAAAAGATGGTTCAAATCTAACAGAAGTTAAAGAAATTCAGTTAGATGGGAAAAATGTAAAGGAAGCAGAGAAAGGAAAACAAGTTGCTATATCATTGCCAAACATAACTGCAGGTCGTCAAGTAAAAGAGTTAGATATATTATATAGTAACATTCCAGAAAGCGATTTTAGGAAATTAAAAGAATTCAAAAGCTATTTAAACCCTGCAGAAGTGGAAATTCTAAGAGAACTAGCATCTTTAAAGAGAAAAACTAACGCTACTTGGGGTGTATAAGGAGGAATAAAAAATGGTTGAATTTAAACTAA
>Ga0180009_10008623_pt1 | contig 10073 bp, 6 predicted proteins | sample OS_PC_MetaG_FD_123537 | JGI IMG/M metagenome (GOLD analysis project Ga0180009, IMG submission 123537) | Groundwater microbial communities from the Aspo Hard Rock Laboratory (HRL) deep subsurface site, Sweden - OS_PC_MetaG | ecosystem: Environmental > Aquatic > Deep subsurface > Groundwater... | reverse complement strand
TGTTGCTCCTTTATTGATGTTATGGGGATAACTCAATTGATGGAGTAACATAGAGCAGCCTCCAGGCATAGCCAATTAACTCTGACCACGCCCACAGAACGTGGTTTTAGCAGTCAAAATAAACACCCGTCTCGCCCGATCGTAAGGCCCCTCACGGAAAACAATGATTCGAATCACTTGGACCACCTAACCGGGATCGTAAGCTGGCAGAACCAGATCTCATCCCTTTCTGTATTTTTTTGTCTTTGCAAGGCTCTGATTTTATGAACCATATAATAGCTTTCAAGCGGCGTAGAAGGCCTTTTGATGCTCATTTCCTTTTCAAAGCAATTTCTTGCTAATCTGTGACCCAGGATATGGTAAAGTGATTTGAAATATGGCTAAATTTAGGATAATAAGGGGATAATCATGAAAAACAGAACTTACTTTAAATTGTTTGCAGGATTGCTTGTTTCAATGGCTGTGATTTTTTTCTGTCAACCTGGTCATGTATTTTCAGCCGAGTTTTCGGCCGATATCGTTATTATCGGACCCGGGGATAACTACACCTTCAATCTCCAGGTCAGTGACAACATGTATCGTCTCCAAAAGATCAAAGGGCCTATGAATGTCCCACCCTTTCCCAGTATCGTGAACCGCGATACCGGGGTCACCTGGGGCCTCAATGATCAGATGCGCCAGTATGTGGAAATGAGGGACATCGAGAAAACCATGATTATGAACCCCCTGGTTGGGTGGGCCATGACTCGAAAAGGCATGACCGAAAGGCCGGGACCCACGGAAACCGTGAACGGCTACGAATGCGAGACGCGAGTCTACACAGAGGCCGGGAAATCGGAAACCGCCGCCAAGGTCTGGATCTCTAAAAAGCTCAACCATATCATACGGGACGAACGTTTCGGTATGAACAAAAATCCTGTCCTGGAGCTCCTGAATATCCAGGAGGGTCCTGTGGATTCGGCCCTTTTTCAAATTCCCGCAGGTTACACAAAGATGGACATGGGCGGAGGGCCGGGGTCTAAATCCGCAGGTACCGCCCCGAAGCAGGCCTCCACCGCTTCCGGAAAGGTTCCCCCGGCGCCTGTATCTCATTCCGCTCAAGTGCCCGACAAGTCGTCTTCAGTGACGGCCCCTTCCGGAAATCTCATGTTCATCCTGGACGCCTCAGGCTCCATGTGGGGCCAAGTGGAAGGCAAGTCCAAGATCGCCATTGCCAAGGAGGTCCTGACCGATCTTATTAAAGAACTCCCGAAGGATTCCACCGTGGGTTTGGTAGCCTATGGTCATCGCCGGAAGGGGGACTGCAACGACGTGGAAGAACTGGTTCCCTTGGGCGCTATAGACAAAGACAAACTCATCAAGACCATTCAAGGCCTGAGCCCCAAGGGCAAGACCCCCATCAGCCGGTCCGTGCGCCTGACCGCCGAGCGCATTAAACATCTGGAAGACGAAACCACCATCATTCTGGTGTCCGATGGCAAAGAGACCTGTGACCCTGATCCCTGCGGCCTGGTGAAAGACCTTAAAGCCTCTGGGATTAGATTTATCATGCACGTCATTGGTTTTGACGTTACCGAGGAGGAAAAACAGGAACTGGAGTGCATGGCCAAGGAAGGTGGGGGTAGATACTTTACAGCAGGCAATGCCGGAGAGTTTTCAGCTGCTGCCAGTGAGGTTGTGAAAAAACCGGCTCCGACATACGGAACCCTGCGCATAATGGTGAGCAAAAACGGGAAACCCTTTTTTACGGCTATAACCCTCACCAACCTGGAAACCGGAAAAAGCTGGGCACCGGGCAGCCCTTCGGATGAAACGGGCATCGCCGAAAGGCGGCTGGAGCCTGGAAACTATACGGCGGAGCTGAAAGACCTGAGTGTCATCGGCGGCAAAACACCGACAGTCAAACTGACAGACATCGTTATCGTGGCCGGTGAAACAATGGAGCGAAACGCAGATTTTTCAGATGGAACGCTTGTGATCACCACACTTCGAAACGGCATACCATTTAACGGCCATATTTCCTATTATCGTCAGGGAGAAAACAAACATTTTCGCAACCAAAATGCCCACTCCATAACAGGGCAACTCAAGCATCAATTCTTGCCGGGTGTATACCGGGTTGAAGTGAAAACAGACAGCATAGTCGGGGACCCCACCGTTGTTTTTGACTCTCTGGAAATTCTACCGGGCAGTACCGTGGAAAAGACGGCTGAGTTTTTTAGCGGCGAGGTAACCGTAGCCTCCACTCTGAACGGCGAACCTTATGCCATGCCCTTTAAAGTTTATGATTCTTCCGGGAAAGAAATGTATAAGTCCTGGACTCAAGGACAGACATACGGGACACGTCTGGTTCGGTTGCCTTCCGGGACCTATACGATCAAGGTGACAACCAATGTAGATGGTTCGACGAAAAGTTTCGAGAACGTGACGGTGGAGACAGGACAATCTCAGACCGTGGAAGCAGCCTTTAGCTTCGGCAAGTTGACCATTGCCGCGACTCTCAACGGGCAACCCTTCAGTACGCCGTTTAAAATCTACGACAGCGCCGGTAAACAAGTTCGTAAAAATTGGACTCAAAACGGGCAACGTACGGAAATGCTGGCAGAAGGCATGTACACAATCAAGGTCATCAACATCAAGAACAATAAGCAAGTTATGACGTTTGAGGATGTGGAAGTCAAAACTGGAGAAACAACGGAGCGTACAGGTTCCTTTGGAGAATAAGATGATACATGAACAATACCTGGTTAACGGAAAAGCCGTCGGAATTCAAACTGGTGCCCGGTATTTAGTTCCTGAAGATACTTGATCACAAAACCAAGGAGAAAAAAGAAATTCGCGATATTGAAATTGTATCGGGCCAGACAATAGAAAAGTCCGTTCGTTTTAAAACATCCATATCCGTGAAAAAATATAAAAGGCATGATTACAAAATGATACGGTTTTAAAAATGTGTTGTGCCCAGCAATCAGGTGCAAAAGGAGGGTAGCAAATTGGAAAAAAGAAAAATGAAAACATACAGGCCTATTACCCCGGCCAAACACGATGTTGATTTTCGGCTGTGGTCTCTAATGAAAAACATCCCTAAGCTTACATCTATTTATTTACTTATTCTCGTCCTTTGTACAGCATCATCAGCTATGGCAGCTTCATTCTCCGCAGACATTGTAATGGAAAAGAACGGAAAAACTGAAACCGGAAAATTTTATCTTTTGAATCAATACTACCGGTTGGAAGTTCTGGAAGACGGCAAACCAATGGTAATAATCGCGGACAGAGAAAAAAAGGTACACCGCGTTCTAAACATCGAGGAAAAGGTTTTCTTCGAAATACCATCAGATGATTTTAGAATCCTTTCCAAAGACCCATTCATGGCCTCCGAATATATGGTTTCCAAATACAAAAGCAAGGTTGAAGGCACTGAGAAGATAAATGGAATCAACTGTGAAAAGCAAGTGGTGACTGCACAGGATACAAAGATCTTTTCAAGATGGTTTTCAAGTGAGCTGAATTTTCCCGTAAAAATAGTTATGTATCACGGAAAACAGGAGTCCGTTGCTGAACTTAAAACGATTAGAAATGTTGATTTACAGATGGACCTGTTTGCGCCGCCGGCCGATTTCAAGCAGGTGGAAGAACCCGGAGCGGCTGAAAAACGAAAACGTGAAGCGGAAATTAAAAATGAAGCAGCACTATCCGGCCTGACCACCGTAGAAACCGCCCAAGTCCCCTGTTATGTCAAAATTGCCGCCGGCGGTGAACTGCGAGTCCCCATCGATACTGACCGGGGTGCTTCTCTGTTAATCAAAAACGAGGCAAAAGACGAATCCGTATATACCATATTGAAGTACAAAAACGGGAAGCCAATGGAAGGTTACGAAGCAAAGCCTTGGAAGCTTGAAAGAAAAGGTTATCACAAAAGCTGGGATTTTAATGACAGGTTTAACCAAACGGCAGGGCCGTTTTTAGTGGATGAGGTAAGGATCAAGGTGGAAAAAGGATTGGTTTATGCCGAGCTGCGCCAGACAGGGGCAGATCGAACTGATAGCTATAGTAGCGGTGGGCAACTCGATGCAGACGTTGATCCAAAAAGGTCTTTTACGGTGCGTATTACCGGGGACAATCCTTTCGGTGACAAGACTTCAGGAAACTTTTGTCTGAGATACGAGGCAGGGGGCAGTTCAGAAGCAATTCCCTTCACTGTAGAAACCGGCAAGACACGCACATGGGATTACCCTGCTGATAAAGGGGTCAATACCGTGGCAGTGTCTATCTCGAAAGGCGATGGCCGGGCCAAGATCAGCCTGGTTCAACCGCCGTATCCCAAGAAAGCTGCCCCTAAACAGCCAAAGGTCAAAACGGCTCCACAACCAAAATACACACCCAAAGCTGTGACCGAATTTACCGTCACCCATCCATCCGGGACGGGAAAGCCGCTCACACCCGGCAAAGACCTGACCGTTACCGTTACAGGCGTCTCCGGTGATGCGTCCGGTACAATCTTCCTGTACAGTGATCGCAAAAAGACAAAAAAGATTGATGAATTAAAATTCAAATTGAAAAAGGATCAGGTGGAATCGTTTGCCGTTTCCGGGAAAAAAGATGTGGGATGGGCTACTGTGTGGGTCCATAAGGGGTCATTTAAGGTAAAACTGGATCAGTCCCCCAATGCCAAACCGGCCTCGACCCCGAAAACGAACCAAGGTTCAGCCGCCCCAACCCCGAAAACAAACAAAGGTGTAGCCGCAGCCTCCGGTGCGGGTCCTGCAACGCCAGTCTTCATGAACGGTGAGGTGCCGCTCTACAAAGGCGCCCGGGTGATAAAAACCAAGACATACGGGGCCAACACCACCGCTGAACTGCAAGCCACCGCGACCCCGCAGGAACTCGTCGACTTTTACAAACAAGCCATGTCGGCAAAAGGTTGGGAAACAGGCATGGCCATGGTCCAGGGAAACATGGGAGTCCTTCAGCTAAAGAAAGCTGGAGGGCAACTGGTGATCAAAGCACAGGGACAAGGACAAACATCGAAAGTCTCCATGGCTCTCATAGGGCAGTAAAAAGATGGGACAATCCATTCGATTCGCTCCCTTGAGATCGTCCGGTGAACATTTGCATATCATATGCCGGACCGGGAGCGGTGAGCACATTTAAATCGGCAAAATACTTTACAAGGACACGTGATGAGGTCGCACTATGAACAATAACCGTCTGCCGGAAACTGGAACCCTTTTCTTCAGTGTATTGTGTTTTATCCTTGTGGCAATCATAAGCATCGCCGCCACGGCCCATGCCGATGAGCCCGAAAAAACCCTACCGGTCAATCTCTCCGTCGATATTCATTGGGAGATCGATGAAGGTTCCAATATCCGTAAGGGTTATTTCAGCATGAACGCGAAAAGCACCCTGAATCTCGATCGATCCGGTAGCGGCCTCGACCACAAACCCAAACTGACGCCCCTCACCTTGAAATACAGGGGCAGAACCTTTACGGGCAGTTGCCATTTTGAGGAGACCCTGACCCAAAAGGAACCTCAGCCTCCGCACTGTCCGCCACTTATAGAAAGTTACAGCGGCTCAAGGGGCTTTTCTTATTCTCCCCCCGAAGAATATGATTCCATAAACCTTTTTTTGCGCCGATTCGGCATTGCGAAGAGTCTAATCAAATCAGGGGTGTCAGGCGTGGGCGCGCAGCAGTTTCTGGCGCAACTGCAGTCCCAGATGAGCATTCCCCCCAGTTATTACGAATTCGTGGCTGGCGGCGTTTCGGGCAGACACACCATTCCCGGCAAGAAACGGAAGATGGAGAACGGGGAGTGCCGCTATGAAAAGGCGGAAACGAAAGTGTTTATGAGCGTGATCGGGCTTCGATTCCCGATCCCGGAAGACGGCCCCATGGAGGGCAAACAGACCTGGCGAGCCAAACTCGATGGTCCGCCCAGGAATTTCAGCATCAAGCTTTCCCAGACAGGTGTGGGAAAAGAGAAGCCCTTTCGCCCTGAAAGCGTGGCCACGGGAGGCAATGCCACCTACACCATCTCCTGGAATTTCAAAGAAGTTTCGCCGGAGTTGCGAATCTTAGTGAAAAAGGAAGACGGGTGGAAGGATATTACAGGCGAGAGTTCGGAGGAGATTTGTGTCGGACAAAAAGTCTTCTTAAAGTACGAGGTGTATCCTGAGGGAGCGGATTCTGTATCTTCGGCGAAGTGGCAGATACCCGGGATGCCAGATCTCCTCATAAATGACTGGCAGGGAAATGAAGCAAGCAGCCAAAAAACTCCTTTTACGGAAGGGGATTGCCACAATCAGACCCTGGAGTTTGCCTGGGTAGACGGTTCTTTTGAGGGGCAAGAGCAAAAAATTACGTGTACGGCAAGGGTAAAAGAAAAGACACTCACCGCTGATACGACCTTCAAGGTCTATAAACCAAAGGCCGATGTTGATATCACCGTGGCAAACCATGTTGGATTTGGGTGGGGTGACGGCTGTGAAATGATTCCGGGTTCTCCCTCTATAGAATTGGAAAGCAGGGTCACCATGCCGGAGCCATTTGAAAATAAGCGCTTCTGCCTCTTTTACATTCAGTTGGTGGAATGCGATGCATGGGGACTGCAAAGGTATTCATACCCCCACTATGAGTGGTTGAATGATGTGCACGAACAAATGCTGGATACCTCCTTTCCTTACAATAGCTTTCATTGCGATATTAGCCCCTCATCGTTTGTTATGAAGGACACGCCGGGCTTTCCACTATCGGCTATGGCGTCGGCCTATGCGCATATGCAGTTCCTGACCTACTTAATGCTTATGCCGCCATACCCTGAAAGTGACGCCGGCGTCGTGGCCGTCCCATTGAAATGGCTGAAGTGGCAATGGAAAGGGGCTGCACAGGAGAACGGAGAACCCTTTCCCAGAAAAACACCGCCCTGCGGGTGGGGACATCAGATTGTCTGCAATGAGGCGCCCGTGGCACATCCACCCGAAGCCAAGGACTGCAATCAATATCCCAGATGGGAGGGTACAAAAGTCAAGAGCAACCTGAAACCAACAGGAAAAATGACAACAGACAGGGAAGAGTTACCGCCGACAGATACGAAATGGGAAATCAAAAAATAGATTGCACTCAGATCATCATTGGACATACTCAAGGAGGATTGTGACATGCGATATCGATGGATCTTATGGTTTCTACTGGTTGGTTTTTCGCTCGCTTCCATCCAGGCCTTCGCTGAAAGCGACACCATATACGAGAAGTGTACCAACCAACAAGCGGATCCCGCTCCCTGGTGTTATCAGATGGAGGTGGAACGGATCGGCGACGCGGACCTGTGCGAAAATATCCTCGAATATTGGCCCAAGGCAAATGGGGTACACGGCTGGTGCTTTTACAGGCTGGCGCTTAAACATAAGGACTGCTCCCTGTGCGATCGCATCCAAAAGGAAGATATACGGAAGCTTTGTATTCTGGAAGTCTGCAAACCCGGGGAGTAGAGGGGTGGTGAAGGAGTTCTCGCTCATGCAAAAACAGGCTACAGGAAAATCCGCAGTCAAGGTCGGGAAAGGCTGCTCCCTCATCATTCTTGCCGTTATCGTACTCTTTGCAGCCATGGCCGCGCTTGACGGATGGAACCGGTACAAGAGCGGAAAGGCCAGTCAGAACTGGCCCTCAACAGAAGGGGTGATCCTCACCTCCGAGTTAAAAACGGACCTCGGGAAATCCGATGATGTGGAACCGAAATACAAAGCCGCCGTCACCTACCGCTACGCGGTGGAGGGCTACGAACACACCGGTGAGCGGGTCTCCTTTTCAGGACAGACCTTTCTTGAGAAGGGAAAGGCCGACAGCCTGGTTAAGCGCTACAACAAAGGCAAACGGGTCAAGGTCTACTACAATCCCAAAACGCCCCATGTATCGGTCCTGGAGCCGGGCACCGCTTCGGGCCCGCCCTTTATCTCGATCATGCTGGTGCTCATCATCCTCTTTTTCCTGTTTAAAGTATTCCGAGGTTATTTGAGAAAGAAGAAGGAGGGCCGAGAAATGGATACACCCTCGTTTACGCCCCAGGAACCCGCACCCGGACCGGCCTACGAGTCTGTAATCGATTCAACGGGAAAGCCACCGGCTTTATCCGGGGCCAAGACCAAATCCGACAAAGGGCTGGCCATCCTTACCCTGGCCATGTTCGTTGGGGGCATTTTCCTGCTGGCATGGGGTGGGTATGAAATGAAACGCGCCTATGAGAGCCGGGCTTGGCCCGATACGCAGGGAACTGTCACCTCTTCCTATATCGGTAAACGCTCTCATAGAGGCTCGAACAATCGCACCAGTATCGTCTATACCCCCAAGATCCAGTATCAGTATCAGGTCGAGGGAAAACATTATACCTGCAACCGGATCGGATTCGGAGGGGAATCAGGCGGAAAAAGGAGTAAGGCGAAAAAGGTTGTAGACAAATACCCTTCCGGTAAAAAGGTTACGGTGTACTACAATCCCCAGGACCCCAAGATCGCGGTCCTCAAGGCTGGTTTCAGCTTGGGGGCGCTTTTCGCCTTTTTGGCCGGCATTATCTTTTTCGGGGTGGGAATCCTGTGCTACAGAGGCTACCGGAGGAATAAGCAGGAGCGGAATACACCCGGACAACCCCCCTATTTTACCGGGAGTACAGGTGGTTAAAACTCTATCAAGATGAAATCCTGATTCTGGCCTTTACTATGAAGAGCATGAAGGGTATAGAGGATGAAACGTTATCTGATTTTCTTGATTTCAATTTTCCGCCATGAAGAACGCGAAGGGTACCAGGAGATTAGGTGATTTTTCTATTGTGATCTGAAAAATATTAGCGAAACCATTAACTACAGAAAGCTATAAAAAGGAGAATGACATGAACACGCCCGCACTTCTTTTCGGCTGTGGGCTCGCAGCCGTTGCCGTTTATTTATTACGTCTTGCAAAACAGGAAATGCGTAACCAAAAACTGGCGAAGGGACTTACGCAGGTGCGCATAAGGGATATCCAACCGGGGTTATGCCTTGTCGAGGGGGTTGTTGAAAGCCGGGAACCGCTTTCGACCCCTTATACCCAAACACCCTCGATCTGGTACCGATACGAGGCCTCCGAACGCCGAATGAGGAAAAAGCAGGCAGGGATGTATGAACATCAACTGGTATCGGGGACTCAAAGCTGTCCCTTTATCCTGAAAGATGAAACCGGCAGCATACCGATTGCGTTACAAGGCGGGCAGGTCATTTCATACCCCCATAAACGAATCCTGAAATCCGAAAGCGGTCAACGTACCGGCATTGGCGACCGCATGAAAAAGATGAAAGAAATGGACCGGCAGCAGTATCCAAAAGGCGAGAAAAAACCCTTTTTTCGCAAACTGGACGTAAATACTCCTCTGGATGTCCCCGATGATCTCATTGAACTCCCCATTGGTTCAAAAGAGGCGCAGTCAGCTCACCGGAAATATTTCGAGTTTTGGGTTCAGCCTGGGGACCGCGTCTTTATTTTGGGGACGGCGTCAATGGATAGTGGTGGATCAAATTTGAGGATAGGCAAAGCCGGTAAAAGCCCCCTGTTTCTTTCGTATCAACCTGAGGATCTCACGGCAAAAGCGTTTCAAAAGAGCTACCATACCGGGTTGCTGGTTGGCGCCGGTTGCGCAATAGTTGCCTTGTTCCTCATATTGGTTGGATTCGAGGTGTTTTAAGGTTATGGGTTCTCACTTGGACAAGAATAAATTTATAACAGAATGCACCACATAGCCTGTTTTGACCCACCCAAACTTAGTCTTCACAAATTCACTTACACAAAAGAAGAAAGGTCCTCTGTGCAATATAGCTATGCATCCGGATTTTGTGCCGTGGAACGGCATCTATATTGCATGTCTAATTAACCTCGAACCTCCTCACGAGGCAGAGACTTCAATTGCAAAGAATATGAATTAGAGGAAAGGATAGAGACTTTGGAAGATATGACGTTTGGGCTGGTACAACTGATATCAGATTTATTAGGAAAGATAGGTGTAGGCGATGGCATCCCTGTAATTGCTATTTTAGTTTTCGTGATAATT
>Ga0180009_10008622_pt1 | contig 10074 bp, 8 predicted proteins | sample OS_PC_MetaG_FD_123537 | JGI IMG/M metagenome (GOLD analysis project Ga0180009, IMG submission 123537) | Groundwater microbial communities from the Aspo Hard Rock Laboratory (HRL) deep subsurface site, Sweden - OS_PC_MetaG | ecosystem: Environmental > Aquatic > Deep subsurface > Groundwater... | reverse complement strand
TCCTGATGGCATGCAAGTTATCAAGCATCAAGCAACCAGCATCCAGCATCGGCCCAGTAAAGGCAACCGTCTCAAGCATATCTGCAATGGCAGTTTAATCGATTTATGCATCGTTAGGGTTAAGACAGACTAACTGCCATTTAAGATAAAATAGATATCTTAAACATTAAAGATCTCTATCTTAGAGTCAACAATCTCGGCCAGATACAGAGAATCCAGAAAAGAAAGAACCGTACTCAGTGATGCATCAATATGACGTCTGTCATTTCCTACAGTGCTTACTCCCAATTCGATCTTCTGCCATTTATCATTTGATCCGATCTCTGCAATGGCCACATTAAATTTATGCTTAACTTTATCCACCATACTTCTTACAATCTTTCTCTTTCCCTTGAGGGAACGATTATTATGTAAATAGAGTACTATTCGAAGGGTGCCGACGACCATCCATTACACCTCCGGTTTCACCTCTTCCATCTCATACACTTCAAAAACGTCTCCAGGTTTAATATCTTGAAAATTTTCAAGGCCTATTCCACATTCGTAACCTGACTGAACCTCTTTTACATCATCTTTATAGCGTTTGAGAGTGGCCATCTTTCCATTAAATATAACCACCTCATCTCGAAGGAGGCGAACTTTGGCATTCCTCTCAATATGACCGTCAGTTACATAACACCCGGCTACGGTGCCTACTTTAGGAACATGAAATATCTCTTTTATGTCCACACGTCCTATGATATTTTCCTTATAAACCGGCTCAAGGAGACCAGTCATGGCTAATTGAATGTCTTCTATCACATTGTAGATAACATCATAGTACCGTATGTCTACCTTTTCCTTTTCTGCAATTTCCGTAACTCTCGGATTTGCCCGTACATTAAAACCGATAATAATAGCACCGGAGGCAGAAGCGAGCATGATATCTGTTTCTGTTATGGCACCCGTGAAAGAATGGATGATTTTAAGTTTAACTTCGTCTGTACTCAATTTAAGCAGGGAATCCGCAAGTGCTTCAATGGAACCCTGTACATCTGCCTTAAGAATAATGTTAAGTTCCTTAACCTCTCCCTCTTTAATCTTTTGGAACAGATCTTCCAGGCTGACGATACCACGTCCGGCGGCTTCCTTTGATCTCATTTTTACCAACCGATAGTCAATAATCTGTTTTGCTGTCTTCTCATCCTTGACAACAATAAATTCGTCACCGGCCATTGGAACCCCTGAAATTCCATATATCTCCACAGGCATTGAGGGAGTGGCCGAATTTATCCTCTTTCCTCGATTATTGAGCATGGCTCGAACCCTACCGTAGTTCTCTCCACAAACAAAATAATCACCTTGTCTCAGGGTCCCGCTTTTAATGAGAACCGTAGCGACAGATCCTCTGCTTTTATCCAGTTTCGCCTCTATGATCGTGCCTCTTGCGGCCTTGTTTGGATTCGCATTTAATTCAAGCATTTCAGTCTGAAGCAAGATAAGCTCTAATAGTTCATTAACCCCTTGACCCGTCTTGGCTGAAATCTCTCCAAATATGGTATCTCCGCTCCATTGCTCGGGCACCAGCCCCAATTCAGCCATCTCTCTTTTAACCTTATCTATATTGGCTTCAGGCTTATCAATCTTATTAATAGCCACAATGATGGGGACATTGGCTGCTCTGGCATGGTTGATAGCCTCTTTTGTCTGTGGCATAACGCCATCATCAGCGGCAACCATTAGAACAATAATATCCGTCACTTTTGCTCCCCTTGCCCTCATGGCAGTGAATGCCTCATGACCCGGCGTATCAAGAAAGACGATGACCCCTCCGTTGGTTTCCACATAATAGGCCCCAATATGCTGGGTAATACCACCCGATTCTCCCCCAATAATATTAGATTCTCTTATATAATCGAGTAAGGATGTTTTTCCGTGATCAACATGCCCCATTATGGTTACCACCGGAGGTCTTGATTTAAGGTCTTCCTGCTTATCCTCAACTTCAGAGATCAACCTCTCCACATTAAAGAGATCCAGTTCCAGTGCGTAACCAAAATCATCTGCCACCACAGATGCGGTTTCAAAATCAATTGATTGATTAATGTTGGCTGTTACACCCAAGCCAATCAATTTTTTTATGAGTTCCACTGCCTTAGAACCCATAGCTTTGGCAAGCTCTGCCACGGTTACTGTCTCCTGGACTCTAATCCTTCTTTTTATTGCTTTAGGGGTGGTAATCTCCGTCTGTTTGAATGTTTTCGAGACAGCCTTGGCTCTTTTTAGCGCTTTTTTCTCTTTAGGTCTTACCTGGCGCTCCTCATAAAGATCTGCCCTTTCAAATACCTCTAGCTTCCGATGGCGAATGATACCCTTTGGAGTAGATTCTCCCTTTTCACCTTTCTTCTTTTCCTTCTTTTTCTTCGAAGGTTTCTCCTTTATCTCCTCTATGGGGATTACCTTTGCTTCCTTACTAGACGGTAATTCAGGCACAGGCTTTTCAACACGAATCTTCCCCTCTTTTTCCTTCGCTATCACCGCTTGCAAAGGCCCTTCTTCTGGTCTCTTGATTATCCTGGCCGGTTGATCAAATTTTTTTCTTTTTGTCTTCTTGGCCTTTCTTTTCTCCTTAGCTTGAGTCAATGGCTTTTTGGTTTTGGCCTCCTCAGCACCTTCTTTCTCCTTCTCTTCAGGCTTTGGCTCTTCTTTTTTAATCTCCTTTTCAATCTTCTCGGGAACAGGTTCAGCCGCTTCTTTTGCTTTTTTCAGGGGCTTTTCTGGTTCTTCGGGTTTAACCGCTATCTCTTCTACCTTCTCATCAGGCTCTAAGACCGGCTTTTCCTTCTTGACTTCGACTGTCTTTTTGCGTCTGCGAATGACAGTCGGTTTGATCCTTTTCTCCTCAATGACCTCTGAGACTACACCAAAAACGATACCTCTGGCCTTTGCAACGGCAGCCTCATCTAGAGTACTCATATAATTCTTTATATTCATTCCATTGATTTTAAGTTTTTCAACCAATGTCTTGTTCTCCATATTAAGCTCTTTGGCCAATTCATAAACCCTGACTTTAGCCATTTAATCCCCCAAAATTAAAATTATATCTATTCTTCCTTAGATCATCCTGTAACCGCCTTTGATGAGCAGCGACAGGCTGTTAGAATGGTATACGATCATTCCCCCAATAAGGCAGGGCTAACGGATATACCCCTTCCAGTCCTGAACAATCTATTAAGACGTCTATTCTTTGACAGTTGTTTCTGGCATGATCCCATTTTACAGACATAGGCACCCCGGCATTGCCTTTTTCCAGCATCATCCCTTACCAGGTGACCTTCTGTATCCAATACCAATCGGATAAGTTCATTTTTTGTTCGCTTTTCACCACATGAGATGCATTTTCTAATGGGGATATGTCCTTTATTCTTCCCCATCAGCAACATGCTCCCCCAATTCTCCATTATCTTGCACCTCTTCTTTAGTATCTTCTACAACTTCTTTGGTCTCAAGATATTGGGAAGCATTTTCAACTAGTTTTTTTGCTTTCTCTTGGCTTATGCCTTTTACCTGAACTAACTCGTCGATATTAGCCCCTACCACCTCTTCGGCAGATCTGAAGCCCTCTTGATAGAGATTTGTAGCAGTGGCTTCCCCAACCCCCTCAAGGCTAAGGAGGGAGTTGTAAGCTTCTTTCAAAGCTCGGTTGTAATTTGACTCACTAATTACATCCAGATTCCATCCAGAAATTTTTGACGCCAAGCGGACATTTTGTCCTTTCTTACCAATGGCCAAAGATAATTGATCATCTGGAACCACAACCTCCATAGAGTGATTTTCCTCGTCAACGATGACCCTTACAATCTCAGCAGGTGCCAAGGCATTGCATATAAACTTTGCTGGATCAGGATCCCACGTCACAATATCTATCTTCTCTCCTCTTAGTTCCTGCACTACGGCCTGTACCCTAGACCCCTTCATTCCTACACAAGCGCCTACAGGATCAACATCACTATCTTTGGAACTAACTGCGATTTTCGCTCTGCTCCCAGGTTCTCTCGCCACTTGAACAATATTAACGATCCTTTCAGAAATTTCAGGGACTTCGTTTTCAAAAAGGGCTGCCACAAAATTAGGATGTGTGCGCGAGAGGATTATCTGAGGCCCTCGACTGAACTGTTTTACATCCATAATATAGGCCCTTACGCGATCCCCCTGTCTAAACGACTCTTTAGGGATCTGTTCTCTTAAAGGGAGTTCGGCTTCTGTACGGCCAAGATTGACTATGATTGACCCCTTATCAAATCTCTGGGCGATGCCATGGATAATCTCTCCCCGCCTATCCCTATAGTCATCATAAACAATATTCCTTTCGGCTTCTCTCAAACGTTGCATGATAACCTGTTTGGCCGATTGTGCAGCTATTCTTCCCAATTCATCCGTATCCAGTTTTATACCAAGGCTGTCACCTATTTCAGACTCCGGATCAATATCACAAGCCTCTTCCAATGAAATTTCCAGATGTTCATTGGTGACCTCTTCCACAACTTCTTTGAATCCAAAAATCTCTATCTCACCTATCTCATCATTGAAATTGATCTCTAGATCATAAATATGTCCTAGTTTCTTCCGTGCCGCCGTTCGCACTGCTTCTTCTAACGTTTTTATTAATGTCTCCCGTTCAACGCCTTTTTCACGGCTGACTTGGTCAATTACTTTCTTCAATTCTGAAACCATCTTACTTTCACTCCATGGATTATTTAGAAATAGTTAAACCTAGAACTCATAGACCAGGTTGGCCTTTTCAATTTCCTGCCATGACAACTCTACCACTCCCCTTTCCATCTCAAGATATAGTGTCCTGTTCTGAAAGTCATTGAGATAGCCAGTAAAGTTTCGTTGACCATTCACAGGAAAAGCCATTCTTACTTTTATCTTCTTCCCAATGGCACGTGTAAAATCTCTCTCCTTTTTAAGAGGTCTATTGAGCCCTGGGGATGACACCTCTAAAACATATTCATGTTGGATTGTCTCTTTTACATCCAGCAGATCACCAATCTCTCCACTTACCCGGACACAATCATTAATGGTTACACCCCCATCTCTATCAATATATAACCTAAGAACCCATCTACCGTGCTTCGATAGATATAGAACGTCCACCAGCTCAAAACCCATTTCGTCAAGAATAGGTTCAGCCAGATCTGTAATCATTTTTATTATTAACGACTCATTACCTAACATTGATTAAAATAGTTTGAGAGATCTTAAACGATCCGAAATTTATCTCAATACCAAGATGGCGGTTATTGAAAAATAAATAAAAAAGCGGGTATTGAGACCCGCTTCCTGGTTGCAGACTGAATTGTTTTCAGTTTTATTGCATAAGATTCATAAGGCAATAAGTGAAACCAACACCAAGTCCGCAATTTGAAGAAGATTAGCTCATCTCCTGAGTATAGCTAACAACCTCAAAAAGGGAATCAGGTCTTCATATAGTGGACATTAATGGAGCGGGCAACGGGGTTCGAACCCGCGACACCAAGCTTGGGAAGCTTGTACTCTACCACCTGAGCTATGCCCGCCCATGACACTAAACGTACCCTCTGTTCATATATTTCCCTTAACAAGGAGAGGGATAAACCCTTTATGTTTTCAAACGTCATATGAATTGTTATCATAAATTAAATCAAAGTCAAGAGATATTTAACACGAGATGGGCAGGAAATCTAAGATCTTGACATTAAAATGATGATAAAAATAAAATTCATAGATAATCAAAAGAATCATATAAAAAACCATATTATTTTATAGTAAATGATGGTATTATACCATCTTTAATAAAAAAGGGACCAAAACTATCCTTGGAAGATGATTCAGATCAAAATCTCCTTAGTTTAATAAAATCTTTCTTACTAAGGAAAAGGCCACACCTCCAAAAGGGCTCTGACCTGACAGAAGAGATCCATGATCTTATGGATGAGGGTCAGGCGAAGGGGCTCATCACAGACGAAGAATCGGACATGGTCTACGGTGTACTTGATCTAAAGGAGACCATGGCCCATTCAATTATGATACCTCGTACAGATATATCCTCCGCTGCTATTAATTCGACCCTTGGGGAAGTTATAGAGTTGGTCTCTGATTGTGGACATACGAGAATACCTATCCATAGGGAGAATATTGACGATATTGTGGGTATATTACATGCCAAAGATCTTTTGAAGTTATGGGGTAAAGATCCAGAGTCAAAAATCCCCCAAGACATCCTGAGAAAACCCTATTTCGTCCCGAGAAACCATAGCGTAAGCCAATTGTTGAGAGATTTAAAAGAGAAGAAAACCCATCTCGCCATTGTGACTGATGAGTATGGGGGAACTGCAGGCATCATTACCTTTGAGGATATCATAGAAGAGATTGTGGGAGAGATATTGGACGAACATGATAACGAGCAACCGCTACTGTCCATTCTCGATGACAGCTCAGTATTAGTCGATGCACGCCTGGAGGTTGAAAAGCTTGAAGAGCATTTTAGTATCAAACTGCCTGAGGGTGAATTTGAATCAGTTGGTGGATTTATCATCCACGTTTTAGGCAAAATTCCTAAAATGAATGAACAAATTGTCCATGAAGACCTGGAAATGACCATTGTGTCAGCAAGTATGCGAAAAATAGATAAAATCATAATTAAACATATAATCCCTTCAAGTACCACTGAAAAAGAGTAAAACAGGCCTTATTCTATTTAATAATTGATAACTCCTTGTCCTCCTCCGGCGGAAAAATACCTTTATTAAATGAAACCCTTATCCCGAAAAAAAATACTATACTCGATCCTTTCAGGAGTTATGTTAACAGTATCTTTTCCTCCCGGAAAACTGGATTGGATAGTATGGTTTGCATTGATCCCACTATTGAAAAATCTCGAAAACGAATCTTATTCTAATGCTTTTACATTAGGGCTTATTACTGGTCTTGCACATTATCTGACTCTCATTTACTGGATTGTTGTGGTACTTGAGACCTATGGTGGACTTCATTTTTTACTAAGCTTTGGGGTCTTGTTACTCTTATCACTTTACCTCTCTCTTTATCCCGCTCTTTTTTCATTTTTAATCTGTTATGTCAAAATAACTCGTTTCAGGGTTTTCATGACAGCAAGTCTATGGGTATCCCTTGAATACATAAGGGCAAAAGCATTAACGGGTTTTCCATGGTGCTTGCTGGGATACACCCAATACAAACACCTAAATCTCATCCAGATAGCTGATCTTGTGGGCGTATATGGTCTATCGTTCCTCATAGTGGTATTCAATGTTTTTATCTTCTCCCTCCTTTTTGACCGTCAGTTTCGGGGCCATAAAAAAATGTACAAATGGGAAGTATTGATCATACTGCTTATGGCCTTTTTAACCCTGGCTTATGGTCATCATCGAGTCTCAGCAAGTGGAGGTGATCATAGAAAGCAAAAATCCATCAAGCTGTCTATTATTCAAGGAAATATTGATCAATCGATCAAATGGAATCCTGCATATCAGGGAAAAACCATTAATCTATATCAGAAACTTACTCGTACAACATACCGTTTCAAACCCCATCTGATTGTTTGGCCGGAAACATCCGTTCCTTTCTTTTTCCAAAATAGAACTCGGTTTTCAAATAAGGTTTTTGAGATATCAAAAGAATCGGGAGCCCATCTCATCTTTGGCAGCCCAGCTTACCGAAGAGAAAACAGTAAAACAATATACTATAACCGTGCTTACCACCTATCTCCAAATGGTGAATTGACAGGTTACTATGATAAGGTTCATCTTGTCCCTTTTGGGGAATATGTCCCTCTAAAAAAGTTCCTTCCTTTTGTTCACCGTCTGGTCCCGGCTGCTGGAGATTTTGCCTCGGGCAAAGAGATTGCCCCATTAAAACTTCCCCATCTCTCTGCGGGAGTCCTGATATGTTTTGAGGTCATATTCCCTGAGCTGGCACGAACCCATACGAAAAAAGGGGCAGAAATCCTGGTGAACATGACCAACGATGCATGGTTTGGCATGACGAGTGCTCCTTATCAACACCTATCCATGGCCGTATTCCGAGCAGTGGAAAACGGAAGACCGCTGATACGAGCTGCAAACACGGGTTTCAGTGCATTCATCAGTCCACGGGGTAAGATTATCAACCAGAGTAGCCTCTTTCGAAAAGAGATACTGAACCATGAGGAAAGCTTAGTGGATGCGCCATTGAGCTTTTACACTCGGCATGGGGATATTTTTGCTTTTGCCATGTTATTCATAAACTTGATTAATATTTTTTATATCTTATGTTATCATAAGATTTTGATTCGTATGAAGCCCACCTGAAAGAAATCTGGTATTCGCGAATGATTGATCATTGGGCATATGGAATAGTTAATGGAGATGCATACCAAATCATAACGTAAAATTCGGGGTTTAAAATTAAAGGAGGCATAAAATGTATCATGAAATCATAGCAAAAATAGACAGCATTAATGATCAACTTTTAGATCTAAAGGGCCATCTTTGACCTGGATGAACAGAAAAAAGAGCTTGAAAAGATAGAAAAGATAATGGCAAAGGCCGATTTCTGGCAAAAAAACCAAGAAGAGATATCCAGATTAAACCAGCAGAGAGCCTCCCTTAGGGAAAAAATCGATCGGTGGGATCAGTATTACCTTGAGACGGAAGATGCAAAAATCCTTGCTCAAATAGCCCATGAAGAGAACGACCCATCAGTATTAAAAGAGGTTGAGGAGGATGTCTTTCGAATCGAAAAGGAGGTTAACGACCTGGAATTCCATTCCCTATTTAGGGGTCAGGACGACAAAAGAGACGCCATTGTGTCCATTAACGCAGGAGCTGGAGGTACAGAAGCTCAAGATTGGGTCGAAATGTTATTCAGAATGTATCTTCGTTGGTGCGAGTCCAAGAATTTTTCTGTCAGGGTCATTGATTATCTGGCAGGGGATGAGGCAGGGATCAAGAATCTTACGTTTACAGTGAGCGGATCTCACGCTTATGGGTATTTGAAATCAGAACATGGGATCCATCGAATGGTGAGAATATCTCCCTTTGACGCCACTGGAAGACGCCATACCTCTTTTGCATCGGTATCGGTCCTGCCTGCTGTGGATACCGATATCCAGATCAAAATCGATGATAAAGATCTACGGATTGATACCTTTAGGGCAAGCGGTCCCGGAGGGCAGCATGTGAACAAAACCAGTTCGGCGGTCAGGATTACCCATATCCCTACCAACATCGTGGTTCAATGCCAGAATGAAAAATCGCAACATCGCAATAAGGAGATGGCCATGAAAGTCTTGAAGGCCAAGCTCTATGAACTTGAGAAACAGAAACTTGAACAGAAAAAACAGGAACGACATCAGACTCAAAAGGAGATAGCTTGGGGGAGCCAGATAAGATCATATGTTTTTAACCCATACCGATTGGTAAAGGATCACCGATCAAACACGGAAGTTGGCGACCTGGACAGGGTCATGAACGGCAATATAGATATGTTTATTGATGCATTTCTTCGGCTGAAGAATCAGTGATCACGCCCATAGGACGTGGTATGAGGAAAGCCCCTTAAAGGGGCTAATACTTTAGTTTCTTTGCCGACTGAAAATCCGAATACCGAAGCACTAAATCCGAAACAATGACCAAATGATCAAAATTCAAATGACATAAACCAATGCTCTCACGAAGTTTTCAATACGGTTTTATTTGTTTTGAACATTGGCACATTTGGATTTAGAAAATTGTTTCGAGTTTCGACCTGCCCGCCGATGCCTATTTGCAATGTATGTTCCACTGAATTTGATTAGAGTACAGTCGATTGCAATATTCAATACCATCATAAAAGGCTATGGCAGGCGGGTATTCTAATTTCGGATTTATTGTCTTTGATAAACGCCTGCAACAATAAAGCCTTATCAAGTCTCACGGCCAAAGGCCGTGGTTTACTCTATAGTTGCATTAGATGTAACACTAAATCGATGTTGTCTCGACGAAAGACCTTGCTGTCATTGGCTGATCCTTGATACTGGTTTCTGGATACTGGATGTTTATGGATTCCACTTTT
>Ga0180009_10008621_pt1 | contig 10074 bp, 9 predicted proteins | sample OS_PC_MetaG_FD_123537 | JGI IMG/M metagenome (GOLD analysis project Ga0180009, IMG submission 123537) | Groundwater microbial communities from the Aspo Hard Rock Laboratory (HRL) deep subsurface site, Sweden - OS_PC_MetaG | ecosystem: Environmental > Aquatic > Deep subsurface > Groundwater... | reverse complement strand
TCTTACTACTTTTTCAACAACAGGTTATATTTTACTAATGGTTTTTTACACGTTCTACACTTTAGTAGAAAGAATTTCTTTATTTAAAAGAGTAACAATTTATGCTTTATTTATTCCTATTGCTATAATAGTAGCGAATAGCGGTGAACAGTTCCTGGTAGAAAAGATAGACACACAATATAGCAACGAACTATATAATTACGAGAAAGGCAATATAAATAGTCGAGGGCGTTTTTTTTCCTTTATGCAGTCATCATATTTTATTAAAGAGAATCCAATATTTGGAAGAGGAATTATCATGAAATCACAATATGAAAATGTTGATGAGATTGCAGCTATCGGTTATGGGTTTATGGGGGTTTTAATGAAATATGGAATCTTGTTCGGATTTTTTTATATAATTTATCAATATAAAGGATTTAAATGGTATGTTAATAATAAAGGGTTACCTAGTTCATTTGGTATTGGAGGATTTATAATTATAAATTTAGCGTTATTATCACAAGATTTTTATTTTCACATACCTTTTACATTATTTTTTATAATAGGGTTAACAGAAGCTGATATAAAGAGTAGTAACGTTTTGAGGAAAGTATAATAATAAATGATTAATATAGTTAAGAAATTATCAGATAATAGGAAAGATTTTAGAGGAATTTTATTTAGCAAAATAAGATCAATTATGGAGAATTATCTGAGAATTTATTCTACAAGTATTACTTACTTCAAGGCAAGAATCATGGGCATAACGATTGGACAAGGCTGTAAATTTTATGGTACTCCAAGTCTTATAAGATTCCACAGAAGTAAAATAAATATGGGAAATAATTGCAGGTTTCGATCAGATCGGAAAACAAATTTAATAGGAATAAATAGAAAATGTATTATAAGTACATTAAGGGTTGATGCAGAAATAGATATAGGAAATAATGTAGGATTAAGTGGAACAGTCATAAGTGCTGCCAAAAAAATAAGAATTGGTAATGATGTTTTATGTGGAGCAAATGTTACAATTACGGATACTGATTGGCATCCAGTTGACCCGTTAAATCGGCACTCCAGAGTAGGTATTAATTCATTACCTGTTAACATAAATGATAATGTATGGTTGGGTTTAAATGTTGTTGTTTTAAAAGGAGTAACTATTGGTAAAAACTCAATTATAGGTCCGAATAGTGTTGTGATAAAAGATATTCCAGCAAACGTTATTGCAGCAGGCAACCCTTGTAAAGTTATAAAGGAATTGTAATGATCTAATAATGCTGTTATCAGTTTAATAAAAGGTTACAGCCTGCTAAAATATTATGATTATGATGAAAAAATGTAGTGTTATTTATGTTGGGTTATCTGGTTTCCCAATAGGTTTTGCGATGATAGCTAAAATTGTATTAATATCAAAGGCCCTACAGTATATTGGTTTATCTACTCTAGTAATAAACCGGAAATTGAGTGATGAAAGCCAATACGAAGGTCAATATAAGGGAATCAGGTACACGAGTGTTTTCAATAAACGAATACACGGTTCATTTCTTAAAAGAAGGTTTTACAATACAATTTTACCCTTTTTGGAATGGAAGAAAATTTCTTCAGAGATAAAGAAAAATGAAGTTAAGTACGTTATTGTTAATTCGAGAGATTTATTTCAACTAATATTATATTTTCTTTTAAGTAGGAAACATAGAACCAAATTGTTAATTACATATGTTGAACTAGGAAGTGCAATGATAACTAGTTCCAGAAAGGTATACATAAATAATTTTTTGTTTGAGAAATATGCTTTTAGAATAGTAGATGGTGCATTACCGATTAGCGAACACCTGATACAAATAATAAGAAAGCAAAATAGTAATCTGCCCATATTAAAAACACCTGTATTATTAGATTTTGAGGAAATAGATGCCATAAAGACGGATAGAATTGAGAACAAATTCCTTTTCTGTGGTTCGGCAGCATTTATAGAAGTGTTAAGGATGATTATTCATTCTTTTGAATTAGTTAAAAATGACGGTACAAGACTTACATTGGTTTGTGGAGGTACATTGGATGAAACTGAAGCTCTGAATGCTATTATTATGAGATCACCGAAGAAAGATAAAATTGATCTTTTACAAAAATTATCGTATTCACAATTGATTGAAAACTATAAAACCTCTTTAGCCTTACTAATCCCTCTTAGACCTACGATTCAAGACAAAGCAAGGTTTCCTCATAAAATAGGAGAATATGCAGCTTCTTCCAGACCTATCATTAGCAATAATTGGGGTGAAGTTACTAATTATTTTGAAGATAATAAAAGTGCGTTTCTTGCAGAGAAGTATACTCCAGAATCAATAGCAGCGAAAATGAATTTTGTAATAGAAAATTGTGATAAAGCTAAGGAGGTTGGTAAAGCAGGTCGAAAAGTAGCTGAACTCTATTTCGATTATAAAAAATATAGCAAACAAATAAAGGAATATTTAGAATCAATATAAATACCTAATGGATAATTTAATTTGTAATATAAATACCACCTTGCTCGAAGCCTGGAAAATCATAAACAATAACGGAAAGAACATCGTTTTTGTGATTGATGAAATGAATACTCTTAAGGGAGTTTTGACTGATGGTGATATCAGATCTTACTTGATTAACAGGCAAGATTTTAATATTCAAATATCCGAAATAATGAATACGAATTTTGTAGCTGCAAACATCAATACTAGTACAAAGGATTTGATGCTTCTGTTTAATGAACAGATACGTATTATTCCACTTATTTCTGATGATAAAAAATTAGTAGATTACGTTGAGTTCAATAATGCTATATATATTCCTGTTGCAATTCCAGACCTAAAAGGTAATGAGTTTAAATACCTAACTGATGCTTTTTTATCTACTTGGATTTCCAGTTCAGGAAAGTATATTTCCCGGTTTGAGGATGAATTTTCTAAATACTGTGGGACTAAATACGGAGTAGCAGTTTCTAATGGGACTGTGGCCTTACATCTGGCACTGGAAACACTTTGCATAGGAAAGGAGGATGAAGTTATTGTTCCAGATTTAACCTTTGCGGCAACAATCAATTCTGTTTTGCATGCTAATGCTAAACCAATAATAGTAGATATTGAAATGGATAGTTGGTGCATTTCACCTGGCGAAATCAGAAAGGCGATTACACCTAAGACCAAAGCCATCATCCCTGTTCATTTATATGGTCAAGTATGTAACATGGAAGAAATAATGAAGATAGCACGAGAGCACAATTTATTTGTAATAGAAGATTGTGCAGAGGCGCACGGTGCTGAATTTGACGGCCATAAAGTAGGTTCTATTGGTGATATTGGGTGCTTCTCTTTCTTTGGCAATAAGGTGATTACGACTGGTGAAGGAGGCATGTGTATAACCAACAATAAATATTTAAATGATAAAATGAGAGTTTTACGAGACCATGGTATGAGTAAAACCAAACGTTACTGGCACGATTATGTTGGGTATAACTACAGAATGACAAACCTGCAAGCATCCATTGGCGTTGCACAACTTGAGAGAATTGAAGAGATTATCTCCAATAGAAAAGGGTTAGAAAAATTGTATAGGGAAGGATTAAAAAATGCTCAGAACATTATTTTTCAAAGAGATGATCTTCAAAAAAGGAAGAAAATTACTTGGTTTGTAAATGTTTTATTTGAGAAAGGGCGAAATGAAATTTTGGAAGCTTTAAGAGAAGAAGGAATTGATGCAAGACCATTTTTCTATCCACTTAGTACTATGCCAATTTATAAAAACTATATTTTAAGTAATAAATGTGCTTTAGAAATATCAGAAATGGGAATAAATTTACCAACCAATAGTTTTGTCAATTCTTCGATAATTGACAAAATCAAAAATATTATTCAAACAGTTCAATCAAACGATCAATAAAATATCATTATGCAAACTTATATAATTGCTGAAATGGCCTGGGGCTATACCGGTGAGTATAATACCGCCATAGAGATTTTAAAAGCAACGAAAGAATCAGGAGCCAATGCTATTGGAATTCATATTACCGATATGGAAACTTATATGACCAAGGATTATCTATGTACAGCAGGTCAAACCCTTTCTGATAGAGATGAGCCAAAGGATTCAGAAAATGTTTATGACTACCTCAATAAAATAAACATGAGCAAAGAGGAGTGGTTGAAGTTTGATGAGGAGGCTAGTAAATTAGGTGTTGATATAGTAGCTATGTGCAACGATTACGAAAGCTTTATATTTTCCAAGCAGATGAATGTCAGTCAGTATGTTATTGCAGCATCACTTTTTCATGAAAATAACCTTCTGAAACAGATTGTAAAGTATAAGAATGATATTATTATAAGAATTGGTGGGGCCAGTTTACAGGAAATTGACGATATAGTATCGTTTATATTAAATATTAATGAAAATGCAAAAATCAATTTACTAGCTGGAATACAATTGTACCCAACACCTATAAATCAATTGCATATCAAATCTATCAAGACGCTTATCGACAGGTATAAAGATAAGAATGTTACTCTTGGAATAGCCGACCATATTGAGGGAGATCATAAATATGCAAAATATCTACCTGCGATTGCATTGGCATATAATATAGCCACAATAGAAAAACACATCACTACTGATAGGTCATTAAAACTTGAAGATTACGAAGCAGCTTTAAGTGGTGACCAGTTTAAAGAATTTGTTGACTACATTCGCATTGCTGAAGTCGCCTTAGGTGATGATAATCTAAATTATCTGATTAACCCAGAAAATGAAAAATACCGTTTGGTACTTAGAAAACGTGTATTAGCTGGTCAGGAGATAAAAGAAGGAACTACAATTTCGGAAGATATGTTGGTATTTATGCGCTGCGATAAAGGAGTTGAACTAGAATATATGAGCGAAATAGTTGGTAAAAAAGCAGCCAGAAATATTGAAAAACATACAGGAATTGAGAGAACCGATGTAAATTAAAACGCAACCTTTGATATGAAAAACGCTGTATTTGTAACCGTAAGACTCAAGTCAACAAGATTGAAAAAAAAGGTTATGTTAGAGGTAAATGGCGTATATGTGCTAAAATATCTTGTGGAAAGAATCAAAGCTAATTTCGACGGCGATATTGTACTATGTACCTCTACCCACGAAGACGATGATCCAATTCAGGTTTTTGCAAATCTGGAAAATATTAAATGTTTTAGGGGATCAGAAGAGGACGTTCTAGATCGCTATTATCAAGCAGCGAAGTGTTTCGACATAGGTAAAATTTACATAATCTATGGAGATGAACCTTTTACTGATGTGGAAACCATGAATAAAAACTTCGAAATGTTGGAAGAATCCAAAGCTATGTGGATCAAAAATGATTCCCTTCCAGAAGGAACCTACGGGTATGGTATTACCTTAAAAGGCTTAGAATATCTGAATAATAACAAAATTGCAGAAGGTCTTGAAGTATGGCAGATGATGGCATCAGATATGCCACTCGAAAAGATAGAATATCATACGGAAATGAAAAGTAGATATGAAAACATTAGGGTTACAATAGATTATAAAGAAGATTTTGAGGTTTTCAAAAAGATAATAAATCAGATCGGTGAGGATTATAAAACAATCACATTAGAAGACCTCGTACAATTGTACGAAACACAAGGTTTATATAACATAAATGGCTTTCGTATTGAGGAATATATAGCCAGGATTAAGTATCAAGGAACAATAAATTAATTCAATTACACTATGAATTACAGCGAACGATTAAATAAGTTAATTCCGGGCGGAGCTCATACATATAGCAGAGGTGATGACCAATTTCCTTCTAATGCCCCACAAATACTTGAAAAAGGTAAGGGAGCCTATGTTTGGGATGCCGAAGGTAATAAATACCTGGATTATGGTATGGCTCTTAGGGCAAATATATTAGGTTATGCTAATGATGAAGTTGATAAAGCAGCTTTTGTTGCCGCACAAAAAGGGAATAACCTTACAAGAGCCTCTTTGATAGAACTCGAAGCAGCAGAATTAATCACAGAGCTAATTCCTGGCGCAGATATGATAAAGTTTGGGAAAAACGGTTCTACCGTAACTTCTGCAGCAATAAAACTAGCTAGAGCTTATACAAGAAAAAAGTATATAGCCAGATGTGCAGACCACCCTTTCTTTTCTTACGACGATTGGTTTATTGGCGATACACCTATGAACAAAGGAATTCCAGAAGAAGTTTCCAATTTGACAATGAGCTTTAAATACAATGACCTGGATTCATTAGAAGAACTTTTCAGGAAGTATCCAGATCAAATAGCAGGTATTATTTTACAACCAGCAGAAAGCGTGGTTCCTAAAGAACAGTATTTACAAAAAGCAAAAGATCTGTGTCATACTAACGGAGCTTTATTCATCTTGGATGAAATGATCACAGGATTCAGATGGCATTTAAATGGTGCACAGAAGTATTTCAATGTAGTGGCAGACCTTTGTACATTTGGAAAAGGTATGGCTAACGGCTATAGCGTTTCAGCATTAACAGGCCGCAAAGAAATAATGAATTTAGGAGGTATTAAGGAAGCAGGAGCAGAACGGGTTTTCCTCGTTTCTACAACTCATGGCGCCGAAATGAATGGCCTGGCTGCTTTTATTAAAACAGTAGAGATACTTAAAAGGGATAATGTGATAGATCATATTTGGGATTACGGTAAAAAGCTAATTGACGGTATGAATACTATTGCAGTAGAACTGGGAGTCGAGTCTAACTTCAAAGTTATAGGATACCCTTGCTCACCAAACTATCTGACCTTCGATGAAGAGGGAAAACAATCATTAGGATTGAGAACTTTGTTCTCTCAGGAAATGATTAAAAACAATGTGCTGATTCCGTGGATTGCCCTAAGCTATTGTCATGGTGAGAATGAATTGGAAATGACCTTGTCAGCAACTAGAGAATCTTTAAAGGTTGTGAAAAAAGCCTTGAATGACGAATTGGATAAATATCTGGTCGGAGAAGCTATTAAACCTGTTTTTAGAAGCCATAATTAGAATTAAAAAACTAAGCATAATGGTAGAAAATAAAGTTGTAGTCGTTACCGGTGGATTGGGATTTCTGGGAAAAACATTTGCAGAAGCAATTATATCCAATGGTGGTACAGTAATTTTAGCCGATCTTTTAAATAGTAATAGCGAGGATATTATCCAAAGTCTATCTCAAAAGACAGGTAATAACAATGTACATTACTTTGAGTTAGATATCACATCAAAAGATTCAATCCTTCGATTGATAAGCTATTTTTCTCAAAAGTTAGGAAAGATAGATGCATGGGTAAACAATGCTTTTCTCAGGATTTCTAAAGTATCTATCGAAGTAAAAAGAGAATATTCAAGCTCTTTCTTTGACTTCGAATACGAAGATCTATATGAAAGTGTTGGTTTAAATATGGGAGGTACGTTTTTATGCTCTCAGCAAGTATCAAAATATTTTATTGAACAAGGACATGGTAACATAATAAATGTTGCTTCTATATATGGAATAGTGGCTCCACGATTCGAAGTATACGAATCTACAGGAATGACAATGCCTGTAGATTATGCCATGATAAAGGCTGGTACAATTCAATTTACACGATATCTGGCAAAATTTTTAAAAGGAAAGAATATACGTGTAAATACACTAAGCCCGGGAGGTGTATTCAATAATCAACCGGAGCCATTCGTGGAAAGTTATAAGGAATATGCAATGAATAAAGGAATGTTAGATAAAAGAGATATATGCGGAGCCTTGCTCTTCCTTATTTCGAATAATTCCGAATATATTACCGGCCAAAATATAGTGGTTGATGATGGTTGGACCTTATAAAAAGCTTCAAGTATGAAATTTAATAGAATAGTCAAAGTAGGTAATAAAGAAATTTCGGATGAAAGTCCAGTGTTTATCATTGCTGAAGCAGGGGTAAACCATAACGGAGACATCAAAGTGGCCAAGCAGCTTATTGATGTGGCTGCTAAAGCCGGTGTTGATGCAGTTAAGTTTCAGGCATTCAAAACTGAGAACCTAATCTTAAATAACGTTGAAAAGGCACCTTATCAGCTGAATACAACTTCACAGGAAGAGTCTCAGTTTAATATGCTTAAAAGGTTGGAAATATCAAAAGAGAATAATATTGAGTTGCAAAAATATTGTAATGAAAAAAAGATTATTTTTCTTTCAACTCCTTTTGATGAAGAAAGTATTTATGAGTTAAATGATATTAATATACCTGCATTTAAAATTTCCTCAACCGATTTAACAAATCTTCCGTTTCTAAAAAAAGTTGCTAAAACGGGCAAGCCCATGATTTTATCTACCGGCATGAGTTATTTTGCAGAGGTTGAACTGGCCCTACAGGAAATTTTTCCTTATAATAAAAATGTAATTCTTCTTCAATGTACTGCCAATTATCCAATTAAGGATGATGAAGCAAATTTGAATGTTATCAGAACTTTTCAGCAGTCATTTGATATTATAGTGGGTTATTCTGATCATTCAGTTGGATTAGGAGCATCATTGTATTCTGTACCCATGGGTGCTAAGGTAGTTGAAAAACACTTTACATTAAATAAAGAACAGGTAGGTCCGGATCATAGGGCATCTTTAAACCAAGAGGAATTAAAAGAATATGTAAGTGAAATTCGTAAAATTGAGACCTATTTAGGAACTTCAATTAAAAGACCATCCTTTGATGAACAAAAAACAAGAAAGTCTTTACAAAAAAGTCTTGTAGCTAAAATTCCTATCCAAAAAGGGGACTTAATTAAAGAAGAATCTATTATTGCAAAAAGAACTGGAGGAAAAGGAATTTCACCAATTTATTATAAAGACTTGATAAACAAAGTTTCTTCCAATAACTATAATATTAATGATATCATAGATGAGTAAAACAAAACTAGCCATTTTAGGAGCTGGAGGGCATACACGATCCCTGATCAATATTATTGACCCGGATATTTATGAATTAATAGGTATCTTCGATGATTCCTTTGATCCACAATTAGAAGAAGAGATATTTGGAATTAAAGTAATTGGAACCCTTACCGATATTCCTGATAATTGTGAACTTCTTATTTCTTATGGTGATCTGAAAAGGAGATTTGAGATTTACAAAAAGTTTGAGAAACAAAAAGCTAATTCAAATCTGGCACACAAATCAAGTCTGATACATCCCTACGTAAGTTTAGGAAAATCAAATCAGATATTTTCGAATGTCGTGATAAATTCAGGTGCACATATTGGTGATTTTAATATTTTAAATACATCCTGTACTATAGAACATGAAGTTAAAATAGGTAATTATAATCATATATCCGTTGGTTCTATAATTTGTGGCAGAACTCAAATTGGTAATCACTGTTTTATTGGTGCTGGAGCTACAATAATCGACAAATTAAGCATTTGCGATAATGTAATAATCGGAGCCAATTCAGTTGCTGTTTCTGATATTGATGAGCCTGGAACTTATGTTGGTAATCCAATAAGAAAAATAAAATGATTTACGTTTCTACATCCTGCATAAAGGCCGATAAAATTGTAGATTCGGTTATCACCTTAAAGGATGAAGGCTTTAAGAATATAGAACTTTCCGGAGGTACAGAATACTATGAAGATATGCTTGAGGATTTAATAAGATTGAAAGATGAGTTTAAATTAAATTTCTCCTTACACAATTACTTTCCTCCCCCAAAGGAACATTTTGTATTAAATCTGGCTTCCCTTAATAATGATATTTATACAAGAAGTATGAATCATTACAAAATAGCCATTGAATGGTCTGAGAAATTAGGTGCTGAGAAATTCGGATTACATTCAGGTTTTTTAATAGATCCTAATTTTAATGAATTGGGTAAGAAAATAGGTAAGTCAGGATTATATAACCGCGAGGAAGCCATTGAACGTTTTTGTGATGCGTTTCAATCTTTGTCGTCTTTGTCTGGAAAGGTTATGTTATATATTGAGAATAACGTTATATCTGAAGATAATTATAAAAAATTCGAATGTAATCCTTTTTTATTTACGAATTATGCAGAATATATGGAACTTAAGAATTATCTCGATTTTAATGT
>Ga0180009_10008620_pt1 | contig 10077 bp, 11 predicted proteins | sample OS_PC_MetaG_FD_123537 | JGI IMG/M metagenome (GOLD analysis project Ga0180009, IMG submission 123537) | Groundwater microbial communities from the Aspo Hard Rock Laboratory (HRL) deep subsurface site, Sweden - OS_PC_MetaG | ecosystem: Environmental > Aquatic > Deep subsurface > Groundwater... | reverse complement strand
CGAAAAGGCCTCCATGGTCGGCTCATGGGGGCCTTTGTCTATTGGCAGGGGCCGTACTTTTTTCAGCCCGTTGCGATCGGTTCAGCGGCCGCGCCCGTCCCGTTGACACCCCCTGCAGTTTCTGTTATAGGGCGTCAGACCGGCACGGAAATGGCGGGAAAGAGCGCCTACAGGAGGTATTATTTGACCAGAAAACGGATTTTAAGCGGGATGAGACCCACGGGGAAGCTCCATTTAGGCAATCTCCATGGCGCGCTTTCGAACTGGATCGCCCTTCAGAATCATGGCGATTACGACTGCTTCTACTTTGTCGCCGACTGGCATGCGCTCACGAGTGACTACGCGACCACGGACGATATCAGGGCGAACACCATCGACATGATGATCGACTGGCTTAGCGCCGGTCTGGATCCGGTAAAAAGCACCCTCTTCATCCAGTCGAATATACGGGAACATGCGGAACTCTTCCTCCTGCTCTCCATGATTATCCCCTTAGCATGGCTGGAGAGGAATCCGACCTACAAGGAGATGAAAGAGGAGCTTGCCGGGAAGGACCTCTCGACGTTTGGTTTTCTCGGCTATCCCGTCCTCCAGGCGGCGGACATCATCATGTACAAGGCCTATGGCGTCCCGGTAGGCGTCGATCAGCTTCCCCACGTGGAACTGACGAGGGAGATCGCCCGCCGTTTCAATTTTCTCTACGGCGAGATCTTCCCCATCCCCGAGCCGCTCCTTACGGAAGTGCCGAAACTCCTGGGGATCGACGGAAGAAAAATGAGCAAATCCTACGATAATTCGATATTCATGAGCGACCGGGGAGACGTCCTGAAAAAAAAGGTCGCGGCGATGTTCACCGATCCCCAGCGGCAGCGCAAGAGAGATCCCGGCCGGCCGGAACTCTGCAACGTCTTCACGTTTCATCAGCTCTACTCGACGGGGGAGACCGTTGCGGAGATCCCCCCCGCCTGCCGGAGCGCTGCCATCGGCTGTATCGAGTGCAAGAGACGCCTGGCCGAGGCGATTGCGGACGGCATGAGGCCGATCCACGAACGCCGGGAGCATTACCTTCGCCATCCCGAAGAGGTCCGGGCGATCATCGAGGACGGAAATGTCCGAGCTGCCCGGATCGCGGAGGCAACGCTCTTCGAAGTGCGGGAAGCGATGAAAATATGCCATGAGTTATGAGATCAAGTTAGACATCTTTGAAGGTCCTCTCGATCTTCTGCTCTATCTCATCAGGAAGAACGAGATCAACATCTACAATATTCCCATTGCCCTGATCACCGAGCAATATCTGGCATACCTCGAGATGATGCGCTCTCTCAATCTGGATCTCGCCGGGGAATATCTGGTGCTGGCCTCGACGCTCATCCACATCAAGTCGAAGCTGCTCCTGCCGCCGGACGAGAGTGAGGGCGAAGAGGAGGAAGGGGAGGACCCCCGTGCGGAACTGGTTCAGCAGCTCCTGGAATATCAGATATTCAAGGAAGCGGCTCTCCGCCTGGAGAACCGTCCCCTCCTCGAGCGGGATGTGTTCACGCGGGGCGCGCCCGGGGAGGCGCCGTCCGCAGCGGAAGAAGAGGGAGAGGCGATGATAGAGGTCGGCGTATTTGAACTCGTAGCGGCCTTCCGCCGGATCATCGCCGGTTTCGACCGGCCGGAGGAGCTGGAGATCGACGCGGAGAAGATGTCACTGATCGACCGGATCAACGAGATCATGGAGATGCTGTCGGAGAAACAACAGATGACCTTTGTCGAACTGATTGGCGACCGGACCGACCGGCGGCGGATCATCTACACCTTTCTCGCGATCCTGGAGCTCATGAAGCTCCGGATGATCAGGGCCTACCAGTCGGGACCCTTCGGTGCGATAAGGCTGTTCCTGGCCGTGGAGGAATGACGGTGATGGAGGAAAAAGTCGCAATCATCGAGGCGCTCATCTTCGCATCGGAAACGCCTCTTACGGCCGAGAGGGTTGTGGAGATACTGCCTGGCACGGACAAAAAAGAGATCGTGTTACTTTTCGGGGAACTGGTGCGGGAGTACGAGCAGCGGGGGGGCGGGGTCTGCCTCCGGGAGATCGCCGGCGGCTTCCAGTTCCGGACCAGAGCGGATCTTGCCCCCTGGATCCGGAAATTGATGACCGGCCGGCCGGCGATGCTTTCTCAGGCTGCGCTGGAGACCCTGGCTGTGGTTGCGTACCGCCAGCCTCTCGTGAAGGCCGAGATAGACCGGATACGCGGCGTGGATGTGAGCGGCGCCCTGAAGGGTCTGTTGGAGAAGAAACTCGTGCGGATCGTGGGAAGGAAAGACGTTCCCGGCAAACCCATCATCTACGGAACCACCAGGAAATTTCTTGAGGTCTTCAACCTGCGGGATCTTTCCGAATTGCCGACGTTAAGGGAATTGAAGGATCTGCAGGAGTGACAGCTTGGGATTTTTTCAGGGAGCAGCAGGAATAGGGCTATGGAAGAGCGGTTGCAGAAGATCCTTTCGCAGGCCGGCGTTTCATCCCGCCGTGCGGCGGAAAAAATGATTGCCGAGGGCCGGATCAGCGTCAACCGCGCCGTGGCGACCGAACCCGGAACGAAGGCGGATCCGGAAAAAGACGAGATCCGTGTGGACGGCAGACTCATCTCCTGTGAGAGGGAACGGATCTACCTTCTCCTACACAAGCCGCGGGGGGTTGTGACGACCCTGAGCGATCCGCAGGGGAGACCCGTCGTTGCGGATCTGCTCAGCGGGGTCACGGAGCGCGTGTTTCCCGTCGGACGGCTGGACTACGATTCGGAAGGGCTCCTGATCCTCACCAACGACGGAGAGTTTTCCCAGCGTCTCCAACACCCCCGTTACCGGATTCCGAAGACCTATCGCGTCAAGGTGAAGGGGCGTCTCCTCAAGGGGGAGCTTCAGGCCCTGGGAAAAGGGATCGATCTGGCCGACGGGAGATTTTCTCCGGCCGGCGTTCTTCTTGAAAAGACGAATCGGGGAAGCTCCTGGCTCAGGATCACCATTACAGATGGCAGAAATCGTGTGATCAGAAGGGCTTTCGAGTCCATCGGCCATCCTGTCGTCCGCCTGGTCCGTGTCGCCGTGGCGGATATCGCCCTCGGTTCCCTCCGCGAGGGGACCTTGCGCCTGCTGACCCCGAAGGAAGTGGACCGTCTCCTTGTCCTGGCGAGCAATCGGAAGCCGGAAAAAAATTGTCTTGACATTCATTTGAAAATAAATAATAGTCGCCGAAAATAAAGGTATATTATTACGTTATTTGAACCGACCGTGGATTTGCCTGCTTCACGGGAAGTGAAAGTGAGAAGCCATCATTAGGAGGAGGTCATGAACAAATCTGGACTCATTGAAGCGTTAAGTCGAAAAGAAAACCTGACGGAAAAAAAGGCAATCGATGTGGTAAATCTGATCTTCAAGGGGTTTACCGATGAACTGAGAAAAAGCGGCCGGATCGAAATCAGGGGGTTCGGAAGCTTCGTCGTCCGGAAATATGACGCCTACACGGGAAGAAACCCCAAGACCGGCAAGAGCATCAAGGTTTTTCCCAAAAGGCTGCCCTTCTTCAAGGTCGGAAAGGAACTCAAGGAGAAGGTCGACAGGAAAAAGTAGACCTTCCGGCTGTTCCAGAGAAATTTCCGAACAACCCGCAACGCATCACACGGTAAATAGATCTAGGGTCGCCGCTGACCCCCTTTTTCCGTACAGACCTCCTCCGGCCTGCGCCGTCTTTGCGGCAATCTTCATCCCGGCGTCGTTTAAGTTCAGGGCATCAACCCCTCTTCACGGAAGCTGAAAAAGCGGTTTTCACCGATGATAATATGATCGTGGACGAGGATGTCCAGCACCTTCGCCGTCTCCTGGATTGTCTTCGTAAGGCGGATGTCGGCCTCGGAAGGGCGGACGTGGCCGGAAGGGTGGTTGTGGGCAAGGATGATAGCCGAGGCCTTTTTCTTAAGGGCGCTTTCCAGGACCTGCCGCGGGTAGACTACGGCCTGGTTGACGATTCCCTTCTGGATGGTTTCGAACTCGATGATCTGGTTCTGGGCGTCGAGGTAGATGACGCAGAACTCCTCGTCCTTCTTTGCGCCCATGACTGTCCGGCAGAAATCGAGGAGCTCGGTCGTGCAGGAGACCTGCCTCTTCTCCTTTGCCTTCTGCTTGAGGTAGAGCGCGGCGACCTCCTTGACGAGCTTCAGAAGAATCGCGGAATTTTTGCCGATGCCCGGAACTTTCTCCAGGTCTTCGATCTCTGCGTCCACGATCTCCTTGAGGGTGCCGAACTCCCGGAGGAGTTCTTTCGCCCGGTCTTTTACATCCTGCTGCCGGACAACATAGGTCAGAATAAGTTCCAAGACTTCGTGGTCATGGAGGGCATCCATTCCTGCGGTCATGAATTTCTTTCTCAGGCGCTCCCGGTGTCCCCGGTTGTAATCTTTTCCAGGATCTCCGCGCATCTCCCCTTCCTCTAATCGTCCTTCCTGCAGGTGGAAAACTTGAAGGGGGTGTAGGACGGGCAGTAACCGATGACCGCGGTGACAAGAAAAACGATGCCGATTGCGCCCCACCAGTTCTCGTAGTAAAAACCCGCCCAGATGATGGTCAGGCCGATGATGACCCGGATGATGCGGTCCGTTCTGCCGACGTTGCATTTCATGAGAAAACCTCCCTGTGAAAAAATCGGCTGCCGGCGCATGGGACAGAAGGGCGAAGAGATGATCCCTCCGCCCACTTGGACCTTGGAAACGGTCAGCCGAGGTTGGCGTTGACGAAATCCCAGTCGATCAGTTTGCCGATAACCGCCGTTAGGTAATCGGGCCGGCGGTTCTGGTAATCGAGGTAGTAGGCGTGTTCCCAGACGTCGATGGTCAGAAGCGGTTTCGCTCCCTGGGCGATGGGGGTGTCTGCATTGGCGGTTTTCACGATCTTCAGCTGACCGCCGTCGAGGACGAGCCACGCCCAGCCGCTGCCAAACTGCGTGACGCCGGCGTTCTTCAGATCTTCCGCGAATTTTTCATAGCTTCCCCATGCGGCCGCGATCTTCTCGGCGACGGCGCCGGTCGGCGCCCCGCCGCCGCCCGCCTTCAGGCACTTCCAGTAGAAGGAGTGGTTCCAGACCTGGGCGGCGTTGTTGAAGATCCCCGCTTTGGCCGGATCGCCGCCGGCTTTTTTGATGATGGTCTTCAGGTCCTCGTCGGCCAGATCCGTCCCCGCGATCAGTTTGCCCAGGTTTTCCACATAGGCCCTGTGGTGCTTGCCGTAATGGAACTCCAGGGTGTTGGCGCTGATCACGGGCGTCAGGGCGTCTTTGGCATAGGGCAGTTCGGGTAAAGTTATCATCGCTTCGTCTCCTTTCTTTGCCGGTTTTGACGTGATTCTACCACCGCTCCCGCCGCCTTTCCAGAAAAACCTTTTTCAATCCCACCGTTTCTTGAAATCCAGCCAGATGATGTAAACGATCATGGTCATGGTGGTCACTGCCGCGGGGAGGGCCGCTTCCGGGCTGAAAAGCGTCAGGGCGAGGCCGCCCGCGAGTCCCTGATTCTTAAGGGTGCCGAGCAGTACGAGACTGGTCCGGGTCTCCCTCGGGATGTGAAACAGGCCGCTGATCCAGTCGATGAGGAAGCCGAGGATGAACATGGAGATGAACGCGATGGACGCGACGGGAAGAAGGGTTGTTGACCCGCCGAGGATGATGTCGCGGTTCAGGCCGACCAGGGCGTAGAGGACGATGAAAAAACTCCAGTTCGTCACGGTTCCCCCGTACGGCGCGATCCGTTCCTTCCATCCATTCCGGAGCAACAACCGGGAGACGGCCAGCGGGAGAACGATCAGTTCCAGGGTGATCATTACGAGTTTGAAAGGGTCGAACGATTGTGATCGGAGCAGAGTGAAGGCTATGAGCGGCATGATGGCCAGCCCTCCCAGATAGGCGCCCACGGTGCCGAACAGGGAAAGGACGCCGTTTCCCTTCAGGAATCCGGAGAAGGGGATCACGGCGACGGCCGGCGGCACCGCTGCCAGCAGGACGAACCCGGTCCAGATCATCTCGTCGCTGATCATGAGGGTGGCCGCACCGATGATGACGTTTCCGAGGATGATGTAGCTCATGACGATGCCCAGCATGGCCGGATAGAGGACGGAGCGGGGCCGGCGGAAGACGGCGCTTTCGATTCCCATGGAGGAGAGGGCCATCGCCAGGGCCAGTGCGGGAAGGATGAGGTGACGGGTCACCGGAACCGCCTGGGGAAGAAGCAGCCCCATGCCCAGGGCGAGCAGAAAAATCGAATTTCTGTTGCGGAGGAGAATCTTCAATCTGGCCATTTGATCACGTCGTTTCTCAACGCGGATCGGCGAAATCCGCTTATGTTTCTTTGCGCCTTCCCCCCGGCCCTTCGGGTCGGCCGGCCGGCCGACGGCCGCGGAGGTGCTCTGTCAGCTTGACGGCGCCGAGCAGCAACCCGCCGATGAGGATGATCGAGGCGCCGGAGGGGAACTCGATGAAGTAAGAGACCATAAGGCCGGAGAGACAGATGAGGATGCCGCAGAGGATGGACAGCAGCATGATCCGCCGGAAATTCATGGAGAGCTCGGAGGCGATGGCGACCGGGATGGTGAGGAGCGCGATAACGAGGAGGATCCCCACGACCTGGATGAGCGTCACGATGGAGAGCGCCGTCAGGATCATGAGCCCCATCTTCAGGGCCGCGACGGGGAGTCTTCTCGCCCGGGCGTACTCCTCGTCGAGGGCGACGGCCACAAACCCGTTGTAAAAAATCATCACCGCCCCGCTGACGATCAGGACGAGGAACAGGGTGATGATGACATCCGCGCGGGGAACGGTGAGGATGTTCCCGAACAGGAAGGTCATCAGGTCGGGGGCGTAGCCGGGGGTCATGTGGATGAAGACGATGCCGATCGCCACGCCGACGGCCCAGAGTATGCCGATGAACAGATCGTTCCGGCTCATATTCTTCTCCTCCTGGCGGCCGATGAGGACGGCGGCCGCCAGGACAAAGGCGGTCGCCCCGATCAGGGGGCGGATCCCCAGCCAGTAGGCGATCCCGAGGCCGCCGAATGCAGTGTGGCTGAGGCCGCCGCTGATGAAGACCATCCGCCTCGTCACGATGAAGGGACCGATGACGCCGCAGACGATGCTTGCCATGATTCCGACGAGGATCGCGTTCTGCATGAATTCGTAGGAAAGGATGGTGCTCATGGCCGTTTCTCCTCCTCTCCGTGTGTGGCGAGCAGAGTGTGGGGGATGCCGTGCCCCAAGATCTCCACGGGGCAGCCGTAGACCCTCTCCAGCGTTGCGGAATCGAGTTCTCCCCGCTCGTGGAAGTAGAGGCGCGTGTTCAGGCAAGCGATGTGGCGGTAGGCCTGCGCGTAGGGGGTTGGATCGTGGGTGACGACCATGATGCTCATCCGCTCCTGGAGTTCCGTCAGGAGATCGAGGAGGTCGGTCTGGGAGGTGGCGTCCATCGCCGTCGTCGGTTCGTCGAGGAAGAGGGCGAGCGGTTCGGAGACGAGGGAGCGGGCGATCAGAACCCGCTGGAGCTGTCCGCCGGAGAGGTCGGTGATGTTATCATTGCGTTTCCCGTACAGGGCGAGCTTTTCGAGGATGACCCCGGTTTTTTCTTCATCTTCCCGGGTATGCCGTTTGAGGTAGTTATCCGCCCGGATGCAGCCGGTCAGGACCATGTCGAAGACAGAGATGGGGAAGGTCCGGTTGAAGCGGGCGGACTGGGGGACGTAGCCGAGTCGGCCGCCGGTTTCACCGTGGAAACGGATCGTTCCGCTCCAGGGCGCCAGGATGCCGAGGATCAGCTTGAGGAGCGTCGTCTTGCCGCCGCCGTTCGGGCCGATGACGAGGATGAAGTCCCGCGGGGCGATGCCGAGGGAGATATCCTCGAGGACCGGCCTTTCTTCATAACCATAGGTGAGATGTTCGATTGCGATCAGGTTTTCCATCGCTGGACTCCCGTAAAAAAAACCGGTATCCTCTTTCCCTATTTTCTCAGGACCTGTGTAAGGATCGTGGTGAACGTTCTCATGCCGGAAAACCAGTCCCGCTCCAGGGGATCCGTCTCCACGACCTCCCCGCCGATGTCGCGGGCGATCGCCCGGGCGCTTTTCGTGTCAAATCCCTTCTGAACGAGAACGGCCCGGATCCCTTTTCCCCGGGCCAGATCGACCATCTTGCGGATGTGGGCCGCGCTGACCGGCTTTCCCTCCTCTTCGATGGCAAGTTGCGTAAGCCCGTATTCGTCGGCGAAATAGCCCCAGGCGGGGTGGTAGACCATGAAGTTGTATCCCTTTTCCCCGGCCAGAGCCCGCCGGATATCCCGGTCCAGATCGTCAATCTCCCGAAGAAAGGCATTCAGGTTCCTGCGGTATTCGTCACGGTGGGAAGGATCGTAAGTTGCGAGAGCCAGGCAGATGTTCTGCGCTGCGATCCGGACGGCGGAGGGTGAAGTCCAGACATGGGGGTCCGCTTTCCGAAAAGTCATGCCGGCGGACATGTCGACGACTGTCATCTTCCTGTTCCGCCCCAGGACGGTTTGCAGGTACTTTTCTTCAAAAGGAAAACCAGGCGCGCCGACCTTAACGTAGATCTGCGAATCGGCAAGGGCTACGAGCTGCTGCGGCGTCGGTTCGTAGGTCTCTGGGCCGGCCCCTTTCGGGATCATGACATGGACGGCCGCGCGTTCCCCCGCCACCCGCTCGACAAAACAGGCCTGGGGGGAAATGCTGACGGAGATCCGGATGTCCGCGGCGGACGCAACCGCCCGGCTGCCGATTCCCGATAGAATCAAAAAGCTGAGGGCGGTCCAGAAAAACGTTTTCTTCCTGGCCGGTCTTCCTCTTGTCCAGGAACGGTTCTCTCGTTCTGTTCTTATCATCCTATTTCATATCAAGCGCTTTGAATAGTGTCTTCGCCGGGGCTCAGGATCTTTTTTCGTCCCTGTCTTCGCTTTATTTGCATATCACAAGCGCAACCGATGTGCAAATGATGCCGTGGCCCGTCCGGCGGTAAAATGTATGTTGACCACGCCAGGCTATGAGCGACAATTTTCTCCTACAATCCCGGGAAATGTGATAATGTCTCCGTTATTCTCCCCCCGATTCCCGGATCTTTGCGGCGGCCGGAGCGGAGAAGCCCCCGGATTTGGCGCTTTGCCTGCTCTTTACGAGGGCATCATGCGCAGGGGGCCGGAAAGGTAAAATATGGCAAAAAAAGTCGGCATCGCCCTGGGCAGTGGTTCCGCCCGGGGCTGGTCTCATATCGGCGTCATCCGGAGCCTGCAGGAAGCGGAGATCCCGATCGATGTAGCCTGCGGGAGCTCCATCGGCGCTTTGGTCGCCGGTTCCCTGGCATCCGGTTTCCTCGATCCGTTGGACCGGTGGGCGAGGAAACTGACCTGGTCCTATCTCATCGGCTTCATGGACGTAATGATCCCCCGGTCGGGGCTCATCGAGGGGGAGCGGATGACGAACTACTTCCGCCAGAACCTCTCGGACTCGAACATCGAGGATCTGGCGATCCCTTTTGCGGCCGTCGCCACCGACCTGAAGACGGGCCGGGAGGTCTTTCTCCGCGAGGGGTCGCTCATGGACGCCATCCGCGCGAGCATCTCGTTGCCCGGCATCTTCACCCCCTACCGGCGGAACGGCCAGTGGCTTGTGGATGGCGGGCTGGTGAACCCCGTGCCCGTTTCTCTCTGCCGCTCGATGGGCGCCGATATCGTCATTGCGGTCAATCTGAACTCGGACATCATGGGGAAACCGAGGCTCCGCCGGATGGCCAATCCGCCGCCCAACGGCCGCAACGGAGAGAATCCGCAGGTGCAGAGCAGGTGGGCGGCGTTTCTGAATCAGACGGCGCAAAAGGGGAACCTCACTCTCTTCAGGCACCTCTTCCAGGAACAGCCCGAAAAAGGTCCTTCGATCTTCGACGTGATGGCCACGTCGGTGTACATCATGCAGGACCGGATCACCCGCCAGCAGTTGACCGTGGACCCGCCCGACATTCTCGTCAAACCGAAGCTCTCCGATATCGGCCTGCTG
>Ga0180009_10008619_pt1 | contig 10078 bp, 8 predicted proteins | sample OS_PC_MetaG_FD_123537 | JGI IMG/M metagenome (GOLD analysis project Ga0180009, IMG submission 123537) | Groundwater microbial communities from the Aspo Hard Rock Laboratory (HRL) deep subsurface site, Sweden - OS_PC_MetaG | ecosystem: Environmental > Aquatic > Deep subsurface > Groundwater... | reverse complement strand
GCTCAGCACAGGAAAGCTTCAGACGTAAACGAGAAGGCATTATAATTATTGCAATAATATTTATTGTTGCTCTTTTAACCTTTGTTGAAAGCAGGGTTATTAAATTCGGAACTGACATACCGGTATCAAGCACCATCTTGATGTTTATCCTGATAAACATAAATTTATTGCTGCTGATTCTTCTGATTTTCCTGGTATTCAGAAATCTGTTTAAGCTTCTTTATGACAGAAAAAAGAAAGCTATGGGGGCAAAACTCCGTACAAAACTTGTAATAGCATTTGGAACTCTCACTCTTTTACCAACAATAATTTTATTCTTCTTTTCAATCAGCTTTATAACAACCAGCATTGAATTCTGGTTCAATGTTCCGGTTGAGAACGCGCTTGAGAATTCACTGGATGTTGGTCAAAGCTTTTATTCTCAAATTGAAGAAAACAACAAATTTTATCTTGAAAGAATTTCATATCAGATCAACTCCAGAAAACTCCTTGATCCTCTTAAAATACAGGCTGCTTCCAATTACTTGGGAGTTGTTCAAAGATCATTCAACATCCATGCGGTTGAACTGTATAACAAGAACCTCGAACGCATATCTTTTGCCTTGGCTCTTGAACTCGAAGATTTTCCTTTTGCTGCCCTTTCCTCCGATAATTTTCAAAAAGATATGTCTCCTAAAAACATAAGAACTATTTCAGAAAAAATATCGAGAGGAGAGATTATCAGAACTATCGGGACAATTCCTTTCGGAGTCAAACCCAATGAAGCAACAGGTTATGTTGCTTTAACAAGTCTTATTTCTCATCATCTTTCCGACAAGATGAAATCCATTTCTCTTGGATTTGAAGAATATCAGCAAATTAAACTTTTTAAGAAACCAATTCAGATTTCATACTACATATTACTCTCTATAGTTGCATTGCTTGTACTCTTTTGCGCTATCTGGTTCGGTTTTTACCTTGCCAAATCGATTACAATACCAATAATGGAGCTTGCTGAAGGAACCAGGCGAGTTGCGGAAGGAGATCTGGGGTTCAGCATTGATATAGCTGCAGATGACGAAATAGGAAGCCTTGTTGACTCATTTAACAAAATGACGAAAGACCTTCGAACCGGCAGGGAACAACTTGAGCTTTCGGCCAGGATGCTCAGAGAGCAAAACGTAGAGATTGAAGAAAGGCGCCGGTACATGGAAATCGTTTTAAAAAATATATCGGCAGGAGTTATATCCCTTGATTCAAAAGGATTTATAACAACAATCAACAAATCAGCAGAAAAGATGTTTAACCTTGAACCAGATGATATTATTGGTAAAAGCTATAAAGAGCTATTGAAGGACCAGCACCTTAGTCTTGCCGATGAAATAATGATAAGCCTTTCCGTTTCACCGGATAATGCTGTTGAATTACCCTTAAGCCTTTCCATAGGAGAAAAACGCCGGAGTTTTCTTATAAATGTAAACGCCTTAAAAGATGATGCCGGACATCATATGGGGATTGTCATGGTCTTTGACGACTTGACAGAACTTGAGAAAGCTCAGAGAATGGCGGCATGGCGTGAAGTCGCCCGGCGAATAGCGCATGAAGTTAAGAATCCCTTAACACCAATAAAATTGTCCGCCCAGCGCCTTCAACGTAAATATTCGAACCGGCTTAATGAACCGGTATTTGAAGAATGCACGCAAATGATTATCGACCATGTTGATTTGATAAGAAACCTCGTAAATGAATTCTCAACATTTGCCAGATTTCCAACTGCAAACCCGGCCCCCTGCGATTTGCCTTCCATTATCAGGGAAACCGTAGCGCTTTTCAAGGAAGGCCATGAAAAAATTGTTTTTGATACAATAATTCCAGATGACATTATTTTGCTTAACATTGACCGGCAACAAATAAAACAGGCAATGATTAATCTGGTTGATAATGCAGTTGCTGCAATTAAAGATAGCGGCACCATTGTTTTAAAAGTTGAAAATGATTTCGCAACAAAAGTTGTAAGGATAGAAGTTGCGGATGACGGTGCAGGAATATCGGAAGAAGATAAAGGACGTCTTTTTGAACCAAATTTTTCGACAAAAAAAACCGGGTCGGGCCTTGGGCTTACAATAGTTAATACAATTATTGCCGATCATAAAGGCGTTATTCGCGTCCAGGATAACTATCCCAGGGGAGCAAAGTTTATTATTGAGCTGCCGGTAACATAAAAAGGATTAAAAGCAAATGTTTCCATCCATCTTAATTGTTGATGATGAACCCTCAATTCTTAAATCTTTAAGCGGACTTCTTGCCGATGAAGGCTTTGAAGTTATGACTGCCTCAACAGGATATGAAGGATTGAAGATAATAGACAGGGAATATCCCGATCTTGTTCTTCTTGATATATGGATGCCCGGCATTGACGGAATTGAAACTTTAAAACAGATCAAAAAGGGGAATCCTTATTTACAGGTTATAATAATTACAGGCCACGGCAACATCGAAACAGCTGTAAAAGCAACAAAAATAGGGGCATATGATCTTATTGAAAAGCCGCTTTCAATAGACAAGATAATAGTTGCAATAAACAATGCTTTAAACTTCAGAAGACTGGAAGAAGAAAACAGATATCTTAGAAAGAAGACTATTGAAAAACACTCCATAAACGGTATCAGCGCAGCGACAATTGAACTGAAGAAAAAAATAGCCGCAGTTGCCCCAACAGACGCAACGATTTTGATCACCGGCGAAAACGGAACAGGTAAAGAGCTGGTTGCCAGAACAATATATCAGCTCAGCTCTCGCGTAGAAGAGCCTTTTATTACTGTCGATTGCGCTGCTATTTCTGAGGGATTGATAGAAAGTGAACTTTTCGGACACGAAAAGGGAGCCTTCCCCGGGGCATCAAACAAAAAGAGGGGAAAATTTGAGATTGCCGGCAATGGAACTGTTTTTCTGGATGACATAGGCGATATGAGTCTGAAAACCCAGGCTAAAATATTACGTTTTTTACAGGAAAAGAAATTCCAGAGAGCCGGCGGAAGAAGAACCTTAAATGTTGATGTGAGGGTAATTGCAGCAACCAATAAACCGCTTGAAAAAGAGATCGTAAAAGGAACTTTCAGGGAAGACCTGTATTACAGACTCAATGTAGTTCCAGTTGAAGTTCCTCCTTTAAGAAACCGCAAAGAAGATATTCCCATCCTGATCGATATTTTTCTTGCTGAATGCGCGAAACAAAACAAAAATGAAAAGAAAACATTTTCACAGGAAGCCCTCCACTTGCTTGGCAGCTATCCATGGCCCGGCAATGTCAGGGAGTTAAAGAATCTTATGCAACAACTTGCCATTCTGGTTGAAAAGACCACGATAGATGTTAAAGATATTCCCGACAATTATAATCTGGGCGTTGAAGAAAAAGATAAAGCCGGAGTAAATGAAATTTTTCTTTTCGATCGTTTGAAGGATGCAAAAAGAGCTTTCGAAAAAGAATTTATAAAAATAAAACTTTCGGAAAATGATGGTAATATTTCAAAAACGGCAAAGGCAATAGATGTCGGGCGAAGTTATCTTCATAAAAAATTAAAATATCTTTAGCAAAATGGGTTTGAGAATAATCAGCGGTAAATTTAAAGGCAAAAGGCTTTTTTCACTCAAAGGAGTCAAGATAAGGCCTACGGCTGACCGTATAAGAGAAAATATTTTCAACATTCTTGCCCCCCGTATTCCTGACTCTGTCGTACTGGACCTTTTTGCAGGAACCGGTGCTTTAGGAATTGAAGCCTTAAGCCGGGGAGCATCTTTTGCAATCTTTATGGATTCTGATAAAGACGCGCTTTCAGTAATCGAAAAAAATATTGCAGCTTGCAAGCTGCAAGGCAGAATTAAAATTATAAGAGCAGATATAACAAAAAATAATATTGCTCTTAACAACGGGGTTCCTTCAGTCAATCTTGTTTTTATGGACCCTCCATATAATAAGAACTTGATAAAACCTGCTTTAATAAACCTTTCTGCAAGCCGTTTACTTCAAAAAAATGCTTTGATAATAATCGAGCATGCTCTGACAGAAACACTTCCCGAAGATGTCTTGGAGTATAAAATTTCAGATCAAAGAAGATATGGAAAAACTATTGTTTCCTTTTTAAATTATATGGTATAGATTTTTCTGATAAAGCATGGCTTTAATTTGCCTTTGTTGTGGAAAAGGGGCTTATTGTGCCGGAGCATGAGAAAACAAACAATGTACGCTCCGCACAAACTTCAATATAAACTAACAGAAAAGATATGACGGATTATTAAAACAATGAAAAGAATCGCCATTTATCCAGGTTCATTTGATCCTGTAACCAACGGACACATTGATATTCTTGAAAGAGGGCTTAAGCTTTTTGACAAGATAATCGTCGCGATTTTACTCAACCCAGGCAAGGATCCCCTGTTTACAGTGGAAGAACGCATTCATATGCTTAAAGTAAGTTTGAAAAAAATTAATAATATTGAAATTGACACTTTTAGCGGACTTCTTGTTGATTATGCTGCAAAAAGGAAAAGCCACGCCATACTCCGTGGAATGCGTGCGGTTTCCGATTTCGAATACGAATTTCAGCTTGCCCTTATGAACAAGCGTCTTAACAGAGAAATCCAGACTGTTTTTCTTATGACCGGATTGAGATGGATTTTTACCAGTTCCTCAATAATAAAGGAGGCAGCTCGGTTTGGCGGAAACATAAAAGGTATGGTTCCACCTATAGTTAATAACAAATTAAAAGAAAAATTCGGTTTAATTATTAATTCTAAATAATATGGATCTTTGGCAGCTTAATATCTTCTGCAAAGTCATAGAACTGAAAAGTTTTTCAAAAGCCGGGGAAACTGCGCATATTTCCCAGCCAACCGTCAGCAGCCACATTAGAGATTTGGAATCTCACTTCGGATGCCGGCTGATAGACCGCATGTCAAAAGAAGCAGTCCCCACAAAAGCCGGTCAATTGGTTTATGCCTACGCGAAAAAACTAATTGCCCTGCGCGATGAAATGGAAATCGCTTTATCCGAATTTCACGGAATAATAAAAGGGAACCTTATAATAGGCGGAAGCACAATTCCGGGCGAATATATTCTTCCACGAATAGTCGGTTCTTTTGCAAAAATTTATCCGGAAATAATGATTTCTCTTATAATCGGAGATACTGAAAAAATAATCAATGACACTATTTCCGGAACACTTGAACTCGGGGTTGTAGGCGCTGAAAAAAAAGACAAAAGGATTCACCAGGAAATTCTCATTGATGATGAAATGCGCCTCATCATTCCTTCAGACCATATATGGGGAAAGAAAAAGAGCATCGGTATTAAAATGCTCCTTGAAGAGCCTTTCATTGTCAGAGAACGCGGATCGGGCACTTTAAAATCTATCGAACAGAATTTAAACAAAATCGGATATGATCTTTCCGATCTGAAAATTGCGGCGCAGATGGGAAGCACCGAAGCTGTCAGGCAGGGAATAAAAAGCAAGGCAGGGGTATCAATTCTTTCTACAATAGCCGTTGAGGGAGACTTAAAAGACGGCTCGTTAAAAGCCCTTGCCATAGAAGGATTAAATCTTAAACGCAGTTTTTATCTTACAACAAGCAGGCAACGAAGCATTTCCCCGGTATGCAGCGCTTTTATAACGCATATGAAAAAAGAATCGGGGGCAAAAAAATAATATGAAAATTCCACTTTCAAATAATGCGATAATAGTTCTTGAAAAACGTTATCTGAAAAAAGATAAGGAAGGAAATGTAATTGAAACACCTGCGAATATGTTTGAAAGAGTGGCAAAACATGTAGCCTCCGCTGAATCTTTGTTTAATTCTCCATATGACATCAAAAAAGCAGAAAAAAAATTTCTTAAGATCATGACGAACTTATGGTTTTTGCCTAATTCTCCTACACTCATGAATGCAGGGCGGCGCCTTGGCCAGCTTGCAGCCTGTTTTGTGCTGCCGATTGAAGATTCAATGGACAGCATATTTGAAACTCTGAAAAATACGGCAATTATACATAAAAGCGGAGGTGGAACAGGTTTTTCCTTTTCCCGGATACGTCCTGAAAAAGATATAGTACTTTCAACCGCAGGAGTATCAAGCGGACCTGTTTCCTTTATGACCGTCTTTGATGTCGCGACTGAAACCGTAAAGCAGGGCGGAACCCGCAGAGGGGCAAACATGGGAATCTTGCGGGTAGATCACCCTGATATTGAATCTTTTATTGAGCTGAAAGATGATCAGAATCGGCTTAACAATTTCAACATATCTGTTGCATTGACAAACAATTTTATGGCCGCATTGGAACGTGATTCTGAATACGATCTGATAAATCCACGCACAACGAATATTGTAAAGCGCATTTCTGCAAGAAAAATATTCGACATGATAGTGCATTCAGCATGGCTTACAGGTGAACCAGGCGTTATTTTTATAGACAGAATTAATCAGGATAATCCAACTCATCATCTTGGAGAGATAGAAGCAACAAACCCCTGCGGCGAACAGCCTCTTCTTCCTTACGAATCTTGCACGCTTGGATCCATTAATCTTTCAAGAATGGTTTCCGGAAAAGCTGTTAATTATAATCGCCTTAAAAAAACTGTTCATGATGCAGTTCATTTCCTTGATAACGTGATAGAAATAAACAAATACCCTCTATCCCGCATCGAAAAAATGAGTAAAGGTACAAGAAAATTAGGCATTGGCGTAATGGGGTTTGCCGAGATGCTCATTAAACTGGGAATATCTTATAATTCGGAAGAAGCCGTATCAGTAGCTGAAAAAATAATGTCTTTTATTTCACAGGAATCTAAAATTGCCTCCGCAGCGCTTGGAAAAAAAAGAGGCAATTTCGCATATTACAAAGAAAGTCTTTACGATGCGCCGCAGACTCCGCACATGCGGAATGCGACTACTACCACAATAGCCCCAACCGGAACAATCAGCATTATAGCAGGCACATCAAGCGGCATTGAACCTTTATTTGCGATAGCTCAAGTAAGGAAGGTTCTTGATGGACAATCCCTTTCTGAAATCAATCCCCTGTTTGTTGACATAGCAAAGGCAGAAGGGATTTACAGAAAAAAATTGATGGATGAAATAATGGAGGGAAAATCCGTTCAGGATATTGAATCAGTTTCTGACCACTTAAAAGCTCTTTTTGTAACAGCACACGATATATCACCTGAGCAGCACATAAAGATTCAGGCTGCATTCCAGAAATATACCGATAATGCCGTTTCAAAAACTGTAAACTTTCGTTCCGGAGCCATAAAAAGTGATATTGCAAAGGTATATCTGCTTGCCCATAATTCGGCTGCAAAGGAGTAACAATCTACCGGGACGGAAGCCGTCAACTGCAGGTACTGAATATCGGCTCCGAAAAAGGAGAGTCAGTCAAAATAGCCCCAAGACCCAGACCGGAATGCACTGTCGGTATTACCGAACGCATCAAAACCGGTTGCGGGAAATTATATGTCACAATAAATTCTGATGAGGATGGAATGTGCGAAGTCTTTGCCCAGATGGGAAAAACTGGAGGATGTGCCTCATCTCAAATTGAAGCGGCAGGCCGTCTTATATCTCTTGCCTTACGTTCCGGTGTGAAGGCTGAAGCCATTATCAAACAGCTTGCAGGAATCAGATGCCCTTCTCCTTCATGGCAAAATGGAGTAATGGTGCTCTCCTGTCCCGACGCAATTGCAAGAGTACTTAAATACAGAACCGATTCCACTTTCGCCGAAAGCGGTTCAATAATGGGTGTTTGCCCGGATTGCAGCGGGGTACTTACACATCAGGAAGGATGTCTTGTTTGTCATTCCTGCGGTTATTCAAAATGCAGTTAAAATTAAAAAATATATTTGATTGTTACAAAACCTGCAACCAGCAGAATGGTAAATGCCACTGCAAGTACATCGAAGTACTTGTTGATAAACACCTGAATCCTGGGGCCGAAATAATAAATAAGGCCACCTACCGCAAAAAAACGAGCAGAACGTGAAATCGCTGAAGCAATAAGGAATATCGGAAAATTTATTTTGAATGCACCTGCTGCAATTGTGAAGACCTTATATGGAATCGGTGTAAAGCCTGCTATTCCGATTGCCCACGCATCGTATTTCATGAAAAGATCCTGAATATAGCCATATTTATCTCCAAAACCATACAAATTTATTATTTTATCCCCGAATCCCGCCATGAACTGCCACCCGATAAGATAGCCAAAACAACCACCCAAAACAGAACCAACAGAGCACAATAGAGCATATCTGAAAGATTTTTTTGGTATTGCAATACCAAGAGCTATTAGGAGAACATCAGGAGGTATGGGAAAAAAAGATGACTCAGAAAAAGCAATAAAAAATAATGCCCAGTCCCCATAAGGTGTTTCAGCCCATCTAATTACCCAGTCATACATCCGCCTTAACATTTATTCTTCTCTCCATCCATGCTCTCCTACAAGCCTGACAAATCTGCAACCCCCGAGATTTGTCTTATGAATACCCTTTTCATCCCTGTAAAGCTTGATCAAATCCTGGGAATGCTGGTTTCCAACAGGAATAACCATTCGCCCTCCTATTGCAAGCTGGCTTATAAGAGTTTTGGGAATATCCGGAGAACCGGCTGTAACTATTATTGCGTCAAAAGGACTTTCAGCTTCCCACCCTATCGAACCGTCAGAATATTTCGTTACTATATTGTGGTAATAAAGCCTGTCAAAGAGAGAGCGGGCTTTGGAATAAAGCGAATGTATTCTCTCTATTGTATAAACGCGAAATGCTATTTCAGCAAGAATCGCAGCCTGATAACCGGATCCCGTTCCTATTTCAAGAACCCGGTCTTCTTCATTCAGATTAAGCGACTGGGTCATTTCAGCAACAATATATGGCTGAGATATTGTCTGCTGCTCACCTATGGGAAGAGGAAAATCGCCATAGGACTGATCGCTGAGAGCATCGCTTACAAAAAGGTGACGAGGAACCTTCAGCATGGCTGCAATAACTCTTGGATCGGTTATCCCGCGGTTCTCGATCTGTTTTCTTACCATCTCTTCGCGCATGCGCTCATATTTTAATGCTGTTTCATTCATGTTTGCATTTCCTGCCAAATCAATTAATACTCGTCAATAATTCAAGCCTTGAAACTTTTATCTGTTTATCTTATAGAATATAAAAAGACAACTATTGAACTGTTTACAAAAATCGGCCTAATCTCAAATATTATCCGGAATATCCATGGACAGCACAAAACATCTTATATTGTCACTCCTCCTGACACTTTTTATAGGTATTGCGGGGACTACAGGGTATATGATGATTGAAGGATGGGATCTTCTTGATTCAATGTACATGACCATAATAACTCTCGCTACAGTTGGATATGGTGAAGTTCATTCTGTAAGCAGGGCGGGTCGCATCTTTACAATGCTGCTGATCTTTTTCGGGGTTGGTTTTTGTTTATATGTTGCAGGCGCCATGGTTCAATTCATGATAGAAGGAAGAATAAGGGCTATTCTGGGGAGGAGAAGATTGGATAAACAAATCGGAAGACTGAAAAACCATCATATAGTTTGCGGGTATGGACGAATCGGAAGAGTACTTTGTAAAAATTTATACGGAAAAAAAGAATTCGATCTCATTGTTTTGGAAAGCAACAAAGACCTCATCCCTGTTATGGAAGAAGATGGTGTTCTATATCTGCACGGGAATGCAGTAGATGAAGAGAACCTTATAAAAGCCGGAATAAAAACAGCAAAAGGACTTGTTGCAGTCCTGGCCACAGATGCCGAAAATGTTTTTCTTGTTCTGACTGCAAGGCAGCTCAATCCGAACCTTCATATCACAGCCAGAGCAAGCCGGAGTGATACAAAATCCAAGTTTTTAGCCGCAGGTGCCAATAACGTTGTGTCTCCATATGATATTGGTGCCATAAGTATGGCCCAGCGAATTCTGAAGCCTACGATTACCAGCTTTCTGGATCTTGCTTTCGCGGAACAGAACAAAGACATCAAAATGGAAGAGATTCCGGTGAGTCCATCTTCAAGCCTGATAAATATTATGTTGAAAGATTCTGG